>OLRU01001470.1_pt1 | contig 20306 bp, 20 predicted proteins | sample 1672961 | NCBI WGS metagenome assembly OLRU01 (sample SAMEA3136741, study PRJEB25190) | human gut metagenome | biome: human gut; feature: human-associated habitat; material: faeces | place: Austria | collected 2013
AGGGCCTGCATCATCTGGATGGGGTTGGTGCCCATGCCGTTGCCGTAGTGGAAGTCCTGCGGCATGCCGAACACCATGATGTCGTACTTCTCCTTGGCATAGGGGACGTAGGTGCGCTTGTTGGCGACCTCCCAGCTGGCAGGCTGCATGACGGCCGCGTAGCCGCTGAAGATGGCTATCTGGCGGGAGTAGGTGTCGAGCACTGCGTCGCAGCAGAAGAAGGGGTGGCCCATCTTCTCCTCCATGTGCATGCCTATCTGGTCGAACTTGGTGCGCATCAGGCTGTGGCCGCTTACCGGGGTGAAGTCCGCGCGGTGCATGACCTTGGGCACATGGTGGCTGGCAATGCTTCTCCAGTGGGTGATGCCGGTGGCGCAGTGCTTGTAGCCGCCCGAGTAGCCGCCGTAGGGGTTGCCCTGGGTGTGGCCGATGAGGATGGGGATGTCGCACTCATAGACGTACTTGTTCATCAGCACCGGATCGCCCGCGCAGGTGACGCCCAGGTCGACCATGTGCTCATAGTCCTCGCTGTCGTGGCTGGTGAGCTGTCCTGAGTAGTAGAACTCGTTAAAGAGCTCGTCGCCGAGTATCTTCTTCATCTCGGGCACGGTGGCGCGCGGGTGCAGGCCGTTGGAGATGAGCAGGAGGATGTCCTTCTTCTCCACGCCCGCGGCGTAGAGCTCGTCCAGGCAGGCGCGGATGCTCACCTTGCGGTGGCTGGTTGCCTGCACGCCGCCCTTGACGATATCGGGGATAACGAAGACGACCGTCTTACCCGGGCCAGCCAGCTCGCGCAGCGGCGGCATGCCCAGCGGGTGGCGGATGCTCTCCAGCGTGGCATTATAGAGCGTGTCCCAGTCCTGGGGCAGGCACTCGGGATCCGGCACGGTGGTGCCGGGGATAAATACGTCGGTGTTGTCGGGCAGCTCGGCGCTCATCAGGCCGTTGCCGTATTCAAAATCAAGCTTCATGCTTTGTCCTCACTTTCCAAGGTAGGTGCGGATTATCTCCAGATATTCGTCGGGGTACCAGCCTATCTCGCCGGCAAAGCGGGTCAGCGCGATGAGGCCTCCGTCAATCTCGTCGATGGAGGCGAGCATTTCGGCGTTGTCGGTCTTGAGTCCGCCGCCGTAGACGACGTCCATGCCGCCGGTGCGCTCCTTCACAAAGCGCGCGATCATGGTGATATAGTCCTTGCCGGCGGGCGTTTTGCCGGGGCCTATGCTCCACACCGGCTCATAGCCGATGACGACCTTGCTCTTGTCCACTCCCGCGAGGCCCTCGTCGAGCTGCCTGCCCAGGACTTCCTCCCACTGCGGCTGCTCCTCGCTCTTCTCGCCGATGCAGTAGAGCACGTTCAGCCCGCGCTCGGTGGCGCGAAGTATCTCCTGGTTGAGTATGCGGTTGGTGGCGGAGGTGTCCTTCACCCCGGCCTCGGCAAAGGTGTCGTTATAGAAGTTGCGCTCCTCGCAGTGGCCGATTATGACGCTCTCGCAGCCGAGTGCCACGGCGGCGCTCGCCGGGCGCAGGGTGGTAAAGGCGCCGAAATTGCCGCCCACGGCGGTGTCCGCACGGTGCACGCCCTGGCAGCCGACCTTGACGGGGCTGCCGGGCTTCTTGGCCCCCACTGCGCCCAGCAGGTGCGCTTCGGGGAAGAACTGCGCGAACTCCACCTCGCTGGGGTCGTACTTGGCCAGCGCGTCCTGGGTATTGCTCACGATGAACGCGCCCCAGTCTTTTACAGGCGCGACACGGTTGACGCCGCCAAACTCGACGGGAACGTCAAAACGCTTGAGGTTCAGGTAAAGATGCTTCATTTCCCGCACCTCACTTGGCGTAGAATGCCTTCATATCCTCGAGGCTCTTGAGCTCGACCAGCGGGGCCTTGCCATAGGAGCCGAAGTTGACGATGAGGGAGCCGACGGCCTCCTTGACGCCCTGCTCCACGCGCTCCATGAGCACGGCGACATCGTTATCGGGGATGTTGCCGGTGAGGACGGTGTCCATGATGGGCGGGAAGAACACGCGCGGGTCAAAGGCGCTCTTCTTCTCCTCGAGCAGCTGGTATACGCCGCCGATGGAGGCGCTGCCGCGCAGCTCGGGGTGCTGGGCGAAGAGCTCCTTCATGTTGCGGGTGACGGCCAGGCGGATGTCTGTGTCCACGTTTATCTTGCGGATGCCGCAGGGAATGGCGGCCACGAGCTCGTTTACAGGGATGCCGTAGGCGTTCTGAATGTCGCCGCCGAGGTCGTTTATCTCCTTGACTATGTACTGAGGCACGGTGGAGCTGCCGTGGCTGACCAGGGCGCAGAAGATGCCCAGGCGATTGATGCACTCCTTGATGGCTATGGCTATCTCGCGGCGGAGCTTGGCGTTCTTGCCCTTGTTGGCGCCGTGCTGGGTGCCGTAGCTGATGGCCAGCGCGTCCACGCCGGTCTCCTCGATGAACTTCACGGCGTCCAGCGGGTTGGTGTAGGTGCTGGTCTCGGCGAAGACGTGATCCTCCTGGCCGCCGAGCACGCCCAGCTCACCCTCGACGCTGACGCCGAGCGCGTGAGCGTACTTGACGACCTCGCGGGTCAGCTCTATGTTCTGCTCCAGGGGCAGGGACGAGCCGTCTATCATGACGGAGGTGTAGCCGCCGTCGATGGCCGCGACGCAGCTGTCGAAGTCCTTGCCGTGGTCGAGATGCAGCACCACGGGGATGGGGCTTCCCTCACCGTACTTCCTGACGGCGTCGGCGATGCGGCGCGCGCCGACCTTCTTGTCCTCCAGCGTGCCGTTGGCGAAGTCCACGCGGCCGCCCATGAAGGCGTTGGCGAGGTCTGCGCCCTGCAGGATGGCGGGGCTGCGGAAGGTCTCGTGCATTTCGATGACTGCCTTGGCCTGTGCCACGGCGTTGACGTTGAACGCGCCCTGCGCGTAGTTGTACTTTTCAGCGGCCTCCATTAAGGGACGAAGCGGAACGAGCATGATTTTATCCTCCTTTATTCTTTGTCGGCGGCATACACAAATTTGCCTGCCGAGCATGTGGCGAGTATATCCAGCTCCGGCGAAAGGACTGCAAAGTCCGCGTCCTTGCCGACGGCTATGTCGCCGCGGCGGTGGAACTCTCCTATGAGCCTGGCCGGGTTTGCAGTGAGCAGGGGCAGTACCTTCTCAGGCCCCTCGCCGGTGAAGGCCGAGATCTTCCTGACAGCCTGGGCGAGGGTGAGCGTGCTGCCCGCACGTATGTCCGTGCCCGAAATCTTGGCGTCGCCGTCGGTGACAGTGACGGGGTTGATGCCCAGCATATAGTCGCCGTCGGGAAGCCCGGCGGCCTGCATGGAGTCAGTTATGGCCACGACCTTGTCCCAGCCCTTGCACTTGAGGAGCATCCTGACCGTGCCAGGGTGCAGGTGGCGGCCGTCACAGATGGCCTCGCAGTAGACGTCGCTCTCCAGCACGGCGCCCATGACTGCGGGGCGGTGCTGGTGGAAGAGGCTCATGACGTTGAAGGTGTGCGTGCATGAGCAGACGCCGCGGCGTATGGCCTCACGCGCCGTCTCATAGTCGGCGTCCGAGTGACCTATGGCCATGACGCACTCACCGCGCAGGTCCTCGAGCATGTCCAGCACGCCCGGCACCTCAGGCGCGACGGTCATGTAACGCACGCGGCCCTGTGCCTTGCGCTGATAGCGGCGGAAGAGCGAGGCGTCCCCCTCCCTGAGCAGCTCCGGCGGCATGGCGCCCTTGTACTTCTGGCAGAGGAAGGGCCCCTCCAGATGTATGCCGAGGCATTTGGCTCCCGGCAGCGGCTTGTCCATGAACTCGCACACGGCGCTGATGGCGCGCATCGTCGCCTCCTCCGTGTCGGTCAGTATGCTGGCCAGGAAGCCGGTGACGCCCTGGCTGGCAAAGAAGCGGGACAGCTTGGCCAGCTGCTGGTAATCGGCGGCGTTGATGTCCACGCCGTCTCCGCCGTGGGTATGTACGTCTATGAAGCCCGGCGAGAGTATGTTTCCCTCGAGGTTGAGGACCTCACAGCCCTCCCGCGGAAGGCTGTCGCCTATGGCGGCGATGCGCTCGTCCACGACGAGGACTTCGGTGTTCACCAGTTCACCGCCCGTAAAAACGGGCCCGCCCGTGAGTATCGTGCGCCTCATGTCAGAACGGGAGAGCGCTGGCCGTGGCGTTGGCAAAAATCGCCGCGTCCGGGTGGTTCTGCAGCAGGGTCACGGGGAAAGCCGCGCTGACCTCGCCATAGGCCGCCTGGCGCACCACGCCGCGGTGCCAGTCGCGGAACACGCCGAGGCGCACCTTCCGGGCCCCGAGTATCTGCTTTATGCCGATGGTGACGGCCTTGTTCGGCATGGCGATTATGGCGCCGCCGCGGTCGCCGATGGCGTTTGCCGTCTTGGTCTCAGGAGTGAGCGTGAGCGTACGGGTGCCAAGCTGGGCGAATTCCTCCGCGGTGAGCTCCGGCTGGGCCTCGTTGAAGGCCAGGTGGCCGTTGATGCCGATGCCGCCGAAGGCGATGTCCACGCCGCCGAGCTCTTCAATGAGCCTGTCCACCTTGCCGGGGTCGGCCGGGTCGGGAAATACTCGCTGGCTCTCAGGCATGAGCAGCTCGGGGTCCACCTTGGTGTAGACGTTGTTGCGCATGAAGCCGCGGAAGGAGAGCGGGCTCTCTATGTCTATCCAGGTGCCGTCGTCGTTCAGGTACTCGTCCATGTTGATGAACCAGCAGTTCCTGAGGCTGACGCGGTCGCGGTTGACAAGCCGCACGAATATGGGGTACTGCCCCACGGGGCCGACGGGGCAGATGAACACTGTCTTCTTCCCGGCCGCGTTGTGCTCCTTGATAGTGTTGACCATTTCGAGCGCCAGCTCGTAGAAGACCTCGCCCGAATCACCCAGCGGGTAGACCGGAATTTTAGCGTCCTTGCCCAGCTCGCTCGCCGGTATCTTGAAGTAGTCCATCTTTAAAGCCGTCCTTTCAAAGCTAATCTAAAACAGATGAGCGACATTTAATTCGCGTATGAGCTCTACTATGTCCTTGGTCCTAGCGCAGCCGAATTTGCGCAGCAGGCCCTTTATCTGCGTCTTGACCGTCACGACCTCGACGCAGCGTATCTCGGCTATCTCGCGCACTTTTTTGCCGTCGAGCAGCAGGCGTACCAGGGCGCGTTCGGCGCTGGTCAGCTTGCTCACGGAATTGATAAAGAAGAGCAGGCTCTTCTCGCTGGCGCGCAGGCGCGAGTACTCCTTGAAAACCATGTTCTGAATCTTGGCGTCCAGCATCGGGTGCCCCGCTGCGGCAGCGCGGATGTGCGTCAGCAGCTCCTCGTCGGAGCAGCCCTTGACGATGTAGTCCACCGCCCCGGCGCCCATGCTGGTAAGTATCATATTCTCCGTCTCGTGCGCGGTGAGGAAAATAATGAGCAGGCCCGGGTATTTCTCCAGTATCCTCTCCGCGGCCTGTATACCGGCGGTGGTGGTCTCCATCTCTATATCCATGAGGATGACCTCGCAATCCGTCGCGTCGGCCAGCGCGACGGCCTCCGCACCGGAGGACGCCTGCCCCACAACGCACATGTCCTCCTGCGCCGAGAGCGTGTCGCACAGATCCTCGCGGATTATGTCAAAATCCTCCGCAACCAGTATGTTTATCATTTTCCGTGCTTTCCCTCCCGCCGCGTCCTGCCGTCGTAACGCGGCAGGAGAATGAAGAATGACGCGCCACCCTCCCTGCGGTTCTCCACACGGAGCGTGCCCAGGTGGCTGCGGACTATGGTGCGGACATGGTACAGGCCCATGCCCCAGTTGAAGTTGGTGTTTTTGCTGGAATAAAAAGGCTCAAAAATCTGCTTCTGATCCTTCTCGTCTATGCCTGTGCCGTTGTCACGCACCTCAACGACCGTGTAAAGGCGCACCATATATCCGACCAGGGATACGGGACTCTGATCGTGCCCGGCGGAGACGTTGGACTCCCAGGCATTGGTCATGAGGTTGTAAAGCGCCTCGGCAAAGTAATTCTCGTCCGCCAGTATCTGCACCCCGTCCGGAAGCTCTACCTCGAGTTTGGCATCGGGATATTTCTTGCGGAAGCGGTCCACCGCCACGCTGCACACATCCGAGAGCATGACCGGTACCAGCATCACGCTCTTGCTCTTGACAGTGCGGTAAAGCTCCTCGCTGCGGGCTATGAGCGTGTCATTTATCTCGTTGAGCCGCTCCGCACTCTCGCGGAGCTTTTCTATATCCGGCTCCGGCTTGTCCAGCTCGGCACGTATGCGCTTGTACAGCACACGGTTGGCCAGCAGCTGGTTTTTTATGCCGTGGACAAATACGCTCGCTCCCGTGCGCGCGACGTCGAACTTGCGCTCCAGGCCCGGGTCCTCGTGGTTATTGGATATGGTGTCCTCCGTGTAGCGCAGCAGCATGCCTATACCCAGCAGGCCGCCGAGGACGTTGATCACCACGAGTATGATGTACCCTGTGAGCCCCGGCATGAGCAGCATGTACCCCACACCGCGTATTCCCAGGTAGTCATAGCTGTAAAAGCTGTACACCTGGCCGGGGTCCTGGCCGCAGTAAACAAAGTAGAGCACCGAGAGGCTGGCCAGGCAGACGACCAGCATCAGGAACTGCCGCCGGAAAAACGGCATGGTTATGGAGAAGAGCTCATATCCCAGCAGAAAAAGCGATACGACCAGGTATACTACGATCCACCCATAGCTCATGTAGAAGAGCACCGCCCTCCAGCCAGGGATGAGGCTCACCAGCTCGCCGTAAACCTGCGGTATGTAGAGCAGCATAGTCAGGACCGGGAGCACGGCTGAAAGCCTTGCTGCAAGCGCCGGGCGCTTGCGGATGAACGGCACCATTGTATAGCGCTCCGTCATCATCAGCAGGAACAGCGGGAAGAGGTGCCTCCCCACGTTTATGATGAGGCCGAGCTGGTTGAAGGTCAGAAGCCGGTACTGGAACCAGCGCCGCACGCTGCGCGAGAAGAACAGGAAGTTCTCCACATCGTTGGATATGCCGCCCTGCTTGGCGATGAGCAGCATTATGCCTACAAGATATATTGTCAGGCTCAGGCACAGCGCGGCCAGCAGCAGACTCTCGCGGTTGCGCCGGAGTATCAGCGTGAGCACCGAGCCGAGAAAAAGCCCGGCAGATAAAAGCAGCAGCATGGAGTTCCCCTCTCTTTTCACGTGGCTCTATGCCGCTATTTTAGCCGAACGAGGCCAATTTGTAAAGGAAGGGGCGGCGGAACCGCCGCCCCTTGGGCTCAATTATTCAGCTGATTTCAGGCAGCAGCCTCGCCGTAGAGGGCGTCGCCGGCCTCGGTCATGATGTCGAAGGCCACGTAGTCCTCAACGGGGACTTCGGACTCGAGGTTGCCGGAGGAGATCATGATCTCCTGCTGCAGCTCGTAGTAGCCGGCCACAGTGCCGTCGGCAATGCCGTCGTAGACTTCCTTGCCGGTCAGCCACTCGGCGTCGCCGCGCTGGTTGTAGGCGGACTCATAGTCGATGGCGAGCAGGTCGGCGACCCACTGGGCGACCTCGTCGTAGTGCTCGTCGGCGGAGTAATCCATGCCCTCGAACAGGGCGGTGACGAAGCGGACGAACATGTCGCGCTCGCTCTCGACGCGGTCGGGCATGGCGATCCAGCTGGCGAGGGAGATGCTGGTGTCGGAGAAGGTCATGTTGTCGGCCAGCTTGGTGGTGCCTTCAACCTGCTCCAGGACGGTCAGGCTCTCGGGGCTCCACAGGGCGCAGGCATCGACGTCGCCGGTCATCATGGCGGTGACGATGGCGGAGGAATCCATGTTCATGGCGTTGATGTCGTCCATGGTCAGGCCGACGCTGTTGAGGGCGTTGGTGAGGATGACTTCGCTGGAGGTACCGGCGGAGTAAGCGACGGTCTTGCCGGCGAGGTCTTCAAGGCTGGTGACGTTGGGTCCGCCTATGACGGCGTCGCCGTTGGAGACATGGCTCAGGGCGATGATCTCGGCGTTGCCGGCGGCGCAGAGCTTGTGGGCGCCGTCGCCTATGTAGCCGATGTCGATGGAGCCGGACTCCATGGCGGAGATGATGGTCGGGCCGTCAGCGAAGGAGCTGAGCTCGAGGGTAATGCCCTGCTCTTCCATGTAGCCCATCTGCTCGGCAGTGAGCACGCTCCAGAGAGAGCCGTAGTTGTTCATGTAGCCGACCTTGATGGTGATGGGCTCCAGCGGAGTCTCGGCAGAGGGATCGGTGGTGTCGGCCGCGGGCTCGGTGGCAGCCGGGGTCGGGGTGGCGGTGGCTTCGCCGCTGTCGCCGCATGCAGCGAGGGCGAACACCATGACGAGAGCCAGCATAAGTGCAAGAAGCTTCTTCATTTAATGTTTCCTCCTGATTTTTGATTTATAATGATATGCTTTCGCATCTCACTTACGAACTTCGAGATACTCCTGATAGACCAGGCTCCAGATCTCATTCTTGAGCTCCAGGAAACGCGGGCTCATCTTGGTCTCCTGGTCACGCGGATAAGGGATGTCGATGTCGATTACAGCCTTGACGCGGCCGGGACGGGCGGACATGACTATGACCTTCTGCGCGAGGATTATGGCCTCGTCGACGTCGTGGGTGATGAAGAAGCAGGTCTTCATGTCGCGTTCCCAGGTCTGCAGCAGCTCGCTCTGGAGCTGGGTGCGCGTCTGAGCGTCGAGGGCGCCGAAGGGTTCGTCCATGAGCAGGACCTGCGGCTCAGCGGCGTAGGCGCGGGCAATGGCGACGCGCTGCTTCATGCCGCCGGAGAGCTCCTTCGGGTAATGGTTGGCAAACTTGACGAGATCGACCTTCTCCAGGTACTTCATTGCGAGCTGGTCGGCCTCCTTGCCCTTGATGCCGCGCATCTCGAGGGCGAAGCGGACGTTCTTCTTGACCGTCAGCCAGGGGAAGAGGGCGTACTGCTGGAACACGACGCCGCGGTCGGTGCCGGTACCCTCGACGAGCTTGCCGTCGCAGTAGACCTCGCCGCTGGTGGGCTCGAGCAGTCCGGCGATAATATTCAGCAGGGTGCTCTTGCCGCAGCCGGAGGGTCCGACGACGCAGATGAACTCGTTGTCGTGGATGTCAAGCGTCACGCCGTTGAGGGCAATCATCTCACCGTTGCGGCCGTTGAACTTCTTGACGACGTTGTCGATATGCACCTTTACAGGCGCGCCTTCGATATAGTTAGTGAGATTTGTTTCCATCAGCTAATCGTCTCCTGCCATCCGGTCAGCTTCTTTTCAAGGAAGCGGATACCTTTTTCGAGTAGAATTCCGATGATGCCCAGCACTATGACGTAGGCGAGCATGGGCGCGTTCTCAAAGTTGGAGCTCAGCGCGCGGATACGCATGCCGAGACCGAACCGGGAGCCGGCACTCTCGGCGGCGATGATGGTGGTCAGTGCGACGGAGGCACCAAGGCGGATAGCCGTGAGGATGAAGGGGAGCGTGGCCGGGGCGAGGACGCGCATGAAGATGTCGCGGTTCTTGGCTCCGAGGACGCGCGCGGCCTTGATGAGGGTCTCGTCGACGTTGATGACGCCCTGGTAGATAGTAACGCACATGATGAGGAAGCAGGCGATGGTGATGGTCGTCACCTGAGCGGGACGGCCGATACCGGCGCAGGCGACCAGCAGCGGGACGTAGGCCAGGGGCGGGATGTTGCGGATGAACTGAATCCAGGGGTTTATGATGTTGCGTACCGGTAAGTACCAGGCCATCAGTATGGCGACGGGCAGCGCTATGACAAAGCCGAGGCCGTAGCCCAGCGCGACGGATATAAGGCTGCTGGCAAGGTCATCCCAGAAGACCCCGCGCTCTACCATAGTGAGGAATCCGCTTATGGTATCCGGCGCAAACGGGAATGCGCGGCTTGTCTTGGGCAGGATGCTCAGCAGGTACCAGACCACCAAAGCTGCCACGAAGGACAGGATTACCCATGCCCATGATGGTATTTTGTTGGCCCAGGAGTTTTTGTTGTTTCTCAACTCCGGTCTCCCCTTTCAGAGATTATACAATTCAAGCTGGATACAGTATACACCCCTGGAAAATTTAAAAAAGTATGAAGTTTCATCATACCTTAACACTTATGTAATATTTATGGCAGATCCGCCTCAGCGGAAGATAATCGTATTACTTATAAGGGGCGGTAAATACCAGGTTTTCTCAACGCTGCACCCGGCAAATCCTCCGAATTTGCTCCAGGTGTGGTCACTTAAGTAATTCAGGCGCAGCGTACCGTCCTCCTGAGCGCCAAGCTTGTCCCGGTGCAGCCTCAATGCCCAGCGCAGCGCGCCGCAGTGAGGCTCCATAAGCGTGGACACGGACGGCACCACCGTCACCTGATGCCGTCCCACGCGGCCCAGCTCGCGTATCACAGCGCAGAGTTTCTCCACCGGCTCGATATGCTCCAGCACGCCCACGGTTATGACAAGGTCAAAGCTGCCGTCTTCAAACGGCAGTCTCGCCGCGTCGGCCTGCACGAAATGCACATCCCTCCCATCTCAGCTCCTGCGGCAGGATGTCCACCGCCCACAGCTCATACCGGCTGTCCCCCGCCATGAACTGCAGCACATCCTTACCCTCGCCGCACCCCACCTCCAGCACGCGCAGCTTCCCTTCCGGCAGCCTGACCAGGCGCATCATGCGCTCAAAGCGCCTGCGCCGCCAGTATCTTGATATGCCCAGCGCCCACCAGCGGCAGAGAGCCGTCTTTCCCAGTATCATGCTCTTCCCTCCCAAACGGTTTTTGCAACGTAATTTTAGTAAAGATATTTACTAATGTCAATAGTAAATATCTTTACTGTGTACAATAGCTCCGGAGGGGGTACAGATGGAAAGACCGATGTACATCAAACGTATGCGCGACCTGCGGGAGGACTCGGACTACAGCCAGGCCTATGTGGCCGAGCGCCTTGGCACCTCGCAGACCATGTATGCGCGCTACGAACGCGGGGCCAATGAGCTGCCGATACGGCACCTGCTGGCGCTCTGCGAGCTTTACGGCGTCTCCGCAGACTACCTGCTCGGACGCACGGACAGGAAAAACCCCTGAGCGGCCGCTTGCGCGGCGTCAGGGGATGCTGTATACTTTCATGCGGTGATTGATTATGGAACTGAAAATAAAGAGTTTTGAAGAACTGACGAACCGGGAGCTCTATGCCCTGCTCAAGCTGCGCGTTGACGTCTTTGTCGTGGAGCAGCACTGTGCATACCCTGACCTGGACGGCATGGACAACAAGGCCCTGCACGTGTTCTTTGAGGAGGACGGCGAACTGCCCGCCTATCTGCGCATACTGCCTGAGGGCGAACACTACGGCGACGCGGTGATGATCGGCCGCGTGATTGCCGCCCGGCGCGGCGTGGGGCTGGGTGCCAGGATACTGGACGCCGGCATAGAGGCCGCGCGCAGCCGCCTCGGCGCCCGGCGCATACGTCTGGAGGCGCAGAGCTACGCCCAGGGCTTTTACGAAAAGGCCGGCTTTGCCCGCTGCTCCGACGAGTTCGACGAGGACGGCATCCCGCACGTGGAGATGGTGCTCGACCTCTAAGGCCGCACGGCCCTGCGCAGCCGCAGCAGGCTGAGCGTCAGGTTGAGTATTTCGTTGAAGTAAATTATGCCTATGTACGCCGTGAGCGCGCCCACCGGCAGGAGCGTATACACCAGTATCACGCCCAGGAGCGCGTCCAGGATGTTGATGCCCATGCTCCACACCTGCTGGCCCAGGCCCTTCAGGCAGCCGTCAACTACCATATCAGTGTACATGACTGGTATGAGCGGGCACAGCGCCCTTATATAGCGGGCGCACTCGTCGGAGCTGTACAGCCACTGCCCCACCGGCGGCGCCGCTATGTACAGCAGCGCTGCCGTGGCCAGGGAAAATGCCAGGCTGCAGAGCAGGAGCGTTCTCACCTCGCGGCGTATGGAATCATACCTGCCGCGAACCTGAGCCTCCGTGAGGTCCGGTATCACGTTTTCGGCCAGCGAGCCCAGCAGGCAGGCCGGGAAGGATATCACCGGCATGGCCATGCCCTGGATGACGCCGTACCCGGCGAGCGCCGCGTCCGCCGAGAGCCCGCTTTTTCTGAACCCTCGCGGCACCAGCAGGTGCTCGAGCGTGGACAGCGCGCTGCGCGCATAGGCGCTCACGGCCAGCGGAAGGGCCGTGGAGAGCAGCCTCACCGTCAGGCGCACGCTCTCCCCGCTGCGGGAAGCGTACTTCTTCCGGTCCCCGGCGTAGAAGGCCAGCATCAGCAGCACGCTCAGCACGTCGGCGCAGGTCACGCCGGCGCAGACGGCGGCGCAGCTGAGCTCTATGTCCTCCTGCGGCACCTGGTTGAGGAAATACGCCACCAGCACTACCACGGCTATCTGCTCTATCAGATGTACCAGTGATGGTTTCCATATACGCCCGCAGGCGGTGAAGTAGCCGCTCAGCACGCTGGAGAGCGCTATGCAGGGCAGGCCTATGGCCAGTATGCGCAGCGAGCGCACCGTGCGCGCGTCCCCTATCCAGAGGAAGCCTATGGGCTCGGCAAAGCGCGTGAGCACGAACATTGCCGCGCTGCCGAACAGCAGGCTGTAGATGCCCGCGCGGCCCATCGCCCCGGCGACGCCGCGCCCGCGCTTGAAGCCCAGCTCCTCGCTCACCAGGCGCGTCACGGCGAAGCGTATGCCGCTCACGGCAAAGGTCGTCGCCAGCATCTCCACGCTCATGACCAGCTGGTAGAGCCCTATCCCGGCCGCGCCGATGCGCCCGGCCAGGTAGCCCTGAAAGCCCATGGCGATGCAGCGCATAAGCAGCGACGCCGCCGTCATAAGCGCCGTGTTGACAATAAGCCGTCTGCCCATAGCGCACCCCCTGTACGTGGGAGTATATGAGCGGGCGCGGACGAGTATGCCAGGCCCTGAGGGCCCGCGGCGTACTTGAAAAAGAATGCAAAAATCCACCAGTCTTTGAACTGGTGGATTTTTTTGAGACCTTTACAGGCTAGCTCAGCCGCGGCCCCGTCACGGCCAGAAGCTGCTGCGCGGCCTCCAGGGCCGGGCGGTTTTCTCTCTTCTGCAGCCCCGGATCCTCAGACAGTACGGCCTGCGCCGCGGACTGGGCGGTCTTGAGCACGTCCATGTCCGCGCCCAGGTCGGCTATGTGCAGTTCGGGCAGGCCGTGCTGCCTGGCGCCGAAGAAATCGCCCGGGCCGCGCAGCCTCAGGTCCTCCTCGGCTATCCTGAAGCCGTCGTAGATATGCGTCATTGCGGCCAGCCGCTCGCGGGCCTCCTCGTTTTTAGCGTCCGAGACCAGCACGCAGTAGCTCTTGTGCTGCCCGCGCCCCACGCGCCCGCGCAGCTGGTGCAGCTGGCTGAGACCGAAGCGTTCCGCGTTTTCCACTATCATCAGCGCCGCGTTGGGCACGTCCACGCCCACCTCTATGACCGTTGTGGAGACGAGAACGTCAATCTCCCCGGCGGCAAAGCGGGACATTATCTCGTCGCGCGGCCTGGCCTTCATGCGGCCGTGGATACACTCTATCCTCAGTCCCGGCAGGGCGCGGCGCAGAGCCTCGGTGTGCTCTTCCGCCGTGGTGAGGCCGGCCGGCGCCTCCGGGTCCGCCTCTATGGCCGGGCAGACGACGAACACCTGCCTCCCCTCCCCTACCAGCTTGGCGATGAAGGCGTTGAGCCGCTTGCGGTATGCGCCGGTGACGGTAAATGTATCCACGCGCTGCCTGCCCGGCGGGAGCTCGTCTATGAGCGAGACGTCCAGGTCTCCGTAGATGATGAGCGCCAGCGTGCGCGGTATGGGCGTCGCGCTCATTACCAGCACATGCGTGCGCTCTCCCTTGCCGGCGAGGGCACTGCGCTGGGCCACGCCGAAACGGTGCTGCTCGTCCGTGACCACCAGGCCGAGGCCCTTGAACTCCACGCCCTCGCTTATCAGCGCATGGGTGCCGACGGCCAGCTGGGCCTCCCCGGAGGCTATGGCGGCCCGGGCCTCCCGCTTGGCCTTTGCCCCCATGGAACCGGTCAGCTTGACCACATTGATGCCGAAGGGCTCCAGGAACCCCCTGAGTGTGGAGTAGTGCTGCTCGGCGAGCAGCTCTGTCGGGGCCATGAAGGCGCTCTGGCGCCCGTTTTGGGCCGTGTACCAGATCAGAGCGGCGGCCACCAGCGTCTTGCCGGAGCCCACGTCTCCCTGGATGAGGCGGTTCATCGCCCGGCCGGAGGCCATATCCGCCGCGCAGTCCGCGATGGCCCGCTCCTGTGCCCCCGTGGGCCTGAACGGCAGAGAGGCGGTAAAGGCGGAAAAGTCCGCAGGGGCAAATTTCAGCCCGGGCTGGGCCTCACCCTCGCCGCGCACCAGCGAGAGGGCACACACGAGCGTGAACAGTTCGGAAAACACCAGGCGCTGCCTGGCCAGGGCCAGGGCGCGCTCATCCTCCGGGAAGTGTATGTTCTCATAGGCATAGCGCGCCGAGCAGAGCGAATACCCCCGCTCCACGGAGGCCGGCAGCCCGTCCTGCACGCTCATGCCGCACTCATCCAGCGCACGGCGCACGGCCTGGCTTATGTCGCGCTGGCCCAGCCCGCTGGTGAGACGGTACACGGGCATGATGCGGCCCGTTACGCGCCCGGCCTCGCTCTCCGGCTCAAACACCGGGTTAGCCATGGAAAAGCTGCGGCCCATGAGCTGTACCCGGCCGTAGAAGACATAGGTTTCGCCCCTGTGCAGGCGGTTTTTCAGCCACGCCTGGTTGAAATAGGTGATCTGTATGCTGCCCGAGCCGTCCGCGGCGCGGAAGCGCAGCAGCTCCATGCCGCGGCGTATGCGGCTGACCTCGGGCTCGGAGGTTATCATGCACTTTATGCAGGCGCTCTCGCCCTCCGTGAGGCGGGCGATGTTCAGCACACGGCTCCTGTCCTCATATGCGCGGGGGAAAAAGCTCAGCAGGCCGCCGATATCGCGCACGCCCAGCCGGGCGAAAGCCTTTGCCCTGGCCTCGCCTATGCCTTTCAGATATTGTACGCTGGTGTTGAGTGAGAGCACGGTTTCACCTTCTGCATAGCTGCCCGCCGGTTTTGCGGCGGGCAGGGTTCAAAAACGTATGTATCAGCCCACGTCCCTGCGGACGTACTCCACGGTCCTGTCGCCGCTGAGCTGGAAGCTGTCGCGCAGTCCGCTGGAAACTATCACACGGCCGTCGTCGGTGATCAGCACCATCTCGAAGTCGCTGCCATAGCTCTCGTAATAGCTCACCGCGCCGCTCTCGCCGAGGATATACAGCGCCGTGCTCAGCGCGTCGGCCATGGTTCCGTCCTCGCAGACTATGGTGACGCTCAGCAGCCCCGTATCCGCCGGCCTGCCGGTGGACGGGTCTATGATGTGCTGGTATACGGTGCCGTCCTTGGCTACGAAGTAGCGCTGGTACCCGCCCGAGGTCACAACCGCCGTCTCTCCGACAGAGAGTATGCCTGCGTAGGAGTTGGTGTCCTCCGGGTCCTGGATGGCCACGTTCCAGTCCGAGCCGTCCGGCCTGGTGCCGAGCGTCTGCACATTGCCGCCCAGGGATATTATGGCGCTCGTCACGCCCTCGGCAGCCATGGCCTGGGCCGCGTACTTGGCCGCACAGCCCTTGGCCACGCTGGCAAAGGAGAGCTCAAACCCGTCCGGCATGCTGACGACGTAGCCGTCCGAATCGCTCAGCGAGGTAAAGCTCACCTGACTGAAGTCCACGTTTTTCATCAGGCTCTCTATCTCCGAGTCGCTGGGCACGCGGTACTGGCTGTCTATGAAGCCCCAGGCCTTCACCAGCGGATACACGGTGAGGTCCAGTGCGCCGCCGGAACGTTCATACACCGTCTGCGCAGTGGAGAGCATCTCGGATATCTGTCCCGTCACCACGGCCCCGCGGCCCGTGGCGTGATTGATGGCATATGTAGTGGATGTAGAGAGCTCCGGATCAAGCATGGCGTCGAGCGCATTTATGACGCCCTCGGCGGCGGAAATTCCGGCCTCGCCGTTCGGTCCGTACGCCGTAAGCCCCATGACGGTGTCCATGGAGAAAATCTGCGCGTCGTGCCTCTCGTCCTCGCCGCAGCCCGTAAGCGTAAGCGCCATTGCCAGCGCCAGCGCACAAGCGGCCAGTGAACGTATATGTCTCATGGCTTTCGCCCCTTTGTCAGAAATGCTGGAGTTTATTGTACCATGTATCGGTGCGTTTCGCAAGAAAACAAAATGGCGCGGATGGTTCCGCGCCATTTTGTCTCGGGATTGCTGTGTATCAGGAGTATACCTCAAGCCAGAGGTTCTCCATCAGCCGCTGGGCGTCTTCGCTCAGCGCGCCGAAGGCCTCGCCGCGGGCGAGGGTGGCCTCGTCGGGGTAAGCCACGGGGCTGTTGGCCATTTCGGGGTCCATGTACTCCTTGGCCGCGCTGACAGGCGTGCCATAGCCGATGTAGTCCATGTTGCCGCCGCTTATCTCGGGCTCGCAGATGAAGTTGATGAAGAGCTCGGCCTCATCCTTGTGCTCGGCGCAGGTGGGGATGCACATGGCGTCGATAAAGGTGTTGAAGGTCTGAGTCTCAGGCAGATAGAAGGCCAGGTCGGGGTTCTCCTGCATCATGAGCATGCAGTCGCCCGCGTAGTAGGGGGCAATCCAGGCCTCTTCGTTGTCCATGTAGTCATAGATCTGGTCCATGACGTACCTCATGACCAGCGGCTTCTGCTCCATCAGCAGGTCGGCCGCAGCCTGCAGCTCGTCGGGGTCCTCGGTGTTGAGGCTGTAGCCCAGCACGGCCTCGGCGATGGCGAACGCGTCGCGCGGGTTGGAGAACATGAGTATCTTGCCGGAATACTTCTCATTCCAGAGCAGATCCCACTCCCCGACGTCTTCGGGGTCAACATACTTGGTGTTGTAGATGATGCCCACGGTGCCCCAGGTGTAGGGGACGGAATACTCATTGTTGGGGTCGTAGGCCTGGTTCTTGAAGGTGTCGTCCACGAGCTCATAGTTGGGGATATTGTCGAAGTTGAGCGGAAGGAGCATGTCCTCGTCTATCATGCGGGCTATCATGTAGTCGCTGGGTATTATCACGTCATAGCTCACGCCGCCGTTCTTCAGGCGGGTGTAGAGGCTCTCATTGTCCTCATAGGTAGTGTAGTTGACGTCAATGTTGGAATACTTCTCCTCGAAGAGAGCGATAACATCGATATACTCGTCGGTACCGTCTGCAATATTGACACCCCAGTTATACACGTTGAGGGTCACCTGGTCGCTGCTCCCGCAGCCCGAGAGGGCAGCCATGGAGAACGCCAGGGCAAATACAAGTACAATGGATACAACCTTTTTCATTTTTAGTCCCCTTTCAAATCTTGACTTTACGTTTATTGACTTTCTTCTGATCCCGCGCCTGGATTATATTCATGCCTATCATAACCGCGAGTATCAGGAAAAAGAGCAGGGTGAACATCGAGTAATACATGGGCGGTATCTGCTTTTTGGTATATGTATATATCTCGACGGGCAGAGTGGCGAACTTCGGGCTGTAGACGAAGTAGCTTATGACGAAGTCGTCCAGGCTCATGGTAAAGGCCATGATGGCGCCGGAAATTATGCCCGGCCACAGCTCCGGCAGTATGACCTTGAAGAAGCCCTGAGCCGGCGTACAGCCCAGGTCCTGCGCCGCGTCCATCAGCTGGCCGTCCATCTGCCGCAGCTTCGGCATGACGGAAAGTATGACGTAGGGCAGGTTAAATGTGACGTGCGCTATCAGCAGCGTGCCGAAGCCCAGGATGTTCTCGGTGTGCAGCATGTTGCGCCCGATAAACACGAAGAGCAGCGAGAGGCTGACGCCTGTGACTATCTCCGGGTTGACGAGCGGGATGTTCGTGAGCGTCATCACCAGCCTGCGCACGCGGCCGCGCATGGCGTGGATGCCAAGCGCCGCCAGTGTGCCGAGCACAGTGGCCACGACGGCGCTGCACAGGCCGAGGATGATGCTGTTCAGGAGCAGGCCTATAACGTGGCTGTCGCGGAAGAGGTTCGCGTAATTGTTGAACGTGAAGCCCTCGAACTCGCTGAGGTCCTTGCCGTCGTTGAACGAGCCGACGAAAAGGACTATCATGGGCGCGTACAGGAAGAGGTAGACGATGAAAGTCCAGACCTTGCCCAGCTTTTTCATATCGTCGCCACCTCCTCATCGCCCGTGAACTTGTTCATCAGGCCGATTGAGATGAATACCAGCACCATGAGGATGAGGCTCATCGCAGCGCCGAGGTTCTGGTTGACTATGCCCTTGAACTGGCGCTCGATGATATCGCCTATCATCATATTGTCCGTGCCGCCCAGCTGCTGGGTGATATAGAAGGTACTCACCGCGGGCACGAACACCATGGTGATGCCGGAGACTATGCCGGGCACGCTCAGAGGCAGTATGACCCGGCGGAAGGTCTGCACATTGTCGCAGCCGAGATCCTGCGCGGCCTCGATAAGGCGCGGGTCGAGCTTGGCAATGACGGTGTAGAGCGGCATTATCATATACGGCAGGTAGTTATAAACCATGCCCAGTATGACGGAGCCCGCATTCCTTATCAGCGGGAAGGGACCGATGCCGAAAAAGCCGAGGATTGTGTTTATAATGCCGGTGTCGCGCAGGAGGGCGACCCAGGCCAGGGTGCGCAGCAGGAAGCTCATGCACATGGGCAGAGTCACGAGCAGGTAGAGCACGCGCTGTACGCTGGCCGTGCTCTGCGCTATCACATACGCCACGGGATAGCCTATCACCAGGCAGATCGCACAGGCCACCAGCGCATACCAGACGGAGCGCAGGAAGGTGGGAAAATACTCCGCCGCGTGGGTGAAATTCTCCAGCGAGAAGCCTCCGTCCGTGCCTGAGAAGGCGAAGTAGACCACCATGCCCAGAGGGACGACGGTGAATATGACCATCCACGCTATATACGGTCCGGCGAGGAACTTACTCTTCATTGTTCAGCGCCTCCTCGGGAGTTTCCTCCCCTCCGATGACCGCGTCGGGGTCGTTTATCTCGTCGTACTCGGCGCTGTAGGAGCTGTAGTCGCCGAACATGCCGGAGTAGGCGCTCTTCTTCATGACGTGTATGTCGTTCGGCGTCAGCTTTATGCCTATGTACTCGCCGGGCCTGTGCAGGTCCGTGGTCTGTATGAGCCATTTGAAGCCCTTGAAGTCCACGATGGTGTCATAGTGCACGCCCTTGAAGGTCACGCTGGTGACCGTACCGCAGAGGTGGCCGCTGTCGGCGGGGACTATGTCCACGTCCTCGGGGCGGATGACCACGTCCACCGGCTCGTTTGGCTCAAAGCCGTGGTCCAGGCAGCGGAACTTGCGGCCGAAAATCTCCACCACGTAGTCGGCGCGCATGATGCCGTCGAGGATGTTGCTCTCGCCGATGAAATCCGCCACAAAGGCGTTCTTCGGCTCGTTATAGATGTCCTCGGGCGTACCTATCTGCTGTATACGCCCCTTGTCCATGACGACCACGGTGTCGCTCATGGCGAGCGCCTCTTCCTGGTCGTGCGTTACATATATAAATGTGATGCCCAGCTGCTGCTGGATGCGTTTGAGCTCGTTCTGCATGTCTTTGCGCAGACGCAGGTCCAGCGCGCCCAGAGGCTCGTCCAGCAGCAGGACCTTCGGCCGGTTGACAAGCGCGCGCGCTATGGCCACGCGCTGCTGCTGGCCGCCTGATAGCTGGTCCGGTTTTCGCTTTTCAAAGCCCCTGAGGGAGACGATTTCGAGCATCTCCGTGACGCGCTCGTCGATTTCCTTGTTGGGAACCTTGGCAATGCGCAGGCCAAAAGCGATGTTCTCGTACACGTTCAGGTGCGGGAAGAGCGCGTACTTCTGGAACACCGTGTTTACCCTGCGCTTGTGCGGCGGGACATCATTAATCCTCACACCGTCGAAGAACACGTCGCCGCTGGTCGGCTGCAAAAAGCCGCCGATAATACGAAGAGTAGTCGTCTTGCCGCAGCCCGACGGGCCCAGCAGTGTGAGGAATTCGCTGTCATTGAAATAAATGTTAATCGAATCGAGGACGGTCTCGCCGTCAAAATCCATCCGGCAATCTACCAGCCGAATAAGTTCTTTGGACATTATCCTCCCCCTCTTTGTTTTTGGCGGCCGCTCCGGGGACGGGGCGCGGCGGCTGGACGGAATTTTTTCCGTATGGCTTCGTGAGCGCCGCTTGAAATACACAAAGTATTTCTGCGCGTCACGCACTTCCCCATACGAAAAACCTTCTCGCCC
>OLRU01001483.1_pt1 | contig 20163 bp, 14 predicted proteins | sample 1672961 | NCBI WGS metagenome assembly OLRU01 (sample SAMEA3136741, study PRJEB25190) | human gut metagenome | biome: human gut; feature: human-associated habitat; material: faeces | place: Austria | collected 2013
GGCAGCCTGAGTTCACAGATAAAACACTCTCCAGGAAACCCGGGGCGGTTCAGTCACTAACCAGACGGAGGTTTACACAGATTCTTGCGTCGACGTTGTTCCTGCATCATCTGCCTTCTTTTGCACAATCAGTCAAATTCTGGGCCTCACTGACGCTTCCCGAAGCCCAAAACATTACCCGCATCGTCAGCGCAGGTGCGCCCGCCGATTTGCTATTGCTGGCTGTCGCGCCAGAAAAAATGGTTGGTTTTTCCTCTTTTGATTTTGCCCGTCAGGCATTAATTCCATTGCCAGAGCACATTCGCCAGTTACCCAGGCTGGGACGACTCGCCGGGCGCGCCAGCACACTCTCGCTGGAAGGGCTTATGGCGTTACATCCCGATTTGGTCGTTGATTGCGGCAATACGGATGAAACCTGGATCTCCCAGGCACGGCAGGTTAGCGAACAGACACAAATACCCTGGTTATTGCTTAACGGGAAACTGGAGCAATCAGCAGAACAGTTAACAACGCTTGGCAAAACGTTAGGCGAAGAGCATCGCGCCGCAGAACAAGCCAATCTCGCCAGCCGCTTCGTTGGTGAAGCTCAGGCATTCGCCACCTCACCCGCCGCTAACCTCCGCTTTTATGCTGCGCGCGGCCCTCGAGGGCTGGAGACGGGCTTACAGGGTTCGTTGCATACCGAGGCGGCGGAATTATTAGGTTTGCACAACGTCGCGCAAATAGCCGATCGCCACGGCCTGACACAGGTTTCCATGGAAAATCTCCTGCGCTGGCAGCCGGATATTATTCTGGTTCAGGAGGCCGTTACTGCAGATTTTATTCGTCGTGATCCTCTCTGGCAGGGCGTGAAAGCCGTTGCGGAACAACGCATCTTATTTTTAAGTGGCTTGCCCTTTGGCTGGCTGGATGCCCCACCGGGAATCAACCGTCTTCTGGGATTACGCAGACTTCACGCCTGGCTGGATCCCGCCATCAATCGCCAGTTTAAAAGTGACATGCAGCATTACGCCCAACTGTTCTGGCATTGTTCACTCAGTGACGCCGACTATCAAAAATTGGTGGCGAGCTAATGAGAATCGTAAACGGATGTATTTTGCTGCTGGCAGCTATCAGTATCACTTTTGCCGCCGTAAGTGGGGCTTATCATCTCGATATGCAGCAACTGCTGGCGCTAATTCTTCGTCAAGAAAATGTTCCTGTGCAGGAACAAATTGTCTTCTGGCAAATCCGCGTGCCGCGTATTCTTGCTGCGCTGTTACTGGGCGCGGCGCTGGCAGGAGCCGGAACCACTTATCAGGGAATGTTGCGTAATCCCTTAGTTTCACCGGATATTTTAGGCGTCTCCGCCGGTGCCGGACTTGGTGCCTGCGCGGCAATCCTGTGGGGATTATCCATTGTTTACATCCAGCTGTACGCATTTTGCGGCGGGCTGATGGTGGTCGCGGGCGTCTGGTTGATTACGCGTCGGGTGACCCGCCACGATCCGATCTTAACCCTGGTGCTGGTAGGCATTGCGTTAGGAACGTTGTGCGGAGCGGGGATATCGCTAATTAAAACGCTGGCCGATCCTTACACCCAGTTACCGTCAATTACCTTCTGGTTGCTGGGGGGACTGTCCACCGTGACCTTACGCGATCTCTGCTATGCTGCACCGATCATTCTCATTGGCTCCTTGCCCCTGTTTTTTCTCCGCTGGCGCATGAATTTACTCACGCTTTCCGACGACGAAGCCCGTTCGCTGGGACTGAACGTGACGCGTCTGCGCTTTGGATTGATTGTCTGCGCCACACTAATCACCGCCAGTACGGTAGCAATAGCGGGCATAATTGGTTGGGTCGGCCTGGTCGTTCCGCACATTGCCCGCTTGTTGACCGGTCATAACCATCAGCAGCTGTTGCCCATGGCAATGTGTACTGGCGCGATTCTGCTCCTGCTTACCGATACGCTGGCACGCAGCATTGGAACAACAGAAATCCCACTTGGCATTCTGACCGCTTTTGTTGGCGCACCGTTTTTCCTGCTTTTGTTGTTACGCGGAGGTCGCCAGTGACTTTGCTTGCCGTCCGTCATGCGTCTCTGGGTTACTCCCGCCATCCGGTGCTACGCGACGTGTCCTTCACCCTGTCGCAAGGAACAATTTGTTGTCTGTTAGGAGCCAATGGTTGCGGCAAAACCACACTCATGCGCTCCATTCTTGGCGTTATACCGTTATTAAAAGGCGAGGTCTTACTGGATAGCCTCCCTGTGCAGACACTCAGCCATCGCCAGCGCGCGCAGGCTATTGCCTGGGTGCCGCAGGCGCACGACGGTATTTTTGCTTTTAGTTTGCTGGATATGGTGTTGATGGGCCTGGCCCCCACCATAGGCGCTTTTTCCGTTCCCGGTAAGCAAGAACGCCTGAAAGCCACGGAGCAACTGGAAAAGCTGGGCATTTTGCATCTGGCGGCACGACGCTGGAATACGCTTAGCGGCGGTGAACGTCAGCTGGCTTTAATCGCCCGTGCACTCGTCCAGCAACCGCGCTTGTTGTTACTGGATGAGCCTGCCTCCAGCCTCGATTTCGGTCATCAGATCCAACTACTGGACACGCTGGCACAGCTCAAAAATAACGGCATGACAATGTTAATGTCGACTCATCATCCGCTCCATGCCAACGCCATTGCCGACAGCATTATCCAGGTAGAGCCAGATGGACGAGTAACACAAGGCTTACCGACCGAACAGTTAACAACGAACAAACTGGCTGCCCTGTATCGGGTTTCTGCCGACCAGATTCATCATCACCTCTCTGCAATTAGCCACTAAGGAACAATCATGCTCATTGATGATATTGATTTTGCAGACCTCTACCTGCAGCAACTCAAACTGGCCCACCGCACAGAAAAAACGCCGGATCACTGGGATCAACGGGCGGAAAAAATGGCGGAAAATTGCACCTCGCCTACGGACAGCTACCTGCAACAACTGATCTCTAAAATTGACCTACAAGGCGCTCAGACCTTATTCGATATGGGCTGCGGACCGGGTACCGTATCGCTGGCGCTGGCTGACAAACTCACGACGATTTATGGCGTTGATTACAGTCAGGGGATGCTGAACGTTGCCGCCCGTCGCGCCGCCGCTCTCAAGGCAGACAATGTCCACTGGATCCAGCGCGCCTGGGAAGAGGACTGGAGTGACCTGCCACGCTGCGATATTGCCGTGGCTTCCCGCTCCACTCTGGTGGCTGATATGCGTCAGGCAATGAGCAAACTGAATAATCAGGCACGGCTTCGCGTCTATACGACTCATCTGGTCAGCACCTCGTTCGTCTCTCCAGCCATTCAGCGGGCGGCTGGTCGGGAAGTGATCGAATTACCCAACTATATCTTTGCGCTCAACGTCCTGTATCAGATGGGAATTTATGCCCACGTTGATTTTATCCGTGGACAAAATTGCCAACAGGATAACAGCACCTGGGAACGTTTTGAGCAGAACGTCAGCTGGAGTCTTGGCGCGCTTAACGACGATGAGTGTGAGCGGTTATATCGCTGGTATCAACAACAAGATGCTCGTGCCCTCGCCCCTGCCAGCCGCGACTGGGCGCTCATCTGGTGGGATAGCGTACCGCAGGAGGCACTGCGATGATTTTCCTTTCTCAGGCACAAATCGATGCGTTACTTCTGGAAGATATCCAGGGCGGTGACCTGACCACGAGAGCATTAAATATTGGACACCAGCATGGCTATATAGAGTTTTTTCTCCGTCAGGGCGGCTGCGTCAGCGGCGTTTCTGTCGCGTGTAAGATGTTAACTACGCTGGGATTAACTATTGATGACGCGGTCAGCGACGGTTCGCAAGCGAACGCGGGTCAGCGGCTAATCCGTGCGCAGGGTAATGCCGCAGCACTTCATCAGGGATGGAAGGCAATCCAGAATGTGCTGGAGTGGAGTTGCGGTGTTTCTGATTATCTCGATCAAATGCTGGCGTTACTTCGTGAACGTTATCCTGATGGCAATATCGCCTGCACCCGAAAAGCAATTCCGGGCACCCGCTTACTGGCCTCGCAGGCAATTCTGGCTGCCGGAGGACTGATTCATCGTGCCGGATGTGCGGAAACCATATTATTGTTTGCCAACCACCGCCATTTTCTTCATGACAATCAGGACTGGTCAGGCGCAATCGATCAGTTACGTCGCCACGCACCCGAGAAGAAAATTGTTGTTGAAGCCGACACGCCGAAAGAGGCAATCGCCGCGTTACGCGCGCAACCAGACGTACTTCAGCTCGACAAATTTAGTCCGCAACAGGCAACTGAAATTGCGCAAATAGCGCCGTCGCTGGCTCCCCACTGCACGCTGGCTCTGACCGGCGGAATTAATCTGACGACACTCAAAAATTACCTCGACTGCGGCATTCGCCTCTTTATTACCTCCGCGCCTTATTACGCGGCACCGGCTGACATTAAAGTCAGTCTGCAACCCGCAGCCTCTATTTAATTCTTTGTTAAACGGAATTTATTCTATGAGACTCAAAAAACATTATCTCTGCACAGCATTATCACTTGCCTTTACCCAGCAGGCCGTAGCGGCTCAGGAGAGCGACTCGCTGACCGTATGGTCCAGTCCGGTATCATCGACGACGACCACCGTTCTCGATCAACCCACCATGAAGGCCCTGGATAAACAGAATGTCGCTCAGGCATTAAGTGTCGTCCCCGGCGTGGTGCTGCAAAAGTCAGGCAGCCGCAACGAAGAACAGGTAAAAGTTCGTGGCTTTGATAGTCGGCAGGTGCCGGTCTATTTCGACGGTGTGCCCATTTATGTTCCCTATGACGGCAACCTCGATCTGGCGCGGATTCTGACCAACAATCTGGGGGCAGTCGAAGTTTCCAAAGGGTATTCGTCGCTGCTTCAGGGGCCTAATCAGATGGGCGGAGCCATTAATATCACCACCCAGAAGCCAACAAAACCTCTGGAAGCAAGTCTGGGATATCGCCAGGGATGGAGCCGTAGCCAGGACAATGCCTACGATATGCATGCTTCATTTGCCGCCAGCAGCGAACTGGGGTATTTGCAAGTCAGCGGTAGTCAGCTAAAGCAGGATTTTCTCGGCCTGCCGCATGGTGTAAATAATGATATTGCAGGCAAACACGGCAAGATGATTAATTCATCGGCTGATGATAAACGCGGCATTGTGAAGCTCGGATTTACACCACGTGAAAACGATGAATACACACTGACTTACATTAAGCAGGATGGTGAAAAAGATAACCCGCCATACAGCGGAAATAGTGGTCAAAAATCACGCTACTGGCAGTGGCCAGAGTATGACAAAGAAAGTTTTTATTATCAGGGAACGACCCAACTAAACGATCGTTTTACCCTGAAAAGTCGGCTGTATCGCGACACCTTTGAAAATACGCTGATGATGTACAACTCGCTGGCTGATTTGAAAAATAAAAAAGGCAGCTACAGCCATTATTCCGATTACAGCGACGGTGCCGGATTACAACTGGCAGCCGATGTGCGTGAAAACGATCTGCTGTCGTTTGCCGTTAACTGGAAAGATGACGTACACCGGGAAAAAGGTGCGCCGCACGCCGCTTACGATCGCTATGAAGATCGTACCTGGTCGCTCGCCAGTGAATATCAATGGGCTGCTGCCGATAATGTCGATGTCGTGGCTGGAATCAGCTATGACTGGCGCGATAGCGTAGAAGCGAAAAAACACGAGAAAGATGACAGCATCACCCATTATGACGACAACAATCAGTCAGCTTTTAACTGGCAAGTGATGGGGAAATACCACTTTGCCAATGAAGACACGCTGGCGCTTTCGTACTATGACCGCACACGCTTTCCGACGCTGAAAGAACGCTATACCACATCCAAACCTGCGTATAACCAGATAGCGATTGTTAACCCGCAGCTCAAGCCGGAACGCGCTCGCGGGGTGGATTTAACCTGGAATGGTGCCTTCACGCGCGACTGGGGATTTGAGGTCAGCGTTTACTATAACCGGGTGAGTGATGCCATCCTCTCGCACAATATCGATGCCGATACCATTCAAAATCAGAACAGCGGCACGGTGGATTACAGCGGTCTGGATGCCGGTATTAAGGGGAAAATCAGCAATATACTGGATGTAGGATTGAGCTACGCCCTGATCCACGCTGACGCCAAACGCAAAGACATCGGCAAGATAACCGATCTGCCAACGCAGACAATGACCGCATGGATGACTCTCAAACCGTGGGAGCCGTTAAGCGTAACGCTGTCGGAAGAGGCGCGTTCCTCCAGCTACAGCAACAGTGACGGTTCACAAAAAGCCGCCGGTTTTGCGGTGACCCACATTCGAGCCGATTACACCTTAGGTCATGGCTTCAGCGTCAATGCGTCGGTCAATAACCTGTTTGATACCCAATATGCCTACAGTGAAGGGTTTATTGAAGAAGGTCGCAATTTCTGGGCAGGTGTCGAGTATACGTTCTGATGTGAAAGCGGATAGCGGCATCTGTATCGCTATCCGCCTTATGAAAATCTTATTCTCTTCGCAGGAGGCGGAATACGCCCAGTACCAGGATAGCGCCCACCACCGCCACCAGAAAGCTGTGCAGATTAAAACCACTGATGGAGCCGCCAATGCCAAACATGGTCGCCAGCCAGCCGCCGACCACCGCACCGACTATCCCAAGAATACAGGTCAGGAAAAATCCACCACCATCACGCCCCGGCATGATTAGCTTGGCGATAATGCCGGCTATCAGGCCAAAAATAATCCAGGCAATAATTCCCATGTTCAGGCCCTCGTTTCGATGAATCGGACGCAAGAAATGCTTACGTCAACGCTCTAAGTATAGGCAAGGGCAGGATCGACGCTGGGCGTTTGTCGGCTGATTTAAGAACAACATGTAAAAAATATTCACGCATTTGTATTAAGTTTTGTTAACTGTGACCGATAAACCAAAGACAGTTTGTCAGTCAGGAGTTTTTCCGCGTGAGTCATTACCATGAGCAGTTCCTGAAACAGAATCCGTTAGCCGTCCTGGGCGTGTTACGCGATTTGCACAAAGCCGCAATTCCTTTGCGTCTCAGTTGGATTGGCGGGCAGCTGATCAGCAAAATACTGGTAATAACCCCGAATAAACTGGTGCTGGATTTCGGCAGTCAAGCCGAAGACAACATCGCCGTGCTAAAGGCACAGCACATTACCATTACCGCCGAAACCCAGGGTGCGAAAGTCGAGTTTACTGTTGAACAACTACAGCAGAGTGAATACTTGCAGCTTCCGGCATTTATTACCGTACCGCCTCCCACCTTATGGTTTGTACAACGACGCCGATATTTCCGCATCTCCGCCCCACTCCATCCGCCTTATTTTTGCCAGACCAAACTGGCGGATAACAGTACGTTACGTTTCCGCCTGTATGATTTGTCGTTAGGCGGCATGGGCGCATTACTGGAAACAGCAAAGCCTGCCGGATTGCACGAAGGTATGCGCTTCGCTCAGATTGAAGTCAACATGGGGCAATGGGGTATTTTTCACTTTGACGCCCAGTTAATCTCCATCAGCGAGCGCAAAGTGATTGATGGCAAGAATGAAACCATCACCACTCCCCGTCTGAGCTTCCGTTTTCTTAACGTCAGCCCGACGGTGGAGCGGCAATTACAGCGGATTATTTTCTCTCTCGAGCGAGAAGCCCGGGAAAAAGCGGATAAAGTGCGCGACTGATTTACATCGCGTCCAGTGCCTGCTCAAGTTTGTAAATATAGCGCGGAGCCTGCGGCGCAGGATGATTGCGCGCTACGTGATCGAGGAACTCGTCAGCATCCAGATCGTTGATTTTACTGATCGCTTTTTTCCGATCTGACGAGAAAGTCCGTAGCAGCGCACCTGCCCCGTTAGCGTATGACACCACCAGCGCATATTGCAGTACCTTCGGATCTTCAATGCCTGCCAGCGGGCCGGTTTCCAGAATATTCAGGTAAGCCGCCCCCATTGAAATATTACGCTCCGGATTTTTCAGCTCGCTGGTCGTCGGCTCACCACTCCAGCCCATACGGCGATAAACATCACGACCGGAGGTTGAAGCTTTTAACTGCATCAAACCAATGGCATTCGATTTACTCACCGCGTTCGGATTACCACCCGATTCGATAGCGATAATCGCCGTTATCAATTGTGGATCGACGCCCCAGGCTGCACCGGCTTTCTGGCTTATTGGCATCCACTGCATCGCACGTTGCACCGGAACTTTCGCGTTCCACGGCGGGTTCGTATAGTCATGCTTTGATGAACAACCCGCTAATAACACAATCAAAAAGGCAAACCATCTCAATTTCACTTCTTCTATCCTTATAGCCTGGAATCGCCGTTGAGGTGACAACGGCACACCTAAGCGGCATGATATACATTTCGTTTCTGTTGTCAGCAAGGAATTGCCATGTCTCTGTTTCACTTAATTGCCCCATCGGGTTACTGCATTAAACAGCACGCCGCGCTGCGTGGTATCCAGCGCCTTACCGACGCGGGGCATCAAGTCAATAACGTCGAGGTTATTGCCCGTCGTTGTGAGCGTTTTGCGGGTACGGAAACGGAGCGTCTGGAAGATCTCAATTCCCTTGCCAGACTGACCACCCCCAACACCATCGTGCTGGCTGTACGCGGCGGTTACGGTGCCAGTCGTTTACTGGCAGATATTGACTGGCAGGCACTGGTGGCTCGCCAACAATATGACCCGTTGTTCATATGCGGGCATAGCGATTTTACCGCCATTCAGTGCGGTCTTCTGGCGCAAGGCAATGTCATCACCTTTAGCGGCCCCATGCTGGTAGCAAACTTTGGCGCGGATGAACTGAACGCCTTTACCGAGCACCATTTCTGGCTGGCGTTACGCAATGAAACCTTCACCATTGAATGGCAAGGGGAAGGCCCGACATGTCAGACCGAAGGCACGTTGTGGGGAGGCAATCTTGCGATGCTGATTTCACTGATTGGTACACCGTGGATGCCAAAAATTGAGAACGGTATTCTGGTGCTGGAAGATATTAACGAGCACCCTTTCCGCGTCGAACGTATGCTGTTGCAGCTCTATCATGCTGGAATTTTGCCACGTCAGAAGGCGATTATTCTCGGTAGCTTTAGCGGCAGTACGCCTAATGATTATGACGCAGGTTACAACCTGGAGTCAGTGTACGCGTTTTTGCGTTCCCGCCTGTCGATTCCACTCATTACCGGCCTCGATTTTGGTCATGAACAACGCACGGTTACGCTGCCGTTGGGCGCACATGCCATGCTTAATAACACCCGGGAAGGCACTCAGTTGACGATTAGCGGTCATCCTGTTCTTAAAATGTAAAAAAATCACGCTTCAGGGCTAAGTAAAACGCTGTCTCTGCCGCTAATATGGTAGGGTTTATATAAGAGACAGCGTAATCAGGAGTAACCGACCGTTGGATGCCACAACAATAATTAGCCTTTTCATCTTAGGATCCATCCTTGTCACCAGCAGTATATTACTTAGTTCATTTTCTTCCCGTCTTGGCATTCCTATTCTGGTTATTTTTCTGGCGATCGGCATGCTGGCGGGAGTCGATGGCGTCGGCGGTATCCCGTTTGATAATTACCCCTTCGCCTACATGGTAAGTAACCTGGCTCTGGCGATTATTTTGCTCGACGGCGGGATGCGCACTCAGGCCAGTTCCTTTCGTGTGGCGTTAGGACCGGCGCTGTCGCTGGCGACGCTGGGCGTACTTATCACCTCTGGTTTAACCGGCATGATGGCGGCGTGGCTGTTTAATCTTGATTTGATTGAAGGCTTATTAATCGGCGCTATCGTCGGCTCCACCGATGCTGCAGCGGTCTTTTCTCTGCTGGGTGGTAAGGGGCTTAACGAACGTGTTGGCTCGACGCTGGAAATTGAATCCGGCAGTAATGATCCAATGGCGGTCTTTCTGACGATTACCCTGATTGCGATGATCCAGCAGCATGAAAGCAGTGTCAGTTGGATGTTCGTGGTCGATATTCTGCAGCAATTTGGCCTCGGGATTGTCATCGGTCTTGGCGGTGGTTATTTACTGCTGCAAATGATTAATCGCATCGCCCTGCCCGCCGGTTTATATCCATTGCTGGCATTAAGCGGCGGTATTTTAATTTTTGCTTTAACCACGGCGCTGGAAGGCAGCGGTATTCTGGCTGTTTATCTGTGCGGTTTTCTGCTGGGTAATCGGCCGATTCGCAACCGCTACGGCATCCTGCAAAATTTCGACGGCCTCGCCTGGCTGGCGCAAATCGCCATGTTCCTGGTGCTGGGGCTGTTGGTTAACCCAAGCGATCTGCTGCCTATTGCCATTCCGGCGCTCATTTTGTCCGCATGGATGATTTTCTTCGCCCGTCCTCTTTCAGTATTTGCCGGATTGCTACCGTTCCGTGGTTTTAATCTGCGTGAGCGCGTGTTTATCAGCTGGGTGGGATTACGCGGCGCGGTGCCGATTATTCTGGCCGTGTTCCCGATGATGGCGGGGCTGGAGAATGCACGTCTGTTCTTTAATGTCGCCTTCTTTGTGGTTCTGGTTTCACTGCTCTTGCAGGGAACATCACTCTCGTGGGCGGCTAAAAAGGCCAAAGTGGTGGTTCCGCCCGTCGGACGTCCGGTGTCACGCGTTGGCCTGGATATTCATCCGGAAAATCCGTGGGAGCAGTTTGTTTATCAATTGAGTGCTGATAAATGGTGTGTAGGTGCGGCACTACGCGATTTGCATATGCCAAAAGAGACGCGTATTGCAGCCCTGTTTCGTGATAACCAGTTGCTTCATCCTACCGGCAGCACCCGACTGCGCGAAGGCGATGTATTGTGTGTAATTGGTCGGGAACGCGATCTCCCGGCGCTCGGTAAACTGTTCAGCCAGTCGCCACCGGTCGCGCTGGATCAACGCTTCTTTGGTGACTTCATTCTCGAAGCCAGCGCCAAATATGCAGATGTGGCGCTGATATATGGCCTGGAAGACGGGCGAGAATATCGTGATAAACAGCAAACGCTGGGTGAAATTGTCCAGCAGTTGTTAGGCGCGGCACCGGTTGTCGGTGACCAGGTAGAGTTTGCCGGAATGATCTGGACGGTGGCCGAGAAAGAAGATAATGAAGTGTTGAAGATTGGCGTTCGAGTGGCTGAAGAGGAAGCTGAATCTTAAATTTAATGCAGCATCTATCGCCGGTTACGATGCTTTGCTTAACGCAGCCTGAGCCTGTATATAAACTTGTCATTTCCTGATTTTGATATGCACATTCCAACATCAGAAGAAGGTTAAATTATGGATGACAAACCATTGCAGGCTCTGGCCAATAAACTCAAAACACCGGCTCAAGAAAGTCAGCGTAATGGCTTCTTCCGACTGCAACAGGTGAAGAATAACCAGCCCCGCATTACCGGTATCCCCGTCAACCATCAGGGGCCCCAGCCTGACATCGCCTGAACATATTCCCCCACGCAACCTGCCGCACTGGCGTAGCCCACACAATACGCGTTTCAGCCTGCTCTGTATCTGTAGTGGCGTTTCATCCGCCTGTAGCACCGGATGCATGAGCGATTTCTTATAGTTATTCCTTTGCTTAATAACGATTATTTCCGGGTCGTTCGCTCTCGTATTTTCTTTATTACGTCAGAGCTGCCTGGGCCGTAATACAGCATGTACCAGACCCGACACGGCATTTCTGACCAAGGGAAAAAGTCAACGATGAGTAGTTATATCAGCGCAAATGACGTCCTGTGGCACCTTTGCGGTGACCACATTCACGTCTCCGGCGCTGCCAGAGGATATTTATTTCAAGGATACGTAGCATTATGGCCAGCATTAAAGACATCCGCCCATTCGCCCCCGGCATTCCCCCATCTTCCGTTAACCCAGGCGTACGACGCCCACCAGGGCAGTACTTCCTGCCGGTGGAACTCAAGAATGAAATTTTGCGGAACATGAAGTATATCGGCCCGCAAATATTTAGCTGGGGTGATGACCACCGGCAGATCATTGACCTCAGTACCGCGGGCAAGGTGAAAATACATATGGTAGACAATACCATCATCATGTTGGAGCGCCTGAATCCGAATCCGCAACATAACGAGTTCATGATGGTCGCCGAATGGTGCCAATGGGCTATGGAGCGGGATGGTTTGCAAGAAAACCTGCAAAAAAACCTGTACGAAATCCTGGAAGAAAACCAGCAAAACAAACAGTCAGAAATTCCCCAAGAAGACCTGAAAGAAAGTCTGGAAGAAATCAAGGTAAATATCCAGGAAGAAAACCTGCCAGCAAGCCGGATTGAAAACCGGGCAGAAGCATTGCGCAGAATGAAGGAATGTCTCATTACAAGACGGAGTATGCTCAATCTTAGCAACCTTGGATTGACTTCACTCCCTGAAAATTTGCCTCCACATCTGATTGAATTTTATTGCAGTAAAAACGTGTTGACCGCGTTACCGAAGGTGATGCCAAAGTGGCTGCTGGTGCTTGACTGTACAGATAACGTCTTGATCTTGTTACCGAAGGTGCAACCCTCAAAACTGATGGTACTGAATTGCTATGACAACTGTATTATCTGGCTGCCTGAGCTGTCGACTAACCTAAGAGTGATTAACTGTTCTGCAAACTTCTTGCAATTTTTACCGCCGTCGATGCCCCAGTACCTGTATAAACTATCCTGTGCTGGCAACAATATTCACTCAATACCTGATGAGATGCTGGAGAACTTGACTCGCCTGAAAGTATTTGACTGTTCTAGTAACGATTTGATCTCTTCACCACGGCTGCCGCCCAAACTAATAATTTACTACTGTGGAGAAAACCAGTTTAAAACGGTACAGGTGCCGCAGCCCCAGAGCCTGAAGGTGTTTGACTGTAATGGTAACCCTTGGGACAAAGACAATTTACCGACGCTGCTCAAAGCCGTCGAGGGCCTGAAAAACCAGCAGGGCCTGGAGGACCTTTTAGACTTTTTGCGCAAGGAAGGCCAGATTGACCTGGAGGGACTGGAGGAGCTGGAGGACCTGGATGACCTTATGGATCTGGAGTTCCTGGATGACCCGGAACTCCTGGAGCGCGTGAAGGTACAGGAGGACCTGGAACTCCTGAATCAGCAGTTGGGCCTGTTGAGTCTGGAAAGACAACAGGACTCGCAGCCTGTTAATCAACAATCTGAACATGAACCCGAACCTGCATCAAGGGTGAAGCGTGATTTATCTGAAGTCGAGTTCGAGTCAACAATGAAACGTAAGCGTTTTATGTAGAACGCCTGTGCGGTGAGTTCAGGTTCCGGGGAAATAGTGTCCATCATTTTAATGGGCACTATCATGGGCAATGGCTCTGTCACATTAACAACTACAGTTGCTGACCAGCCGGATGGATGATTTTTTTTGCAACCAGAAGACGTTGCCTCCGATCCGGCTTACAACAAGTTACACCGTCACAACCGGGACACGTAACGCCAGCGCGCACATCAACTCATAGCCCACCGTTCCGGCAGCGGCGGCGACATCATCAATTTTGATCTCCTTGCCCCACAGCTCAACCGGCGTACCAATACCCGCCTGCGGGCAAGGCGTTAAATCGACCGCCAGCATATCCATTGAAACTGTCCCTACTGTCATGGTGCGCACGCCGTCAACTAAAACAGGGGTGCCGGTAGGCGCATGGCGCGGATAACCGTCGGCGTATCCTGCGGCGACAATGCCGATTCGCTGTTCATCGCGCGCAGTATAGCGACCGCCGTAGCCCACACGCTCGCCCGCTTTTAGCGTCTGGACACCAATAATCTCACTGCTTAGCGTCATCACCGGACGTAATCCGGTATTGGCGATATCACGCCACTGACCGGACGGCGAAGCGCCATACAAAATAATGCCAGGCCGAACCCAGTCAAAATGCGCTTCCGGGTGCCACAGAGTCGCCGCCGAATTGGACAACGAACGCCGACACTCCAGCCCTTCCGCCGCCTGCTCAATACGCGCCATCGCGCTGGAAATTCCATCAGGATGTTCCGCCTCGGCAAAATGCGACATCAGGGTCATTTCGCCAACATTCGCCATCGCCCGCAACTGCTGCCAGACGGTAAGCACGCGATCGGGCTGGAAGCCCAACCGATTCATCCCACTGTTCACTTTAAGATAAATATCCAACGGTGCTTTTAGCCGCGCATTTTGCAGTGCTTTGAGCTGCCAGTTGCTGTGTACACAGGTGGTCAGGCGGTGCTGGTCATAAATCTCCAGATCCTGAGCATGGAAAAATCCTTCCAGCATCAGGATCGGTCCTTTCCAGCCGCGCTCACGTAACGTTATTGCCTCTTCCAGGTTAAGCAATGCAAAGCCATCGGTGGCCCCGAGCGCGCTCCAGATACGCTCAATACCATGCCCGTAAGCGTTCGCTTTTACCACCGACCAGACGCGCGCGTGCGGCGCGGCCTGGCGGACAATGGACAGATTCTGTTTTAATGCCTGCAGATCGAGGCTGGCCTGTATCGGACGGGTCATCTCGTTTCCTTAGCTGTGTGCGCCATGTAAATGGCCCGGACGTGATGGCGTAAATCCACGGCTGTAGCGCGCTACGCTTAGATCCTCATATGGGATCGCTGGTGTGCGACCAGAGAGCAGGTCGCTTAACAACTGACCGGAACCGCAAGCCATCGTCCAGCCGAGCGTGCCGTGACCGGTATTCAGCCACAGATTTTTAAAGCGTGTACGCCCGACAACCGGCGTACCGTCTGGCGTCATCGGGCGCAGACCCGTCCAGAAAGTCGCCTGCTCGACATGACCGCCGCGTGGATAGAGATCGCGAACCACCATTTCCAGCGTTTCACGACGCGGTTGCAACAGCTCGGTGTTAAAACCAACAATTTCCGCCATTCCGCCAACACGAATGCGGTTATCGAAACGGGTAATGGCGATTTTGTAGGTTTCATCAAGAATGGTGGATACTGGCGCACCATCTTCCTGCGCAATTGGAATAGTCAGCGAGTAGCCTTTCAGCGGATACACCGGAATATCAACAATGCCTTTGAGCATCGCCGTCGAGTAAGAACCAAACGCCATCACATACGCATCGGCCTTAATCACTTCATCGCCACACTTCACGCCGTAGATTTGCTCGCCGTCGCAAAGCAGTTGGTCAACGGGCGTATTAAAGCGGAATTTAACCCCCGCCTGCTCCGCCATCCGCGCCAGATTCTGGGTAAATAGCTGACAGTCTCCGGTTTCATCATTGGGTAACTGCAGGCCGCCCGTCAGTTTGTGCGCCACTTCTGCCAGCGCGGGCTCCACTTCCGCCAGGCGGCTGGATTCCAGCAGCTGATACGGTACGCCGGCATCTTCCAGCACGGCGATATCGCGGGTCGCATTTTCATACTGTTGTTCGGTACGGAACAGTTGCAGCGTCCCACCCTGACGCCCTTCATACTGAATATTGGTTTCGGCGCGCAATGCTTTCAGGCAATCACGGCTGTATTCCGCCAGACGCACCATCCGCCCTTTGTTTTCCATGTAGTGGCTGGTGTCGCAGTTACGTAACATTTGCCACATCCATTTCAACTGGAATTGTGTACCGTCGAGACGAACCGCCAGCGGCGCATGGCGCTGGAACATCCATTTAATCGCTTTTAAAGGCACACCTGGTGCCGCCCACGGTGCAGCATATCCGGGGGAGATTTGCCCGGCATTCGCGGCACTGGTTTCCAGGGCGGCCCCCGGCTCCCGATCAATGACGGTGACCTCATGTCCTGCCTGATTTAAGTACCAGGCGCTGGCAACGCCTACCACACCACTTCCCAGTATGACAACTCGCATAGCCACTCCGATAACGGTAGATACAGTAAAAGAATAATAATCTAATTACATCTTGATAACTCAGTTGAAAATATTATTCAACATACGGCTTTTTTATGGTGAGCTGGCTCACATCTCCCTGACTCTGCGGCAATATGGCGTCTTTAGTATCTCCTGCTGAACGCCCTTTTTATCCAGCATAAAATTCCGTTCAGAAGCGGATTAGTGGCTCTCTGATAATAAGAAATCGCAAAGAAAAAAATTCTCCGGCGACGCGGTTTTTAACAGGTGTTCTATGCTTGAAATGAGGTGCTCCACACAGAGAGCGCCGATAACAATGAGGTGCGCGTATGGCGACGATCGATTCTATGAATAAGGACACCACACGTTTGAGCGATGGACCCGACTGGACGTTCGACCTGCTGGATGTTTATCTGGCAGAGATAGACCGGGTGGCGAAACTCTACCGGCTGGATACCTACCCGCACCAGATTGAAGTGATAACCTCAGAACAGATGATGGATGCCTACTCCAGCGTCGGCATGCCAATTAACTATCCGCACTGGTCATTCGGTAAAAAGTTTATCGAGACTGAACGGCTGTATAAGCACGGTCAGCAAGGACTGGCCTATGAAATCGTCATTAACTCTAACCCGTGTATCGCTTACCTGATGGAAGAGAACACCATTACCATGCAAGCGCTGGTGATGGCTCATGCCTGCTATGGGCATAACTCTTTCTTCAAAAACAATTACTTATTCCGTAGCTGGACCGACGCCAGTTCGATTGTCGATTATCTGATTTTTGCCCGTAAATATATTACCGAGTGCGAAGAGCGCTATGGCGTTGATGAAGTAGAACGGCTTCTGGACTCGTGCCACGCGCTGATGAACTACGGCGTGGACCGGTACAAACGTCCGCAAAAAATCTCGCTGCAAGAAGAGAAAGCCCGGCAGAAAAGTCGCGAAGAGTATCTGCAAAGTCAGGTCAATATGCTCTGGCGTACCCTGCCGAAGCGCGAGGAAGAGAAAACGGTTGCTGAAGCGCGCCGCTATCCGTCCGAACCACAAGAAAACCTGCTCTATTTTATGGAGAAAAATGCGCCACTGCTGGAATCATGGCAGCGTGAAATCCTGCGTATTGTGCGTAAGGTGAGCCAGTATTTTTATCCGCAAAAACAGACTCAGGTGATGAACGAAGGCTGGGCCACCTTCTGGCACTACACCATCCTTAACCATCTGTATGATGAGGGGAAAGTAACGGAACGTTTTATGCTGGAGTTTTTGCACAGCCACACCAATGTGGTCTTCCAGCCCCCCTATAACAGCCCGTGGTACAGCGGCATCAACCCGTATGCCCTCGGGTTCGCCATGTTCCAGGATATTAAACGGATTTGTCAGTCGCCAACGGAAGAAGACAAATACTGGTTCCCGGATATCGCCGGTTCCGACTGGCTGGAAACGCTGCATTTCGCGATGCGTGATTTCAAAGATGAGAGTTTTATCAGCCAGTTCCTGTCACCGAAAGTGATGCGTGATTTCCGCTTCTTCACCGTGCTGGATGATGATCGGCATAATTATCTGGATATTTCCGCTATTCATAATGAAGAGGGTTATCGGGAGATCCGTAACCGGTTATCGTCGCAATATAACTTAAGTAATCTGGAGCCGAATATTCAGATCTGGAACGTGGATTTGCGCGGCGACCGTTCGCTGACACTGCGTTACATTCCACATAATCGCGCACCGCTGGATCGGGGGCGCAAAGAAGTACTGAAGCATGTGCATCGCCTGTGGGGATTTGATGTGATGCTGGAACAGCAAAACGAAGACGGCAGCGTCGAGTTGCTGGAACGTTGCCCGCCGAGAATGGGAAATCTGTAAAAACAACAAAAAACCCCTCGTTTGAGGGGTTTGCTCTTTAAACGGAAGGGATTATCGCCCCTGAATGGCTAAATCACCCGGCAGATTTTTCTGCATCCGGTGCCAAATCTCGCCACTCTCATGCCCATAGCGACGCACTGTTTCGTACACCTGATCGTGCGCGCCTTCACTGCACAACGCCGACAGTTTGTGGTAGAAGCCCAGCGCCAGACTGCGCGCTTCCGGATTGGCGAAATAGTGACGACCAATGCGCGTATACAGTCCCTTCATCCCGTTAAGGATCAGACCGTAAATCGGGTTGCCGGAAGCAAACGCCAGGCCGCGGAATATGTTGTAATCCAGCTCGGCAAAGGCATCGGCGTGATCGGCCACTTCATTAGCGGTAGCCAGCACTTCCTGCGCTTTATCGGGATGCTGACGAAACGCGGTGCGAATAAAAATAGTTGAAATATTGGTACGCACCGACAGCAAATTATCAATAAGCTGCGGCACACTTTCGTGATCCAGTCGCGCCAGTGTTTCAAGGATATTTAAACCAGAGGTTTCCCAGAAATTATTCACCTTCGTCGGCTTGCCATGTTGAATGGTCAACCAGCCATCTCGTGCCAGACGCTGTAACACTTCACGTAACGTAGTACGCGTTACGCCAATTAATTCTGAAAGTTCACGTTCTGCGGGCAAAATAGTCCCGGGAGGGAAGCGGTTATTCCAGATACTTTCAATAATGTACTCTTCCGCGAAACCCGCCGGGCTTTGCGCCTTAATGACCATAGTGAGATTTCCATAACACAGCAAAACAAAGTTGGACTCATCATACCAGAGGGCTAACTACGCTGATAGCAGACAAAAAGAAGAAAAAAGGGATCAAGGCTTCATTTTCCGCATCTCTTTCCCCTTGACTATCAAGACTTGCCTCACTCCTGCCTGACCGTTAAGCTTTGCGTTTAAACATAAAAACATCATTGATTATTTGTAAGGTAAGGGAAACCATCATGGAGATCTCCTGGGGCCGCGCACTATGGCGCAATTTTTTGGGCCAGTCCCCCGACTGGTACAAACTCGCCCTCATCATTTTCTTAATCGTAAATCCGTTAATTTTCCTCATCAGCCCTTTCGTTGCTGGCTGGTTGCTGGTAGCGGAATTTATTTTCACTCTGGCGATGGCCCTGAAATGCTACCCGCTACTCCCCGGTGGTCTGTTGGCTATCGAAGCGGTATTCATCGGCATGACCAGCGCGGAACACGTCCGTGAAGAGGTGGCGGCAAATCTTGAAGTCTTGCTGTTATTGATGTTTATGGTGGCGGGTATCTATTTTATGAAACAGCTGTTGCTGTTCATATTTACCCGTTTGCTGTTAAGCATTCGCTCCAAAATGCTGCTGTCGCTCTCTTTTTGCGTGGCGGCAGCGTTCCTCTCCGCGTTCCTCGATGCCTTAACCGTCGTGGCGGTGGTGATCAGCGTTGCAGTCGGTTTTTATGGTATTTATCATCGCGTAGCCTCTTCCCGTACCGAAGACACCGACCTGCAAGACGATAGTCATATCGACAAGCATTACAAAGTGGTTCTGGAACAGTTCCGTGGCTTTCTGCGTAGCCTGATGATGCATGCCGGTGTCGGCACCGCATTAGGCGGCGTAATGACCATGGTGGGCGAACCACAGAACCTGATCATCGCTAAAGCGGCTGGCTGGCATTTTGGCGATTTCTTCCTGCGCATGTCGCCGGTGACCGTTCCGGTTCTGATTTGTGGCCTGTTAACCTGCCTGCTGGTAGAGAAGCTGCGTTGGTTTGGCTACGGTGAAACGCTGCCGGAGAAAGTCCGCGAAGTCCTGCAGCAGTTTGACGATCAAAGCCGCCACCAGCGCACCCGTCAGGATAAAATCCGTCTGATTGTCCAGGCGATTATTGGCGTCTGGCTGGTGACTGCGCTGGCGTTGCATCTGGCGGAAGTTGGCTTGATTGGTTTGTCAGTCATTATTCTGGCAACATCATTGACCGGTGTCACCGATGAACATGCTATCGGTAAAGCCTTCACCGAATCTCTGCCATTCACCGCACTGTTGACGGTGTTTTTCTCGGTAGTCGCGGTGATTATCGACCAACAACTGTTTTCGCCGATTATTCAGTTTGTGTTGCAGGCATCTGAACATGCTCAGCTGTCGCTGTTCTATATTTTCAACGGTCTGCTGTCATCCATTTCGGATAACGTCTTCGTGGGGACGATTTATATCAACGAAGCGAAAGCGGCAATGGAAAGTGGCGCTATCACGTTGAAGCAATACGAGCTGCTGGCGGTCGCCATTAATACCGGTACCAATCTGCCCTCTGTCGCTACGCCGAACGGTCAGGCTGCGTTCCTGTTCCTGCTGACCTCTGCACTCGCGCCATTGATTCGCCTCTCTTATGGCCGCATGGTGTGGATGGCCCTGCCTTACACCCTCGTCCTGACACTCGTCGGCTTGCTCTGCGTCGAGTTTACGCTTGCCCCTG
>OLRU01001516.1_pt1 | contig 19728 bp, 16 predicted proteins | sample 1672961 | NCBI WGS metagenome assembly OLRU01 (sample SAMEA3136741, study PRJEB25190) | human gut metagenome | biome: human gut; feature: human-associated habitat; material: faeces | place: Austria | collected 2013
TGTGGCAGTGTCGAAACTGCGGTCATGAATACTTCGGAAAAGAAGCCCCGACTATCTGTCCTGTGTGCGAGCATCTTCAGTCATATTTCCAGGTGAAGCCTGAGAACTACTGATGAGATCAGGAACAGAAGGCTACGGCATAAGTTGATAGATCATTAGAAAATGGGCGGGAGCGATCCCCGCTCATTTTTTATCGGAGAAGCGACGAGAGCCGGATTGTTTTTTTGCTTCAGGCATCATCAAAGCGGCCAGCGCAAAGGAGCGGCGCAAACTCCCGTAAATGCTCTGTAATTGAGAGAGAGTGGGACTTGCTGAGAGAAAATTCCCGTAAAGAGGTAAAAAAACTTTAGTACCGGGAATGAGTGATGAAGTGCGGCGTTCTAAGGTTTTCATTAACCGTATCAGAGATTTGCGGCAGACCGGAGCAGGCTGCCGGATGCGTTGCGGAGACTTTCCGCCGGGGATCTTGCGCCACTCAGTCCGGCAAAGTCCCCTTGCCCCTGCTTTTCCTTTGTGCTAAAATATAGAAATAAAATGAAAAGAGACTTTTGACCCGATTCTGAGGTTTACAAAAGATATAAAGAATTTCGTACCTGATGTGGCTATGTCTGTAGTGTCAAGCGCCGTGACAAGAGAAGACGCCGAGGAATGTCGGCTTATAGCGGCAGACCTAAAGGTAAGATTCAGGGTGAAATGATTTTTTGAGAGGGGAAAGATGAACAAGATATACAGTGAAGAGAACAGTATAGGAACTTACAGCTGCGATAGAAAAAAGGTTGCTAAATTGTCAGGCATACTGCAGGCTACTCAGGAGGCGGGGCGAAAACAGATGGCTCTGCAGAAGCCTTCTTATGATGATCTTCAAGCCGAGGGAAAAGCTTTGATGCTTAGCAGACTTGATCTGAAAATTTACGATACCCTTTATTTCGACCAGCCTATAAGAGTATATTCGTGGCCCTGTGAGAGCATGCGAGCTACGTGGCCCAGAGGATATGCCATCGACAGAGACGGAGAGCGGATCATAGAAGCTTCTACTCAGTGGGCTCTGGTGGATATGGAGACGAGAAAAGTCTTGAAGGCAGATGAGGTGGACTTTTCCAATTATTATATGGGCGAATACAGAGAACTGTATAAAAATAAACTCAGGATACCTAAAGATATGGAGCTGAAAGAAGCAGGTAAACATGATGTGAGCTACTCTGATCTTGATTATAACGGACATATGAACAATACTTATTACGCCGATGTGCTGTGTGATCACATACCTGAACTGGCCGAGGGTACTCACAGAGTAGCTTCCTTCAGAGTCCATTACAGCAAAGAGGCCTCACTGGGAGAAACCCTGATCATAATGAGGAATAAGGATGAAGACGGCAAATATATTTTCAAGACCATAAAACCAAGCGGAGAGACGAATATAGAAGCGGAGATAGGCATAACAGCTCTGTAGGAGAGAATTTTAAGCCTAAAAGAAAGCCGATACCTTTATCAAGGTATCGGCTTTAAAATTACTCTATAGATTTAAGGGACTCGGTCATGCTTACTTTATCCAGTTTGCGTCTCATGACAAGATTGACTATCATGGCGAATACGAATGTGCCTGCAACAGCCAGTATATAGCTGAGCAGCGATATGTGAACGTCGAAGCTCAGCATATCTATCTGTATCCTACTCATGGCAAAACTGTGAAGCCATTTGCCCAGAGGCAGTCCTATTATGGCCGCAATGGCGGTGAGGGCTATATTTTCTCTGAATACATAGGCAGAAGTTTCCCGCGGATAGAATCCGAGGACTTTTATGGTAGCTATCTCCCTGATGCGTTCTGTGATATTTATGTTAGTCAGATTATAGAGCACTATGAAAGCTAAGGCCGCCGCCGATATGGTGATAAGGGCGATGACGTAGTCCAGGCTCTTCATCATGTTATCTATTCGGTTTCTGAAATCCTCAGTGACCGTTACAGAAGACACGTCGGCAGAGTCCATGAGGGCAGAACCTGCTTCATGAGGATCTGAAAGAAGCTGTCCGTCGCCGCCTCTTAGTCCTCTTACGTATGCGGAATTTATCTCAGGAGTCCCCAATGCCGACTGATAGGTGCCCTCGTCTATATATAAATAATTATAAACGTAATTGTCACACAGACCTGTTATCTCGACGGTGAGAGTATTCATGTCGCTGTCGTAAACAGTCAGCTCATCTCCCTCTTTAATTCCTAAAGTCTCGGCCAGATTGCTGTTGATGATGCCCTGACCGTTTCCGGGATACTGGAGGTTGCCTTCATCGTTATGAAGGCTTATGAAATCGTCTATCGGAGATGAGTCTCCGCTGACCACCAGATTGACGGACTTGATCTGTCCATCCTGGCGAACATCTACCGAACCCGTGTGGAGGAATAAAAAACTGTCAGCATACTGGCTGTTGTCCTCCATGAAAGCTTCCTGTTCGTCTTCGTTTATACCGTGGTTAAAAGTGACCTCGTAATCCACATGAAATATTTCGTCATACTGCATGGACACCACATTTTTTATAGAGTCTCTGACTCCGAAACCGGTGACTAAAAGAGCAGTACATCCGCAGATTCCTACTATCATCATAAAGAATCTCTTCTTATATCTGAAAACATTTCTTATGGAAACTTTCTGCAGGAACTTCAGTCTTTTCCAGATAAATGTGATCTTCTCTAAGAATATCCTCTTGCCTGAGGACGGAGCTTTAGGCCTTATGAGCTGGGCCGGAACTTGACTGAGTTCATGATAACATGAATAGAGAGTCGTTCCTACCGAACATATTATAGCTGCCAGGAGAGCGAAAGCTCCTGTAGCCCAGTCGATGACAAAGATAACATCAGCAAATTCGTACATCATCTTATAAGCTTCCCATATGACCCATGTGAAGATGTATGTCCCGGCAAAGAATCCGATGATTCCTCCCAGAACTGCCGAACTTCCGGAATAGAACATATACTTTGTGAGGATCTGACCGACGCTGTAACCTAAGGCCTTCAGCACACCTATCTGTGTGCGCTGTTCCTCTATCATCCTGCTCATGGTAGTCATACAGACCAGAGCGGCAACCAGAAAAAAGAACACCGGAAAGACCTTTGCAATACCCTCGACTATGCTGGTATCATTATCGAAGCATACGTAGCCTACATTAGCATCCCGGTCCAGGACATAGCTGTCGGGATATTCTATCTTGCTTATCTCCTTTTCTGCGTCGGACAGCTTCTGCTTTGCAGTTTCCAGCTTTGACCGGCCGCTTTCGATCTCGGCCCACCCTTGAGCTATTTCTTCTTTTGCGGAAGATAAGCTGATCCGTCCTTCATCGATAGCAGCCTGATTTTTATCCAGATCTGTCTTTGACGCCTGAAGACTGCTGAGAGCTTCGCTGAACTGCAAGTCCAATGCGGTTTTTTGGGCGGCATACTGCTCTTCTGTCAAAAATCCGGAATTATAGTATGTATCCAGCTCGCTATATGCCTGGGTCTTCTTCTGTTCATATTGGTTCAGACCGGACTGATATTGAGAGAGACCTTGGTCGAGGAGAGACTGGCTGTCGTTTAGCTCTTTCTCGCTTGCGGCTATCTGAGCTTCGGAATTTTTCAGGTCGGCTTCGGAAGAATTCAGTTCCTTCTCTCCGTCTTCGACTTCAGTTCTGATATCTTCAACTTGCTGACGGGCCTGATGGATTATAGAGTCGTAACGCCTCTGGGAAGCGCTCTCGAGAGCCTGAGTAAGGGGCTCTTTGGCATCTTGCCTTATTTCGTCATATTCTTCACTGAATATAAAGGCAGAGTCTTCGAGTCTGACATATACTTCAGAAAAAACATCTGATGAAAATCCGTCCTGAGGTATCATTATAAAACAGGCAACGCTGCCGTCTCCCACAGAAGAAGAACCACGCTCGAAATTCAGGTAGAGGGGTGAGTCGGCTATTCCTGTTATGGTATAAGTATCGTAGGCCAGCATGGATAACGTATCTTCGGTATTAGATCTGCTGACGGTTATGGCCTTACCTATATCCGCCTCGGTAAAACGCTGAGGATCGGCCAGACATTCGCTGCCGTTTTCGGGAAGTCTGCCGGATTTAAGGGAAGGTGTGTTGATCTCATCTGAAATAGTAAGAAATTTGGAGACTACCTCGCCTGCATCTGAATCCTCTTCGCTGATCAGAACGTCGGCGGAAAAAGAACCTTCAGCGTATTTTACTCCCGGCACGTCTGCGATACTCGCAACGTCTTCATCCTCCAGACCGAGGCTTGAGATCAGTTGATAATCAAAGAAACCGCGCTCTTGGAGATAAGTGTTTCCCGTCTGGAGAAAAGCTGACTTGCATACCTTGAGACCGCAGAAGAAGCCCACTCCAAGGGCTATGATGGCAAATATGGCCGCCCACCTGCCAAAACTGCCCTTGATCTCGCGAAGGGTCGATTTGAACATAACATTTTTCATGACGATCCTCCCGGTCTATTACCATTCTATCTGCTCTACAGGCAGAGGCGCTTCGTTTTTTTCTACAGAGACTACAGTTCCGTTTTTAACATGTATGACTCGGTCGGCCATAGGGGTGATGGCCTGATTGTGGGTTATGATTATCACCGTCATGCCGTTCTTTTGGGCGGTATCCTGAAGGGGCTTTAATATTGCTTTTCCTGTATTATAGTCTAAAGCTCCCGTAGGCTCGTCGCACAGCAGCAATTTCGGATTCTTTGCGAGAGCCCTGGCTATGGCCACGCGCTGCTGTTCTCCTCCGGAAAGCTGGGAAGGGAAGTTGTCCATCCTGTCTGCCAGACCCACCTTCTCAAGCGCTTCGGCAGAATCCATGGGATCTTTGCAGATCTGAGTTGCCAGAGAAACGTTTTCAAGAGCGGTGAGATTCTGAACGAGATTATAAAATTGAAATACAAAGCCTATGGAGTATCTTCTGTATGTAGTAAGCTGTTTCTGACTGTATTTGGAGATCTCGTCGCCTGCCAGCCAGACTCGGCCGGAGGTGAGAGTATCCATGCCGCCTAAGATATTGAGCAGAGTCGTCTTTCCTGCTCCGGAAGGGCCGACTATCACGCATATTTCTCCCTTATCTATTTCAAAGGTGGCATCTCTCAAAGCTTCTATAGAGATCTCGCCCATCTGATATACTTTTCTGACATTTTCAAACTTAACAAATGCAGCCATGGCCATGCCTCCCATCGTATACTGATACGCCGGCGCTGTCATCTCAAAGGAGACTTGCCGGCATCTCTTTTATTACGAAAATTTTAACACATACCGCCTTATTTTAAAAGCACAAAACGATGTTTCCACGCTGAAAAAATGATGAAAAAACTTATCACCAAGATTAAGAGAATGCTAAAGATTGCAGGCGAAGATATCAGCTGCGAATCTTCCACAGTGCTGAAGGGAAAGAGCGACATCAGTCCTAAAGGCAGAAACGGACATATTCTGCCTAAATTATTGTTATATGAGGCAGGCCCCACCATGTAATAGATCATGAGAGGACATATTACCAGAAGGGACGATAGGGAAGCTCCAAAGGCGAAATTTCCCAGGACGGACATGAAACCGCCGGAAGAATAAAAGCCTGCGGAGACGATAGCAAGTTCTGAAAGAAATATAAGCAGCACGGAGCTGCTGTAGACGCCTTTTTTTCCTGAAACTAAAGCGCTGACGATAGGACCCGCCGCCATTCCAAGGTATATAAATAATTTCTGATCACTTAACTGAAACCCCAATTGACCCATTCCCGGCCAGGCCATGTATCCGATTCGGCATGCGAAACCCAGAGAAAAGGTTATGAGAAGGAAGAACAGAGAAAGTTTAAAACGGCTTCTTTTTATATGTCCCGTTCCGTCGAGAAAATTGCCTGAATTTATGAAGACAGGCTTATCCAATAAGAATACGGATGCGAATATCATAAATAACGAGGAAACTAAGATAACGAGAGCCGGGCTTTCTCTGAGGAACGCTACAAAGGGGAAGGCTGACAGTATGGTTGCGCTGAAGATGATTCCGAGAGTCTGAAATTTATTGGTATAAAACCAGCCTGCCGTTATGTTGGGAGGCAAGATGAAAAGCAGGCCTCCCGAGCAGAATCCCAGCAGAGCGCAGGCCGCATATGCAGCGGTTGTTCCCGGGAAATACGCCTGTATAAAGATCGAATACGAACAGACGATAGTCATGAAGCACAGCCAGAAGGTGAATGAAAGGCGGCTGTAGAGGACGCGGGCTGCCGGTATTCCTAAAGTTATGGATGCCATGAGCAAAAAAGGTGAAGAAACAGAGCTTGAATAAAATAAAAAGCCTATTGAAGGTATCAATAAGAAGATAAGACCTATAATATTTTTTGTATGATAAAATAATTTAAGCAAAGCTTCCACCTCTGACAAAATTTCTATGAAATTAGTATTTTTCAGGGAGGGTGACAATATACTTTGCATTTTTTGTAAAAACATGGTATGATAAAAATAAATAAGTCAGACAAGTGAAGAAAGGCGCGCAAAAATGAAATCATTTTTTGAAAACACTCTTCATATTGCTCATGACGGAAACCTACACATAAATGAAGTGATAGGCATAGCCATTCTCGTGATAGTCACAGTCCTGGCCGTATTGTTGATAAGAGACCTGATAAAGAAGGCTGCCGACAGATTGCCCGGACGGAGAAAGACCATATTCAGCCATCACAAGAACAGGTATAAGACCCGTATCGATAAGAAGAGAAAATACTGAAGAGCATTTTTTAATATTAAGGGATGGAAGCCCCGCTTGCAAGCGGGGTTTTTTCTGAAAAAACTTTTACCATAGGGAATGACAGACAACTTGAAAAGGGAGCCGTTTTAGCTAACGACAGATTAGTTAAAACGGCTCCCTTTTACATTCGTTTTAAGCCGGCTGCACGTCAAAGCGTTCTATGATGAAAGAGAGCGACCTACACGCACGTATGCCGGAAGATCAGCTTTTAGAAGCTGTATCCGTTGGTTTCACAACACTGACATGCGATGTTGCCTATGCTGCGGGCTGCATTTGTACCGCATACATTGTCATTGCATCCGCAGCCAGAATTACACTCGCATCCCGTATTACAGCCGCAGTCGTTGGAACTGCCGCAGCCGCAGCCTGAGTTGCAGCCCGAGGTGTATCCTGTGTTACAGCCGCAGCCCGAGTTTTGCGTGTTGCCGCAGCCGCAGTTTGTTCCCTGAGCTGAATCTGAAAGCATCTGGCCGACTCTGTTTATCGTCGGTTTTCCGCAGCAGCAATCACTGTCCGCAGAGCCGAGACAACCTGCCTCCACTGGATCGCATGCATTGCACTGACCCAGGTCGTCGCAAGGCATACATACTTCTTTTGCGTCGATGTTGAACAGAGAAGGTCTGGTGACTCTCAATCTCACCTGAGGGGTTACCACCATTGAACCGGAAAGAGTTATGGTGCCATCTGCGGCTCCGGTCAGCGTAGGATTCAGTATCGAAGCGCAAGCATCGAAGTCAAACAGCAGTGAAGGCGATACTCCGGCTACCTGACAAGGGATCTCTACTCCGCAGAGAGCGAAAGAAGAGTCTCCGGTGACAGAAATAGGGGTACCATCGGCTGTGTTAAAGCATAATCTGAATTGACAGGCGTTTCCACCTTCATAGATGGTTCCTTCCAGTATTATGGTAGCGGCCAGGCTCCAAGGACCCGTTGCCGAAACTAATACGAAGTTTCCCGGACAACTGTTCATGCACGGCGAGGTGCAAGGGCATTTGGTTATTTCTCCCATTATGCTGCTGACATCACCTATATACTGTCCGCCTGATTCTGTCACGTCGGTGATAGCTGTGCCGTCGACGGTGATAGCAAGATCATCCGGAAGAGTCGGCGTCGTGAGATTGAAGGAACGAGTTATAACGTAAGCGTTGGTTATGTCAAAAGTAGTGGCGGCCGTTACGGTCAGATTGCTGCATCCGCCGGCGTCGCCGCAACAACAGCAGCATATCTTTTGACATATATCGCAGCCACATCTGCAGTTGTTTGAACCGCCGCATCCGCAGCCGGTATTATGGCATGTATTTCCGCAGCCTGAGGAACAGTTTGACGCAATATTGTTGCAGACGCTGCCTCCTACACTGAGCTGCTGTGAAAATCCTGCCGTCGTCGTGGTAAGGGCTGTCAATATAGGTGAGGCATTTTCTTCGGCATCGTAGAAGACCTTAGTCAGATAAACCAAATTGCCTCTCGGATTTGCACAAGTGCAATTATTTTGTAAACAATTCATTTTAAACAATCCTCTCTTTAAATAAACTGAGATGGTATATTATATGCTTTCCTTATTTTGGTGGTGAAATAAACTTAAAAAAACGCCAAAAAGTATTGAAAAGTGGTTAGAAATGGTGTATAGTGGTGATATTATAAATCAAAGGCCGAAGTGTCTCATTTTTTGAGAAAGGAGGAGCACATCATGTTCATGGGTACTGCATACAACTCCATAGATGAAAAGAACAGGATGATTGTTCCCTCCAAACTCAGAGCGGGGCTTGGCACCAGGTGCATACTGACGAAGGGCCTTGACAAATGCTTATATATTTATACGACGGCCGACTGGGAAGTCCAGATGGAGAAGATATCAAGGCTCCCAGAATCCGACCCAAAAGTCAGAGCTTTTATAAGGCATTTCTGCGCCAACGCTGCCGAGTGCGAATTCGACAAGCAAGGCAGAATAGTGATACCTCAGGAACTTAAAAGCTATGCCGATATAGAAAAAGAGCTGGTTACCATGGGGGCCATGTCTAAAATAGAAGTATGGAGCAAAGACGTGTGGGAGTCTCCTGAAAATGATAACAGGATGGAGACGGAGGACTTTGCCAACGCTTTATCTGAATATAACTTCTAAGGGGGATGACAATGGAATTCAGACATCGCCCCGTAATGCTGGAACAGTGCGTCAAAGGTCTTGATATACGTCCGGACGGAATATACGTGGACGGCACTTTAGGCGGCGGAGGTCACAGCGGCGCTATCTGCCGCAATCTGAACGAGAGAGGTACTCTGATAGGTATCGACCGGGACCGAGACGCCTTGGACGTTTCATCAGAAAGACTCAAAGAATACAAATGCAAAAAATATTTCGTCCAGAGCAATTACTCGGATATAAAGCAAGTGCTGAATGAGCTGAAAATTGAGAAGGTAGACGGCGCTCTTTTGGATCTGGGAGTCTCCTCTTTTCAGCTGGACAACCCCCAGAGAGGATTTTCCTATATGAACGACGCCCCCCTCGACATGAGGATGAGTCAGGACGATGATTTCACGGCATACGATATAGTAAACGACTATGACCGCAATGAACTCATCCGCGTCATAGGGAAATACGGAGAAGAAAGATGGGCCTCCAGAATAGCTGACTTCATAGTAAAAGTCAGATCGGACAAGCCCATAGAAAGCACTTATGAGCTGGTAGATGTGATAAAACAGGCGATACCGGCGTCGGCCAGGAGGACAGGCCCTCATCCGGCAAAGAGAACTTTCCAGGCCATAAGGATAGAAGTGAACGACGAACTTTCGCAGCTTGAGAGAGCAGTGGAAGAATTCTGCGACATATTAGCTCCCGGCGGGAGATTGTGTATAATAACGTTTCATTCACTGGAAGACAGAATCGTAAAGGAAATATTCAGCAGAAGGGCGAATCCCTGCACATGCCCCAGGGAATTCCCCATCTGTGTCTGCGGCAAAAAAGCCGATATAAAGAAGATCACAGGCAAGCCTTTCGTGCCTGACGCAGAAGAGACAGAAGAAAATCCCAGAGCGAGAAGCGCCAAACTGAGAATCGCAGAAAAAATTTGAGAATTGATTGTTGAGGGACAGAAAAAACATGGCAACGGCAAGAAAAGCTTACACATCTGAATTTTACGCTTATAACCATGCTCCGGAGAGACAGCCGGATAGAGTCAGGCGTACAAGACAGCGCCCTGAAGTAAATACAGAGAGCAGAGAAAAGAAGAATAAGAGAGAACAGGCATACACTGCCGCAGTTCTCAGGAGCCTCATAGTTGCCGTGGTAGCCGTAGGTATATTGTTTATAGGCATAGTGGTAGTAAACGCTCAGGCCGCAAAACTCCAGTATTCCATCAATCAGCTCAGAAGCGAGAACAGTATGATACAGACGGAAATAGATATGCTTACCATCAAACTGGACGGAAGCAAGACTATAAATCAACTGGAGTCGTATGCTACAGAGGAACTGGGGATGTACTATCCTCAGGGCAGCGAATGTGTGCATCTGTCAGCCATTGAGCCTACAGACGGCAGTTTGGCGGATATTATAAAGCAAAAGGCTTATGAATAAAGCCAAGCCTCTGGCAATATAAATAGTTTTGTGACATAACTTCATACAGAAAAAAAGCCGGATAACTTAATAAAAGAAATAGTATTCCGGCTTTGTATTATTATTTGGGAGAACAAATCATATGAAGAGAACTGCCGTAACCGTGACCAACAAGAAGAGAATAGCCATAGGTTTCATAATCATCGCAGTGCTGATGGTACTGCTGGCCTTTCGCGTTGCGTGGATACAAGTAGTAGACGCAGATGAACTGACCGAGAAAGCGATAGATCAGCAGACCAGCGATATTCCGATTGCTGCCAAAAGAGGAGTGATATACGACAGAAACGGCAAAGAACTGGCCACCAGCGTAACTTGTTATTCGGTATGGGTGAGACCGGCAGAACTGGCGGAGAACAAAACGGAGGAAGAGATAACCGCCGCGGCTTCGGATCTGGCGGCAGTATTGAATATGGAAGCCGAAGAAGTAAAAACTAAGCTTACAAAAAAACAGGCGCTGGTAAAAGTCGCTCAGTATTTGGAAAAAGATACGGCAGATCAAGTCAGAGATCTTGAAATTACCGGCATTTCCCTCTCAGAAGATACCAGAAGATATTACCCTTTAGGAAATTTTGCTTCGCAGCTTTTAGGAAGCGTTACTGTTGACAATACTGGAAGAACAGGCATAGAGCTCGAATATGATCAGTATCTGTCCGGCGTTTCGGGTAGGTGGGTCAAGAATACTGACGTAGCTGGCAACGAGCTTGTAGATGGTTCCGAAAAATATTATGAAGCAGAGGACGGACTAAATGTAGTCCTGACCATAGACGAGGCTATCCAGTATTATGTGGAGAAGGCATTAGAAGAGGGAATGGAAAAGACTGACGCTGAAAGGATAATGTGCCTGGCTATGGATCCTAAGACAGGAGAAATACTGGCAAGCGCCGTTACTCCGGGATTTGATCCTAATAATGCCACCGAACCTGCCGATGAAGAAGAGAAGGAGGCTTATGAGGCGCTTTCTGACGATGAAAAGATAGCTTATCTGAATAAGATGTGGAGAAACCCCATCGTCAGCGATACTTATGAGCCGGGATCCACCTTTAAGCTGATCACAGCCTCTTCTGCGCTGGAAGAAAAGGTCATATCAACCACCGATACTTTTACTTGCAATACTAAGATTACGATAGCGGGAGTCACCCTTCACTGCTGGAGCACCAGGGATCACGGAACTCAGAACATAAAGCAGGCTCTTGGCAATTCCTGTAACCCGGTACTTGCAGCGGTAGCAGGTAAGATGGGGGCAGAAACTTTTTATAAATACATAGATCTTTTTGGCATAACAGAGAAGACCGGCGTAGATTATCCGGGTGAAACCAGCTCCATCATGTATAATCTGGACGACGTGGGTCCTGTAGAACTTGCCACCATAGGCTACGGCCAGAGTATTTCTCTGACGCCTATACAGCTTTTGACTGCGGTCTGCGCTATAGGCAACGACGGAATCTTGTTACAGCCAAGGTATGTAAAATCTCTTACCGATTCAGACGGTAAAGTGGTAAAAGAATTCAAGAAAAAAGAAGTTAGAAGAGTGCTTTCTGAGGAGACTGCCGCCGAAATGAGAGAGGCCATGGAATACGTAGTCTCCGACGGAGGAGCCGGCGCAGCTAAGATCACCGGATACAGAATAGGAGGAAAGACAGGTACCGCAAACAAGGTAGAAGACGGAAAATACGGAAATTATTATTACAGTTCTTTCCTTGGAATGGCGCCTATGGATGACCCCAAGATAGCTATCCTGGTAGTAGTAGACAGTCCTAAGGGATCCTTTTACGGTTCTCTGACCGCCGGACCTATAGCCAAGAGCATACTTCAGGACACCTTGAGATACATGAATATAGAGCCTCAGTATACAGAAGAAGAGATGGCGGCAATAGAAGGCAATTACACCATAGTTCCGGATGTGGTAGGAAAAGAATACAGCGAGGCAGCCGGAATCATAGCGGGACAGAATCTGGGATACACTAAGAGAGACGGAGCCAATGAAGACTTTATAGTGGCGGCTCAATATCCGGCCGCAGGAACTAAGGTCAAGAGAGGTTCCAGCGTATACGTATACGATCAATAAAACGGGAATTTAATATGCCGGCTCACCCGGCGAGAGGTAGGTATGAAACTTGCGGATTTGCTGATATCCTCAGCAGGCTGTACGGTTTTCGGCAGCGCAGATAAAGACGTAAAGGATCTGATATACCACTCAGACAAGGCAGTTTCGGGCAGCGTGTTCTTCGCTATAGAAGGACAGCTGACCGACGGCAGGGAATATATAGAAAAAGCAGTTGAAAAGGGAGCTTCGGCCGTAGTGGCTTCAGGGCGTCTTCCTCAGGAGATATACGAAAAAGTTACGGTGATCGAAACCCGGGACGTAAGAAAAACTATGGCGCAGATGAGCGCAGAGTTTTACGGCCGTCCGTCTGAAAGGCTGCTTACCATAGGAGTGACGGGAACTAAAGGAAAGACCAGCACTACCTTTATGATAAGGCAGATACTTGAGGCTGCAGGTATAAAGACGGGAATCATAGGTACCGTATATAACGGCTACGATGAACACATGAAGGAAGCTTCGGCTACGACTCCTCAGTCTACAGAAATACAAAAGAATCTGGCCGAGATGGAAGCAGCAGGCTGCAAGGCCGTCGTCATGGAAGTATCGTCTCAGGGACTCATGCACAGCAGAGTGGACTGTATAGACTTTGATATAGGAGTATTTACAAATATAAGCCCCGATCATATAGGAGAGGGAGAACACGCCAGCTTTGAAGAATATCTCATGTGGAAGAGCATGTTGTTCAAAAAGTGCAGGAGGGCCGTAGTAAATTGTGACGATCAGAGATATGAAGATATAATAAAGGATGCAAATCTGGAACAGGTGGTCTGCTTCGGACAGAGCGACCGTGCTGACTTTAGGAGCATGGGTCAAAAATTGTGGTCTGAAAGAGGCGTTTTAGGAATAAAATATGAGCTCTTTGCCAAAAAACCATGCGGAGACGACACCCAAAGAGAAATAACGGTCAATATCCCCGGGCGGTTTAATGTTCAGAACACGCTTGCGGCTATAGCAGTGTGCAAATCTCTGGGAATACCCTGGAGCGTCATAGAGGAAACTATGAGGGACATAAAGATTCCGGGAAGAGTTGAAACTGTAGATATAGGCAGAGATTTCACCGTACTTCTGGATTACGCCCATAATGGCATAGCGCTGAAGAGCCTGATGGACAGCCTGAGAGAGTACGATCCCGAGAGGCTCATGCTCATGTTCGGCTGCGGAGGAAACCGGGACAGAAACAGACGGTTCGAAATGGGAAAAGCAGCCATGGAGACGGCGGATTTCATAATAGTCACATCAGATAATCCACGGCGGGAGGACCCCGGCAAAATCATAGAAGATATCACTGATGTGATGAAATTCTGCGACAAGGTGATATTGGCCATACCTGACAGGAAGAAGGCCATACAACGAGCAATAGCAGAGGGCCGCAGAGGAGACATCATTGTGATAGCGGGGAAAGGCCATGAGACCTATCAGATAATAGGAAACGAAACGAGACATTTTGACGACAGAGAAGTCATCTTGTCTTGCAGAGAGGACAGAAAATGAAAGAATTTACAGTGGCGGAGATAGGATCGGCCGTCGGCGGAAAACTTGCGGCAGGCTCCGGCGAAAGTATAGTCAGGGGTTTTTCTATAGACTCCAGAGAGATAAGACCTCAGATGATGTTTTTTGCCATAGTAGGCGAAAACAACGACGGTCATGATTTTATAGAACAGGTCATTAAAAAGGGATGCCGGACGATAGCAGTATCCGATGAAAGCAAAGTGTCTCAGGCGAAAGATCTTGGAGCAGACGTCATACTTGTGGACGATACTACTAAAGCTCTGCAGGCGCTGGCAAAATACTATCTGAACATGCTTCCCCTCAAGAAGAAGATAGGCGTTACCGGCAGCGTCGGAAAGACCAGTACCAGAGATTTTGTCTATTATGTGGCTTCGTCAAAATACAAGACGGGAAGGAATAAGAAAAATTACAACAATGCCCACGGGCTACCTCTTTCAATACTGGAATTCGACGAGGACACAGAAATCGCTGTTCTGGAGATGGGAATGGACGCGCCGGGGGAGATAGATCTTCTATCTGAAATCGTCAGGCCCGATATAGCCGTGATAACCAAGATCGCCGAGGTGAATATAGCTCTCATGAAAGATCTTGACAATATATTCAAGGCTAAGATGGAAATCACCAACTATTTCGATGAGGACTGCACGCTGATAGTAAATTCTTCATGCCCTATGCTGGCCGCTGATAAGGTTGCGGGAGATTACGGCCTTGTAACCGTAGGTGTCTGCGGCGATGAGAATTATACGGTCAAAGATATTTGTGATTTGGGCGATAAGGGTATAAAATATACTTTGATACGAGACCATAAAGAATATAAAATAACGCTTCCCGTAGCGGGGGCTCACAACGCCCTCAACTCGGCTCTGGCTATAGCCGCAGGAGGGCTGATCGGCATAGAGCCCGAGGAGGCCGCCAAAGGCCTTGCTCTGGCGGAGCTGACAGGAAAGAGGCTTAAGGTAACAGAAACAGAAAATTTAAAGGTCATCGACGATACTTACAACGCATGTGAGGATTCAATAAAATCGGCCATAGATACTCTTGCGGCCACTTCCGGCGACAGGCACTTAGCCATATTGGGGGACATAATAGGCCTGGCGGATAAGGCGGAGAAAAGCCATAGAGCTGTCGGAAGATATGCGGCAGAAAAAGGAACAGACCTTCTTATAGCTGTCGGCCGGGAGGCTGTATATTACGCAGAAGGCGCCAAAGAGCTGATGGACGAGAGCAAAGTGATGTATTTCCCTGAAAAAGAAGACTTTATAAAAGTTAAAGACCAGGTCATACAAAAGGGGGACGTCATCCTCGTCAAAGCCTCCAGAGGCATGGAGATGGAAAAGATAGTAAACGAAATTTTAGGATAAAAGTAAGGAGAGAAGACATGGAATCATTGATATTCCCAATAACAGCACTTATTGCAGCATGGGTCCTCAGCGCGCTGCTGGTAAAAATGTTGATTCCTTTTCTGGAGAAGAAACAATTCAGACAATTTGTAAGAGACGAAGGTCCAAAGTCCCATCTTCATAAGACCGGGACTCCCAGCATGGGAGGACTTGGGATAATCGCTTCAGCCGCAGTATGCACAGTGATCGTTTCGGCCGTCACAGGAAGGCTGACGGTTCAGCTCTGGGCTGTCATCGCAGCTATGATACTTTTCGGGCTGATAGGGTTTATAGATGATTATGAAAAAGCGGTAAAGAAGAACAATCTGGGGCTGAACCCAAAACAGAAGATAATCATGCAGCTCTCGTTTTCTCTTGCTTTTGCCGTGTTTGCCATGTTCTTTTCCGGCGGCGGATTCGTGGAGAGCACCTGCATATGGATACCGGTAGCCGACGTGACTTTGGACTTGGGATATTTTTATATTCCTTTTGTAATGTTTGTGATGGTAGCTTTCAGCAATGCTGTAAATCTGACAGACGGTCTGGACGGCCTTGCTTCCGGTATAACGGCTCTGGTATCATTTTTCATGGTGATAGGGGCCGTAGCTTTTGGGTATCTGGATCAGCCCATACTGTTTGGGGCTGTGGCCGGAGGATGCCTGGGCTTTCTGATGTTCAACAAATATCCGGCTAGGATATTTATGGGAGATACGGGATCTATGGCTCTTGGAGGAGTCCTTTCAGCGGGAGCCGTGATAATGAAACTGGAATTTCTTCTGGCTGTGGCCGGACTGATATATGTCATAGAAGCTCTTTCGGTAGTGCTTCAGGTTACTTATTATAAAAAGACTAAGAAGAGAATATTCAAGATGGCGCCTATACATCATCATTTTGAATTGTGCGGAATGAAGGAGACGAAAGTGGTCATAATGTTCTGGGCGTTTACAATGCTGTTTTGCCTGCTGGCGATAGTCCTAATGCATCTGTGAATTCTCTCCTTAAGATAAGAGGTGACGATATGGAAAACATCAATTTAAATAATATAAAAGGCAAGAGAGTCCTGATCGTAGGCATGGGCAAATCCGGCATCGCGGCTATTCAGGCCATGCTCAAGCTGGGGGCGGAGGTGACCGTCCAGGACTCCAAAAATGCGGAGGATATGGACGGCCAGCTTTTGAATTTTTTGGCCGGCAGGGGTGTGTCTCTCTGTTTGGGAAAGACGCCTGAGGATATGGGAGCTTTCGATATGCTCATACTGAGTCCCGGAGTAGATCCGGAGATGGACTTCATAGAAGAAGCTAAATCAAAAGGCGCCGAAATAGTCGGAGAGCTGGAGATCGCCTACAGAGTAGCCAGAGGCAGCTTTGTAGCCATAACGGGAACCAATGGAAAGACTACTACCACAGCCCTCACAGGGGAGATATTAAAGGCCCGCTATGAGGAGACATTTGTGGTGGGAAATATTGGGGATCCCTATACCTCCAAGGTTTTGGAGATGACTGAGGATTCCGTGACCGTTGCAGAGGTGTCCAGCTTCCAGCTGGAGACCATCATGGATTTCCGCCCGGATGTAAGCGCAATCCTGAATATTACCCCGGATCATCTGGATCGTCATAAGACGATGGAATGCTACATCGAGACGAAAGAGAGCATTACCAAGAACCAGAAAGAGGGCGATGTCTGCGTCCTGAACTATGAGGATCCGGTACTGCGTGAATTTGGTGAGACTTTAAAAGACATCAAGGTGGTATATTTTTCCAGTCTGCGTACCCTGAAACAAGGTTTCTACCTGAAAGAGGATGAGATTGTATACAACGACGGCGAGAAAGAGACTGTGATTGTCAATATCCACGATCTGAAGCTACTTGGCCGTCATAACCATGAAAATGTTATGGCAGCGGTTGCTATCAGTATGAACATGGGCGTTCCGCTGGAGAAGATCCAGAAGGTGATCAAGGAATTCAAGGCAGTTGAACACCGCATTGAGTTCGTAACCGAGCGTTTTGGTGTCAAATACTACAACGATTCCAAGGGAACCAACCCGGATGCAGCGATGCAGGCGATCAAGGCGATGCCGGGACCGACCTTATTAATCGCAGGCGGATATGATAAGCATTCCGAGTTTGACGAGTGGATCGAGAGCTTCGGTGGCAAGGTGCGCTACCTGGTATTAATCGGACAGACCAGGGATAAAATCGCAGAGTGCGCAAAGCGTCACGGCTTTACGGATATTATGTACGCAGAGGACTTGAAAGAAGCTGTTCAGGTCTGCGCTTCCTACGCGAATGCGGGGGACAATGTGCTGCTCTCACCGGCCTGCGCAAGCTGGGGAATGTTTAAAAACTATGAGGAGAGAGGCCGCATGTTCAAGGAGTATGTGAGAAACCTCTAAATGAATCTGAACGCTGTTTCCGACGGGCTCCGGCTGCTGCCTCCTGAAAGGAGGCGCCGGGCCTGGCTGGCAAGTGAGGAGTGATACGATGGCCGATGCGCCGACTACACCGAAAAAAAAGAAAAAAAAGCCCCACCGGTTTTATGATTACAGTCTTCTTTTCATCATTATTTTCCTTACTGTATTTGGGCTGGTCATGATCTACAGTGCCAGTTCTTATACTGCGCAGTTAAGCTCCAAATACAATGGAAACAGTGCCTATTTTATGCAGAGACAGGCGATGATCGCAGCAATCGGATTTTTCATTATGCTGGTGATCTCAAAACTGGATTATCATTTGCTGGCAAAGGTAGCAGTTCCTTCCTATGCACTGTCATATGCTTTGATGATAGCAGTTTCACTGGTGGGAAGAGCTGTAAACGGAAAGAGAAGATGGCTCAATTCATTTTAAACACTATTGGTTTATTGACCTTAATATTCCTCATTATGCTGGCGTCCTATATCACCGTGAAAGGTGATAAGATCAACCAGTGGAAGTATATGAGGAACGTGACTTTTATGACGCTCCCGATTGCCGGACTGGTTGCTGCCAACAACTTGAGTTCCGGTATCATCCTGGTAGGTATTGGCTTTGTCATGCTGTTTGTGGCATGTAAGATCAAGTGGCCGTTTTACAGTCTGGCAGCATTAGCAATGGGCATTTTAGCAGGTGCCGGACCCATCGGTAAAGCGCTGATGCAGATCAAATTGCTGCAGCCTTACCAGTACCGCCGTATTGAGGCATGGCTAAATCCGGAGCTTGACCCGGAAGGAAAAAGTTTCCAGGTGCTTCAGGGATTATATGCCATTGGTTCCGGCGGCCTTTTCGGACAGGGCTTAGGACAGAGTATCCAGAAGTTAGGTTTCCTTCCTGAGTCACAGAATGATATGATCTTTGCTATCATCTGTGAGGAACTGGGGCTGTTTGGCGCCATATCCATTATCCTGGTGTTCTTATTTATGATCTTCCGTTTTATGGTCATTGCAAATAATGCACCGGATCTGTTTGGAGCTCTTTTAGTAGTGGGTGTTATGGGGCACATTGCCATTCAGGTAGTTTTAAATATTGCCGTAGTAACCAATACCATTCCCAATACAGGTATCACCCTTCCTTTTATCAGTTATGGAGGTACATCGGTGTTGTTTATCATGATGGAAATGGGAATTGTTTTAAGCGTATCCAACCGGATCCGGCTGGAAAAATAAGGGTCAGAAATCAGCTGGCCATGCACATAAGCAGCCATCAGGGCATATGATCAAAGTAGATACACATTTTCTGCGGAGGTGCCTTTTTGGCTGCAATTCAGGTTTATGGGATGAATCCACTGGAAGGGGAGATCTCTGTACAGGGCTCAAAAAACGGCGCACTCCCCATTATGGCCGGGGCTCTGCTCCACAAAGGGACTACAGTGCTTTATAATGTGCCGGATATTGAAGATACCCGGTGTATGACAGATATTTTAAGGGAGATAGGGTGCCGCTGCGTGAAAACGGGTTCCCGTCTGGTGATCGATGCTGTTTTTGTGGACCGTACAGAGGTTCCGGGAAAGTATGTAAAAGCAATGCGTTCTTCCATTATCCTTTTGGGAGCTCTCCTTGGAAGGATGAAAGAGGGAAGGTGCAGCTTTCCCGGCGGCTGTCTGATCGGTGCAAGACCGGTAGATCTGCATCTGATGGTCCTTGAAAAACTGGGAGCTATAATAGAAGAAGAGGACGGACAGTATAAGGCAGAAGCTTTTAACGGTCTTAAGGGCTGTGAAATAGAACTTTCCTATCCCAGTGTAGGCGCTACGGAACAGGCCGTGTTGGCAGCTGTTCTGGCAGATGGGGTGACAGTGATCCACAATCCGGCAAAAGAACCGGAGATCAGCCAGTTATGTCATTTCTTAAATGGCATGGGTGCTGTGATCTGTGGGATGGAAACCGAGCATCTGATGGTCCAGGGAGTA
>OLRU01001526.1_pt1 | contig 19571 bp, 26 predicted proteins | sample 1672961 | NCBI WGS metagenome assembly OLRU01 (sample SAMEA3136741, study PRJEB25190) | human gut metagenome | biome: human gut; feature: human-associated habitat; material: faeces | place: Austria | collected 2013
CAAATCCATTGACTGCTGTTCGGAAGAATCTGAAAGATTGATAAGATCAGTATTATTCCTGTCCGTATTACTAATATCAGTATAATTATATTTAGTATTAATTGGGTCGATTTTTCCGACCTCTGTAGTTCTGATTTTTCGACCACGATAAGTCGTATTTTCCGACCTCTTGAAGTCGGTTTTTCCGACCCCTTGAAGTCGATTTTTCCGACCACGATAAGTCGATTTTTCCGACTCCGATAAGTCGACTTCTTCGACCTCTCGATTTTGTTGAATACTCTCTTCGGATTCATCATTGTTTTTAACATCTTTTGATGTCCTTAAAATAAAGTTCTTTACATAAATAATATTGGCGTGCTGTTACAGTACAGATTAAATGCCATCCTTACCACTTTTAAGCTACCGCTTGTCTGCCATCCTTCATGTAAACATTTCGTTTTAACAGACCCCGTTTTAAAATTATAAATTCTGTCAGCATTTTTTCTGGTATCTCCATTAATACCCAGACAATAACACAATGCCTTATGGTACACATCCTGATACCGTACTTCTTGTAATTTTTCATAGTAGAATTTTTCATGTGCATCACTGATAAAAATAATGTTTTCTGCTCCTAACGCTGTACTTTTCATTTTGAACCTCCTCATATAATCAAGTGTTTTTTATTGAAAATTCAAGGTTTTTCAACCTTTCATATCTCAGTGAATAAGCCACAGCTATGAGCATTTCGATGTATCAGGTACTGAAATAGTGGATAATGGGTACACAAAATAAAACGTCTTTGATTTTCGCTTTACTGGCCTTGTGTATACCCTTCCCTCTATGGCAGCTAACCTCCTATATCCACCAGGATCATCGGGTATAAGTAGTCACCTGTTTCAAGAAAGCTGCATACTGACTGTTCCTTGCGTACAGGGACGGGTCTTTGAAGTAGAACTTCTTCAAGATGTTGTCCGATGCGAACTCAATACGGGTCTGCTTGTTACTGATCGTCTGCTTCGTTCGGATATTGCACACATACTTCCTGTCAGTTAAAATCTGCTGCACGTCACGGGCAAAATACTTACCTGCATTGTTCGACTCAAAGGTACTGGCTACCACTTTGTTGTCAATGAGTGCTTTCGCACATTCAGGTTTGGTTACTTTCGGTGCAGAATCGTCAAAGACTACATCTACGATGTAGACCTCACTTCCGTATACCGCAGCAATCGGCATAGCACAGAAGTCATCTCCGGTGTCCGCAGTATCACAGACAGCAATGATACTGTCAGGATCACGGTCAATCGGCAGTTCAAAGTAGCGGTTAAGACTCTTCTCCGGGAAAAGGATTCCTTTTGCTTCAAACGGTTTCTGCTGAAATTCGGACTCAAACTGTTCCTCAGAAAGCATCTCACGCTGATCCCTAAAATACTGAGTGGTGAAAACCTTTCTACCCTCACGCATATACTCAAAGTTACTTTCATCTGTCACCAGATCAAGAGCAGGTGTCTCAATAATCTTGCATCGTTTTCCCTGTTTCTGCATCTCTTCCTGCAAATGACCGATAGGATCATACAGAGAATATCGTGTACCGCAGATGACAATAGGTGTACCCTCAATAGCACGTCCGATGATATCACCAGAGATGACCTCCCACTTATCATCAAGTCTCTGACGGTTCTTCGCTTCCTCACGTCCTTCCACACAGTCATCGAGGTACAGAAGGTTAGTTGCTTCGGAAAGACCTACCTGACGGGCATCAATGGATCGGCACATAACCGTAGGGAATCGGGATTTATGCAAAAGGTTGATGATCTTCGTATCGGCATTGGTCTGGACAAGTTTGCTCTCCGGGAAGATATCATAAAAATGATAGTCACTGGGAAGAGTCAGATATTCCAGACAACCAAGATAGAACGATTTAACAAGGTCATCACCTGTACCTTCCATAAGGGTTGCTCTATCCGGGTACTTACCGGAAAGCATATTCGTGAAGTTGATACCTAACTGAGACTTCCCGGCTCTCTTCGGCATGGAGATGGATAGGAAGTCCAGTTTCCCGTCAAGAATCTCCTGATATGCGTCTACATATCTTCTCAGATAATGACGGCGGGGCTGATAGAACTTCTTGTCAAGTGGCTTGCCGTACTCTACCGCTTGTAAGTAATCATCAAAGAAATGCTGTGCCCCGAAAAGAAGTGACCTGAACATCAGATCATCAAACTCTCTGGCTTCATCGAATTTCTGACTGCATACCGTCATACGCAGTCCCCATGAGATACGATTACGCAGTTCATGATTCCATGCGTGTGCGGTCTGGAAGTCAATCTTCTCATACTCCCGGCAGACAGCAAACATTTCTTCGTAAGCTGATCTATCAAGTGGATTCCTTTCTATAGCTTCGTAAATCTTCTGTTTTAATTTCAAATAATTCATAATAACCTCCTTAGAATAAAAAAAAGACTGTCAAAACGACAGTCCCATTGGACAAGCTGTAGCATCCCTACAGCTTAAATATTAACTTGAATGGTAATGTAACTACCCAGATCATCGGGCGTATTGCCAGATTCCATGTGACCCACCAACATAGGCTCACGAACAATTTCACGCACCACCATGTAAACCACAGCAGCCCTATCACTAAATATCCCATGACACGCCCTCCTTTCGTCCGGGGTAGAGTAGGTAGAGTATTTTCAATTTTCGGTCATACTTTTTATAGTATAGCCCCTACTAGAGAAAGTAATAGCAAAATCGTGTTTTGCTCTACCTACTCTACCCAACCAAACCTATTTATCATGAATAATTCGGGAAAGTATAGCATCTGAATTTCCAATTTAATCCATAAGAGCATATTCCAGACTTTAACATCCATCCTGTATACACATAATAGCTTTCTTGCTCTTGTAGTACCACGGGCTTGTATAGAAAGTTATCATAAAAGGCATCTGCAAAATGATACGCTTCGTTCTCTGCTGAGAATGGTTCGGACTTTAGTTCTATCACAGTATCTAATTCTACCCAAGGATACATCCTTATCTCTTCCTTCATTCCCGACAAAAGAGCAATCTTTTTAGTATGTGCTCTTACTCCTCTTTTGAGTAAACGGTTTAATCGTATAATTATTTTCCTGTGAATCTCAGCATCATCCAAACTATTATTACTCATTCGTGACTTCCCACTTTTTGTCATCAGATTTGTGTTGAACAACCAGTTCACAATCTAGGACATTTAACAGCTTTACAAATGTACTTATACGCATATCACTTTTCAGCATGGTGGATATACTTGACTGACTTTTGAGATTCAATAATTTCTGCAAGTCCTTCTGTGTCACTTTTGATAAAGTCATAGCTTCTTTTACAATGTTGTTTCCCTGCATGGCGTTTCCTCCCTTTCTATTTTCACGATAACACGAATTACCGATATTGTCAAGACCTTTTTAATTTTTGCGGAACTTTCGCACCTCACCCGCCCCGGCGGGCGGGGGTCTGTTTCCCCCTCCGGGGGTATGCTGTCCCTATCACCAGACCACACAAAAAAAATATCGGTAATTCATGATATTTCCCTTGACAATATCGGTAATTCATGATATTATAAATACATGATAAAGAGATAGCAACGACAACTAAATAATTATAGGTTGTCAATGCTGCTGTACAGCAGGCAAGCCGCCCGGTGTACAGATTGCACAAATTGATAATTGAATATAGGAGGTCAAGTATTATGTATGATTACAGAGAAGCAATGACAGAGGATGTAAAAGAATGGATCAAACAAAACATTGATTTGACAGAGTGGACAGAGGACAGAGAAGGACTTGAGCAACAGTTAAATGATGATCTTTGGACAGAGGACAGCATAACAGGAAATGCAAGCGGTTCTTATTATTGTAACTCTTACAAGGCAGAGGAAAGCATAGCTCACAACTGGAATTTACTTAACGAAGCCCTTGACGAGTTCGAACAGAACAACATAAACGTTATTGAAAAGGGTGCTGAATGGGCAGATGTAACAATTCGTTGTTACCTTCTGGGGTCTGTAATATCCGATGTATTAGACGAGATGGAGGAAAACGGGGACTTTGACGAGTCCGACAACTAACACACGTTGCGGCGTGTATAAATAGCCAGTCAAGCCGCAAGCGTCCCGGCTCTGCCGGGGGTCTGGAAACAGAACACAACAGAATATAGGAGGTCTTGTATTATGAGAGAATACAGCTTTAGAAAAGATGGTTTTACTTTTGAGAGAGTCAGCAAGGCAACAGCCCGCCGGGTATTTAATAACAATATGCCTATTATGTTATGCCCTTGCAATTTAAGACCAGAAACCGGGTTATTTAGTACAGTAGTACAGAACGGGAAACATTTAAACACAACGTTTGAAACCCTATTAAATACGTTTGAATATTACAACTGTACAACCAACGAAACGGGACGTTATACAGCGTTTTATATCCCGGTGACAGAGGTTGACCGCTTTACAGGTGAAACACCAACGGCGGCAACTCTGGGAACTGTAAAACAATATGATTATAACTTTATAAACTAGCCACAAGCCCCGGCAACAGTCCGGGGCATTGGTTTATAATGCAGCCGTAGGCGGTCACAAGCCCGCATAAATGCAGAGTGTAAACCAATATAGAAAAGGACGTGATAGCGTGAAAAGAGTCTGGAAAACACCGGAACTTGACTATTACAACCTTTATGCCGATATGCTACAACAGCCCCATTTACTAATTGCAGGGGCTACGGGCAGCGGTAAAAGCGTTGTAATAAATGGCATGATGACAACAGCACTAAAGGACAGCCCCGCCGCTGTACAGTTTATATTGATCGACCCTAAACGGGTTGAACTGGTGGATTATAAAGAACTGCCCCACACACTGCGTTATAGCAGTGAACCGGGGGAAATGGTACAGGCATTACAGGAAGCTATAGCAATAACAGACAACCGTTATAGAGACATGGCACGGCAGCACGTCAAGAAATACGGCGGCGGTGCTGTGTATGTGGTTATTGACGAACTAGCCGACCTGATGACAACGAACAAAAAGCAAGTACAACCGATATTGCAACGGCTCTGTCAGATCGGCAGAGCTGCAAACGTCCACGTTGTAGCGGCTACACAATGCCCGCTATCTGCCGTAATCCCTACACCTATAAAAGTAAATTTTGATAGCCGTGTAGCACTCAGAACCCGCAGCGGTCAAGACAGCCGTAACATTTTAGGCGTGACAGGTTGCGAACTTTTGCCCCGATACGGTCAAGGCTACTACATGACCCCGGAGGGATGCAGGTTGTACAATATACCGATGTACGAAACAGAAACCCCGGACATAATAGAATATTGGAGAAAACAGAAACCCCGGATAGTATGGAATGGGTAGAACGCCCGCCCCGTATGATCCGGGGCTTTCTTTATGCCCTCAGAACGCACACACGCCCCGGCAGCAGGTCTTTCCTACACCGGGGCGTATTTCATTGCCTTATTTAATTTTATGGCTTTCTGCCCCTTCTGCGACTTCTGAGATTTCACCTTCTGGCACGTCTACAATGTCGGCATTGTCAAGATACTTCCGTGCAAGGGCTTCTGTGTCGGCACTGTCACCTAACGGATTGTTAGGGGTCAGAACCATTTCTGTCTGATCCTTCATGCCGTCATAGTTCTTCTGCCAGAATATGCCAGTAACCGGATTGACCTTGCCATCCTGCATAAGTCCTTCCCTGTAAAGGGCACAGACTTTCTGCACCTTTTTGATAAAGTCGGTGCGGGCGGGGTTCGTTGTACAACGGTTGACCCACTCCCATGCAATACCCTTATCTATTCCTATCGCAGCATATGCAGCTTGATTGCCTATCTTCATATCGTACTTTGCACACGTTTCCAGATAGTGCATGAACCGTCTTTCCATCTCTTCAATATCATTATAGTCCAACTTCTCAGACGGCATGATCTCCATAGTGAACTGAATCATCCGGGAGTTATACCCTTCTGGCAGATCAGGATTGTGCCCCTGTACAATCGGACTATTCTCTCTTGCTTTCTCCAAGTTCGCAGGGCTACTCTTCTGATACCCCGCTGTCTTTCTGGGCTTTCTGTCCTTCCCTCTCGTTCTGGGCTTCTTCTGTTCTTCTGCCATTCTTACCTACTCCTTTCTGCTCCTTCTCTTTCTGCTCTCTTTTCCATCTCTCTACATAACTTTCCATAGTTCTGCTCCTTTCTGCAATTCTTCAAATTGAAGAACACTTGTATAATTTTCTCTAGTAGACGGCTACTAAGAGAAGTTATAGAGTTATTCTTCAATCTGAGGACTAAATGTTAATATTCATCACTCTCACCGTCAAAAAGATATTCGTCACCTGTCTCACCGTTACTAAGCAAGACCTGATAACCAAGACTTTCTGCCAGTTCTACAAATTTCCTAACAGTCATTCCCATTCCGTTATCCCTTGACAGCAGAGTATAAAGCGTTTTCTCATTGATCCCGGTACGTTCTGCAATTACGCTTTTTGGAATCTCTTCTTCATCTGTAATCATGTCAACGAAGTCTTTCACATCCATAGCTTACCCTTCCCTTCTCTTGATGCCACGGTACACGGTCACGCCTTTCATGAGGGACTTTTCTGTGTACCACTCCGGGTGCATGGTAAGTTCTGCATTGAATTTCTTCATACTGCATACATAATAACCATTGCTCTTGCACCAGACTTTGTAGTTATCGAAGAGAGTCTTTGCTTTTGTAACTGATTCATCGTCACGCTCACATTTCTCTTCAAGGTACTGCAATACCAGATCATTGTCTTTCTCATACTGCTTGACTACCTTCTGCATATTTGCTGACATTTTCAAACCAAACCTTCTGTACTTGAAGTACCCTGCAACCAACCATGTGAAGATACCACGCATTGCTTCCGGTGACTCAAAGTAGTCCTTCAAGCCTTTGTCCTGTTCGTCATCATTAAAGTGCCTGTTAAATTCAATAACACGCACACGATCAGAAGCAAACAAGGATTTATCTTTTACAGCAGGTAGGTCATTACAGGACAGCCACATTGTAAACTGCGGCTTGAATAGGATGTAGCAATCCGTGGATCGTACTTATCAAGTACCTGTTCCACAATGTTGTGCATCACGGCAACCGGGATATCAGTAAGTCCTTTTTCTTCGATCACTTCCAGTACCGCACCAACAATTTCATGAAATGCTGTATCATCCAGTGTAATCATGACTCTGGAAGCAGACTTGTTAACAGCGTTTACGATCTTTTCACCGTCAAACTCTTCCAGTGTTCCGTCTTTCTTAATTACTTTCATGTAAGACCACTTCTCCTTTCTGTAATGATTTTTGTACGTCAATCACTCTCTGATTGGTACTGCCCGCCCAGTGATAATTGACATCCTTCAACTCTTCTTCAAAGCGTCCATCCACCAGTACGTCTGCATACTTGACTGCTGCAAGCAGATATTTGTTTGCAAGAATCTGTTCCCATGTATACCCGGTGTAGACCCATATTGTTTTCTTCGGAAATCTCTTCTGTACTGCTTTCATGATGGAGAATACTGCTCCACGGTTCTGCGGGTGAAGCGGATCACCACCGGAGAAAGTAATACCTGCCACATACGGTTTTTCCAGTGCTTTCATGATTTCATTAAAAGCTCTCTTATCAAACACCAAACCGTCATCAGGATTCCATGTAACCGGATTCTGACAGCCCTTACAGTGATGTTCACATCCTGCAACCCAGAGGACTACCCGGAGTCCGTCACCGTTATTCATGTCATCCTGAGTAATGTTGTGATATCGCATTAGATATCTCCCGGCTTACGATGCAGAGAATTTTCTACTGTAAACCCTTCTGGGTAACGGGCTTTCAGCTTGTCAATATTCATCTGCATGACTGTATCAATATCCGTTCCCAGTGCATTACACGCTTCTGCGATCATCCAGAGACAGTCACCAAGTTCCTTTTCTATGTGTTCAAGGTTCACTTCATGTCCCTGATATTTCTTCTGCAAGATTCCTGCAACCTCTCCTGCTTCACTGTTCAGACCGAACACGGCATGAAACAGTCTATCTTCTTTCTGATCGTAAGGAATACTGCAAGTTCTAATTGCAAGTTCCTGATATTCTTTACCTGTCATGATTTAGTCCTCCTTATTCCTGTGTGATACAGGTGTTGGTGAGTTTGCCGTAAACATCCTCATACATCTCCTGCTTATCTCCGTTAAAAGTATACTCAGCGTAAATACCATCACCACTGATTGTGGTAGATGCAAGGCATTTGTAATTCTGTAAAGTCTTGCAAGACCAGACTACAAACACATTGCTCATATCAATGTCAACTTCCGGTCTATTCTTGTGATACCATTCCACCAGTTTTCTCTTGCATACACTCTGAAAGTGATCCATACCTGTAATAATCATGATTTAGTCCTCCTGTTTCCACTCTTCTTTAGTCGGTGCTTCCTTATCTTCTCTGCCTGCACCAATAACTGCTACACAGATCAGGAAAATCTGACCTGTAATAAAACCTCCGATAAATCCAAGTAATGCTCCCATAGTAATTTCTCCTTAATCCTTGTGAGTAACTTTGACACCGTATTCAGGAAGGAAGTTGATTTCATAATGGTACTTGTCAACATTTGCACCGGAAATATCTTCCACTACATACATCGTGTCATCGTTCAGATATACAAAATGTTTCTGATACTTGCCATCTCCAACCTCACAGATAACTTCCAGTTCGTTGTCTGAATTATTGCTGAGAGAAAATGTACCTTCCATTTCAAGCAAGATCGTATCGGTTCTGGCATTGATTACGGTCAGTTTACGGGTTACATTGAAGTTGTCAGCTTCCTTACCGATGTTATACGAAACCTGCTCAGATTCCGTACATCCTGTCATAAGCACTGCCACCATAAGTGTAGCAATCACTACAGCAACTACTTTCTTCATAGTGCTTCCTCCTTAAATACCTTTGATTCTGGCAGCCATCATATCTGCCGTGTGAGTCCACAAGACGTTAGGGAATTTCTCAATAGCCTTTCCGTACTTGTCCCAGTTTTCCTTGTCATCGAACGCTCCCATATGCCATCTGATACACGCTTTCTCTTCCTCAGTTACGCCAATCTCATTCGCTGCCAGAAGTACCAAAGACTTCTCAGCATGACCGGGAATGGTGACATTCGGATTGTAGCTGTACGTTCCATCTCCGTTGTGAATGTAGTTATCACACTTGCAGAGATCATGAAACATACCCACAACATAAGGACTCTTCTTGCTGTTCCAGTGAAGTTTCAGGTGTTTGGTAAGATGCAGCAGACTCTTAGTCACTTCAAGGGAATGATCGAACAAACCCCCTTCATAATTGCCGTGATACTTCGTGGAAGCAGGGGCAGTGAAATAACCCATCCGTCTGAAAATAGCTACAAAGTAGTCCACCTCTTCCTTGCTGAACGCCTGACCCATCAGGGACTTGAAAATCTTAATTCTTTCGTTCGTGTTCATCTTCAATCCTCCATTTTGAGAATATTTTAATATAACCATTGGAGAGTTTGAGATAACATCTCTCCCTCTCCGCAGGTCACTTACTTAACCAAGCAGACTGCCAAGATCAAATGCCGCAGGTTTCTTACCTTCCTGCTTTGCAGGTTCAGCCTGTGCAGGCTTGCTCTGCTTCGGTGCTGCCGGGGCAGCTTCCTCTTCATCAAATCCATAAGCCGCTTCCTTGTCACCCAGTCTTGCAAATTTGAGCATCTTGCCCGGTGTTTTGTTGCTCTCGACTTCCTCATGCTCAACTTCACAGCGGATAAAGTGTCCAACCAACTCCTGATCGTCAATGTCCTTCACAGTGAAGTCATGACAAATGCCAAACTGACAAGCGTGTACCTACAAGCTGAGAAACCGGAGAATCACATCTGCGGGCTGTCCTACCTGATTCTGTGCCATGTTGTGTGCCCAGAAACCATGTAAGGCGAGCAGTTCACAAAACTCTTCTTCAAAGTGGTTTCCATTTTTCTTGTTATTGTTGGTGGACATTACGCTTCCACCATTTGCACCTGACGGTGCAATTTAAGATTCTTCGGATTGAATACACAAGCCGGGGCAACCCCACCCCTGCCGCCCGCATGGTCGTTGTACAGCCCACCCGCAGTGCTCACACCGCGAACGCCGTTACTGTACCCGGCGTCTGAGATATACCAAGGTGTGCAAGTCCACATCCATTCAGGGAGTAGCGGAACGTGCTTACGGTACTTTCTGTATTCATCACAACTCAGGATGAAAACTCTATCTGTGACTGTGCCGTAACGGTCATCTCCGTTATCAGCTACCATGTCAACCTCATGAGGAATAAGATTATCCTCACCCAACACAGGAAGCAGTTCATTGAGCAGCTTTCTACGCAGGCTTGACTTTGCGTAGTTGTTACAGCCGTCATCATCGAAGCTATACTCTTCGTTGTTCCAAGCAGATGCCATGATTGCCAGAACACCGCCATCCACGTTGTTGTCAAGGACGATCCATTCAAAACCCTTGAAGCCGAAACGCTCACCTGCACTTAATACACCAATGTTTTCTTCTTTCATGGTTAATTCCTCCATTCATAATCCTTGTGGTACTTTGTCTTGTACCATTCTTCAAACTCTTTCTTGTGTTCCGCTGACTGGAAGTAGTCTTTGACTCTCTCAATCAACTGGGAACACAAAGCACTTTCTTCCATCGTAGGAACTGCCATCATCACTCCTTAACAAGAACAGAACCTTCTTCGTACTTATCAAGAATGTCGTGAGACAATTCGATGATTGCATCTGCCTTACTGCCGCTTCGTGTCCCGGCAAGTACGGAACTCATTTCCGTCTTATCAGTAACGATCCCTCTAAGACCTAACTGATTGATAAGCCACACCTGAGTCAACTGGTGCTTTTTAAGTCGGCTACGAATGTTCTCACGTTCTGCCATGTCGTGTACCTCCTTTCGTTGATTTTGCTTATCAACTAAAGTTGACAAAATACTCTTCAAAGGTTATAATATGGGTGTCGAACCAATATAACCATTGAAAACCGTCAGGGGCAAAATTAAATCCCCGGAGGGCTTGTTTTCTTTACCCTGTTTTGTAAACAACTCTTGTTGACAAGACCTATATTATCAAAGTCTATTTAGATTGTCAAGCGGTTTTTCAAATTTTATTTAGAAATTATCAGGAGGAATCTAAGTTGACTTTCTATGAACGTTTTGAACAACTTTGTAATGAAGCAGGATTTAAACCTCAATCTAAGGAAATGCAGCAAGTTACAGGCGTTTCTTCACCTGCTATTAGTAACTGGGGACTTAAAGGTGCTATCCCTAAAGGTGATGTAATCTGCCGTCTCGCAGAATATTTTCATGTATCTACTGACTATCTTCTCGGTCTAAGTAAAGTTAGATTTTCACAGGACGAACTTTCGGAAGAAGAATTGCTTTTACTCAACGCTTATAGAACTGCCAGTGTACAGGGACGATTTCATATTATCCAAGTCTGTATGAACGAAAAGGATTCAAAAGGGGAAACTATCATTGCAGGATAATAAGCATTGAGGAATGGAGGAAGAACCATGTACGAAGAGATTAAGACTGCTTGTCTATATCTACGATATTCAAGTAGCAACCAAACTGAACAATCCATAGAAGGTCAGATGCACGTCTGCCAAGACTTCTGCAAGAGACACAATATCAGAATCGTAGAGATGTATATTGACCGTGCTACATCTGCCAGTAAGGACATAGAGAAACGAGTAGAGTTCTTGAAAATGATTAAGGATTCAGAGAAGGGAAACTTCAATGCAGTCATCGTTTACAAACTTGACCGCTTTGCCCGATCCCGTTATGACTCAGCCACCTACAAATACCGCTTGAAACGAAACGGTGTACAACTTATTTCTGCCACTGAGAACATCACCCAAGACCCGGAAGGAATCATCCTTGAATCTGTCCTTGAAGGTATGGCTGAGTTCTACAGTGCGGAACTCTCACAGAAGATCAACCGGGGCATGAGGGAGTCTGCCATGAAACACAACTCCATCGGTGGGGCTATTCCTCTGGGGTACAAGACTGTAGATAAGAAACTGGTAATTGATGAAACCACTGCTCCTATCGTCCGGGAAGCATTTCAGATGTATGCAGACGGTGAGTCTGTAGCCGAGATATGTAGAACGTTCAACAACCGTGGCTACAAGACTTCCAAGGGAACACGTTTCGGCAAGAGCAGCTTCACTAAGATTTTCCGTAATGAGAAATACATCGGAGTCTATAAGTACCATGACTACCGGGCAGAAGATGTTATCCCACCAATCATTGATAAAGACCTGTGGGACAGAGTGCAGGTGAGAGTCGGTAAGATAAAGAAAGCCCCCGCCAGAAACAAGGCAAGGCATACTTACCTTCTGACAGGAAAACTGTTCTGCGGACACTGTGGCAGTGCCATGAATGCTGACGGCAACTCACAGGGCTATTTGTATTATCGGTGTTACGGCAAAAAGAATCTGGATAAACAATGTAATAAGCGGAACATGGAAAAGAACCTGATTGAAAGACTGGTGGCACAGGACGCAATGTCATTCCTAACCGATGAATATATTGAGAAAATTGCTACTATTGCCTGTGATCGAAACAAGCAGGAAATTGAGAGTGATTCACCCATCCCTGTGATCCGTGACAGAATCAGGCAGGTTGACGTGTCTCTGAACAATCTGCTGAAAGCTATTGAAACCGGGTCTGCCCCGGATATGCTTGTAAAACGTATGGGAGAACTTGAAACTGAGAAGAAGGACATGGAAGTGCAGCTTAAAAAGGAAATGGCACACCAAGTCTATATTGATAAAGAGCAGGTAATCTTCTGGTTAGAGAAGTTCCGTGAAGGGGATATCAATGACGAAGAGTTCTGCCAGACCGTAATTGATCTGTTCGTAAATTCTGTGACAGTATGGGATGAACCGGACGATAAATTCAAGATCACCATTGCTTATAATCTCACCTCTATACCGCAAAAAACCTACCGCCTGTCGAAAGACGGTAGGTTATCGGATTACGCTTCCAATACTCCTGGTTCTTCGACACAAGTGACATTGCAACCTCAACTTCGACTTAGCAAAGTCAGTTATGATACCGTACAAAAACGTTACCGGATTGGTCGAAGTGGAATCACATTGATTATGAAACGTTATAACGAGTCCGGATTATCACTGGATGATCTTCGGCAAATGCCTGCCTCAAAAGTGGTTGATCTTATCTATCCAAAAGCAAACCTCAGACACAAGGATATTCCACTGCCTGATTTTGGAAAAATACATGAACAGATGGTTCAGATGGGGAAACATGCTGATCTAAGTTTTCTATGGATTGATTACAAAAAAGAACATCCTAATGGTTATCAGCTCGCCCAGTTTTATAAGCTGTACCGCGATTTTATGGTAGATACTTACGGTACTTCTAAAACCTCAATGCCCGTGGAACGGATCCCTGGCGAAAAGATGTATATTGACTGGGTAGGCGACCAGCCGGAACTGCTACTGGATACAACTACTGGCGAACTTCGAAAAGTTCATATTTTTACGACTACACTTGGTTTTAGCAGTCTTGTTTATGCAGAGATCTTTCTGGATGAGAAACTTCCACATTTTATTGCCGGCACAGTACATGCACTGTCTTATTATGGGGCAGTTCCTAAATATCTTGTCCCGGACAATCTGAGAACAGCTGTTACCAGGCATAGTAAAGATGAACTTGTGTTGCAGTCAGCTTTTTCAGATCTGGAAACTTTTTATGATACGATCATTCTGCCGCCACCACCAAGGAAACCGAAAGGCAAACCAACAGTTGAAAATCATGTGCGTTTCTTGGAGACGCATCTGGTAGAAGAATTAAAGAAAGATACTTATACCTCTCTGGAAGCTCTGAATGCTGCGGTCAAAAAGATCGTAGCGGACATCAACCAGCGTCCTTTCCAGAAAAAATCTGACATTCGAAAATCCCGCATGAATGGATTCGAAAAGTACGACAAACCGCGTATGAACCAGCTTCCAGGCGAAAGTTATACACTTTGTGATTATAAATACTTTCTTAAAGTTCCAGATAATTACCACCTTGAGTATGATGCCCACTACTACTCTGTATTGTATCTGCGATACCCGGCGGCAGATCTTGACGAAACCATTTACCGTCCGGAACGTCAGCTTGACACCCAGACAATAGAACGGCTGAGCACCTGCCATTGGATAGAGGAAGGAAAAAATCTCATTGTAACAGGCTCTTCTGCCAGCGGAAAAACTTATCTTATCAATGCTTTTTGCGTAACTGCAATGAAGCAGTCTAAAAGTGTAAAGTATATAAAGGCAAACACCCTTATGAGTGAAATGGAACAGGCACGCATCAAATCCACAAATTTGGATTACCTGAATAAACTGACCAAACTGGATCTGCTTGTGATCGATGATTTCGGTCTTATGGATCTCGCCCTTGATAAATGTCGGGATCTCTTTGAAGTCCTTGATACCAGGGATGGAAGAAAATCAACTGTAGTTATCTCACAATTTCCAGTCAGTACATGGTTTGATATGTTTGCCGATAACACCTACGCTGATGCATGCCTTACACGTATCACAGATAAACATCATACATATCGTTTGGAGATGAACGGTATAAATATGCGTGAAACGGAATGATATCATCTAGCGGTACTTCGTACCGTTAAAAATGGAATGGCCGTTCCGCAGTAGCGGAACTGGCATTCCGTTTAAGCATAATTTGCAAAATATTAGGCCGCTTTCAGCGGCCATATCATTTTTCAACTGCTTTCTTAGACTTCCTTTCTTCTGTAACTGATGATCGATATTGATGGTTCTGTTCTTCATATCCAGATCTGATAGCGTCAAACCTGTAAATTCTGAAATACGCATCCCTGTCTTAAATAAAACATACATGCCATCATAATATTTTGAATAATGTGTATCATTTGCAAATTCCGGCTCATCTGACCACGCATTCCGATAAGAGCTGATCAGTCTTTCCGGATGTAACTGAACGCGTTTCCGCTTCAGCTGATCAATAAGTTTTCAACGTGCTATAGTTCTTTCGTAGTCATCAAATGATTGCGAAAGGAGGCATAACTATGCAAGACTACAACACGATTATCGGCTCCATCCAGATGCGTTTGAATGGATGCCAGACCAGGTCCGTTATGGAACGTTACAAGATTGGCTCAGGTACATTAAATCTGATCATGAGCCGATACCATGCCAACGGAATCCCAATCGAGGAACTCCGAATGATGGCACCTAATGAAGTTGAGAACCTTTTCTATCCGCAGAAAAATCTACAGAGGAAAAATGTCCCACTTCCAGATTTCCAGTATTACTATGACAGAATCCATGCACTAGGGAGCCACATGAACATTTCGTTCTGTTGGCTGGATTATAAAGAAAAGAATCCTGATGGTTATGAGAAGTCACAGTTTTACGAATACTTCAACCGATTCATAGCAGAAAACTATGGTGGCCAGAAGGTATCAATGGCCGTAAACCGAATCCCGGGTGAAAAGATGTATATCGACTGGGTCGGTGATCAGCCGGAACTGTTAACAGATACCGAAACGGGCGAGATCAAAAAAGTCCATATCTTTGCGACCACTCTTGGAGTCAGCAGTCTGATCTATGCAGAAGCTTTTCCAAATGAGAAGCTCCCATGTTTTATAGAAGGCTGTGCCCATGCTGTTTCATTTTATAGTGCTGTTACGAAATACTTTGTGCCCGATAACCTGCGAACTGCTGTAACCAAGCACACAAAGGATGAACTTATCCTGCAGTCTACATTTGCAGATCTGGAAGATTTCTATGAAACTATAGTTCTTCCACCACCCGCTAGAAAGCCGAAAGGCAAGCCTACAGTTGAAAATCATGTACGTTATCTTGAAATACACCTGGTTGAGAAACTGAAAGAAAAGATATATGTATCATTTGAAGACCTGAATGCTGAAATCAAAAAAATAGTAGCAGTCCTCAATAAACGATCTTTTCAAGGCAAGGATTTCTCAAGACAGGATGCTTTCGAAAAGTATGACAAACCATGTATGAAACCACTGCCAGGCGGATGTTACACGGCTTGCAACTATAAAGCGGTCCTAAAAGTTCCCAACAACTACCACATCGAGTATGACGGCCACTACTACTCCGTATTGTACTCTTACTGTGGCAAACCTGCAATCCTGAAGGCAACCGCTTCAGAGATCAGAATCTGTAATCAGTATAATCGGCTGATCTGTACACATAAGCGGTCTTATAGAGAGTTTCCGCTGTATATCACGGTAGATGAACATATGCCGCCAGAACACCTTTATTACAAAGAAGTCAATTCAACGGATGGTAATTATTACCGCCGCTGGGCTTCTGCCATTGGTCCTGCGATGTCAGAACTGATTGACAGACTCCTTAAATCATCAAAACATGAAGAGCAGTCCTATAATGCCTGTGCAGGTATCCTGCATAAAGTAAAAACAATCTTTTCAAGCATAAGTTCCGAAGCAATACGCAAAACATCTTTTTTATGCTCCTTAAATGCTTCTTACTCCACTTCCTCCAGTTCTGTTCCTTCTGGAAGAATATATCCGCAGTTATCACATACTCCATCCTCTGCAAGTATCCCGTCTTTCACAAAGGCTTCAATACCTCCCGGTTCATGACAGCGTGGGCAATCTAATTCCTGTATCTTTTTCTGATTTCTTACATCCTGGCAATTGGAAAATCCGATTTTACTCATAGTGATTCCTCCATTTTCATTCCATATCAATTTGTCTTCGCAAAAAAGTTCCTACCATACGGGAAAAATTGCTGATATTACGAATATAGGCAAAGTCTTTTCCATAAATTCTCTTTTCCACGGAGAGTTCTTCTTCATTCCCTACAAAAATACCAATTACGAAAATTCCCTGATTTCTGGCCCGACGTACCTCATATGCAGTATCTTTCACAGCTCCTTCTCCGTCATAGATCTTGGGCTGGCGGGTTCCTGGTCGTTGTATGCTCATATCACAGGGTTTTCCATCACTTAATACGATTAAAATCTTATTTTTTTCCGGTCGCTCCATGAGAGAGGAACAGACGGTTTTCAGTGCAAGCCCATCTCTGTTATTGGCATATGCCCGAAATTGAAAGATTCTTTCATTTGTTTCCCTTGGATCTTCATAATCCCGAAATCTCTGAAGTACTGTATATCCCCAGAAAGCACAGTATCCTGTCACCCGATGAGGAATTCCTGCCTGGCTTAATGCTTCACTGATAATATATCCCTGCGCCGCTACCTGAGCCTGTCTGCCAGCTTGGGAACCACTGGAATCAATCAGGACATCTATTACAAACTCAGAATCTTCTGATCTCTTTTTTCTATTAAATAACTTGTCATCGTCTGTTCTTCCAATTTTCCATAACCTCTCAGGAACAAGCTGCCCTGCATCAGATCTGCTGACAAAATCATCCTTTCGGATTATAAGTGCCCGTTTCAGTGACTCTGCCAACACAGAAATATTTCTTTTGATGATCCAGTGATTATTTCCATAATAGGCTTTATTTTTTTCAAACTGCAGCTGAGAAAAACGGTATTGATTATTTTTTATCACAGGGTTCTGTAAAATTCCATCTGTAAGATACAGGATACAATTTTTGTGGATTCCTGTACAAAATTTACGGTTGACTCTGGCCTGCTCCGATTCACTTAGATACGATTTTCCGTAATTCAGTTCCACATATTCCCGTATCCGTCGCACTGCCTGTGGATTTATATTCTCCGAGCTTTCCGGAACTTCTTCATTTTCCGGAGAGAAATAAAATCTTTTTTTCTTTTTGTTTCTGATATCCAGACTCATCATCTTTTTTTTGAGATTAGAAAGATATTTTTGAATGATGTCTTCCATCTGTTCATCCGTCATGCATTCCTGCCACGCGTCATTGGCCAATGCCATATCCGGTAAATTCAGAATCTTCTCCAGATTTCCATTCCTTTTTTCAAAAGAGGGATCCAGAACATGATTATAAATCTCATCTATCACGTTTATGACATCTTCCGTATTTTCCGCATCCTTCAGAGAAAGAATCTTGTACAATGCAATCTCTGCCTGTGGATCCATTCCCTCATCGTCTGTGTTCTCCAGAACATGCCTTATATACAGAAGCCTAATCCTGTGAATCAGGTCTGTTCCAGCTTTGTCTGATACCTGCTCTTCCTCGGCCTTTTCCAATTCTCTGAACGCCTGTTCTCTGATTTCCTTTGTTCCCAAACGTTCTCGAATGATAAAACGATTCACTGCAGCATCCATGCATAATCCAGCAAGAGGCAAAAGCATATCTTCTCCAGCAGAAAAATGTAATTTTTTCATCAAATACATGCCAAGTTTCTTCTGATCAAAATATCGTGCAAAGGCACCCTGCTTCACTGCCTCATACAGAACCGTTTGTTTTGAATAAACATATTTTTCTGTGTCCGGTTCAAATTCCATATCATAATCACCACTGACTGTCCAAAAAAGATTTCTGATACGATTGCTGATCTCCAGACGATGTTCTTCCAGTTGTTCCGCCGGCCATCTGACATCCTCCATACAAGCTTACCCCCATATATCTTTTCCGGTCCAGGAAGATGGGATTCTGGTAGAAACCACATCTTCTACGATCTCTTTTTCAAATACATCAAAACTTTTATTTATGATCCCCATCTGGATTGCATCAATTGGAGAAAGTCCGCTTCTTGTTGCTTTTACAGCAGAAACCAATCCTCTCAGGTCAAGAGATTTTGTTGAGATTTCTCCATGATAAGCTTTGATCTGCAAATCCAGAAACAGTCCTGCAAAAGCTTTCAGTGCACTTTTTTCCCCATCTGGAAAATGTTGTCTTAATACAAAAAGGACACTATCCTCATCCATTTCAGGCATATCAATTACCATAAACCTTGAAACCAATGCTTCATTTAGCTCTCTGGTACCTGCGTAACCATAATTCATCGTGCCGATAAATCGTGTTGCCGGATGAAGTAAAATCCTGTTATATCCTGGAATATCGATTCTGCGCCGATGATCCAGTGTGGCATGCAGTACAGAAACCGCATCATTTTTTGCCATATTGATTTCGTCCAGGATTCCAAATCCTCCAAATTCCGCGCATTGGTAGATGGGGCCTTTCCGAAGGCGAACCTCATTATTTATAAAGGTATCCGTTCCAATCAGATCGGCACTGTCTGTATTTACATGAAAAGAAATGTCGTATTCCGGTCTTCCGAATATCCATGCCAGTGTCTCACATAGTACATTTTTTCCTGTAGCTTTCGCACCGGAAAGTAACAGGTTATCTCCCTGAAGAAGCGCTGCTATTGACATTTCCAGAATCTTTTTCCCATAAAATAGGATATCCGGTTTTTCTACCCGTTCCTTTACCTGATCCTCTACCTCATAACGCATGTGAAAATCTCTCAGTTCTCCAATCAGTTCCTGCGCTATCTTCTGGTCTTCTAAATATTTTTCTATTTCTGTCCAATGATTTCTCATGAAGATTTTCCTTTCTTTGCAATTGGTTATA
>OLRU01001547.1_pt1 | contig 19349 bp, 10 predicted proteins | sample 1672961 | NCBI WGS metagenome assembly OLRU01 (sample SAMEA3136741, study PRJEB25190) | human gut metagenome | biome: human gut; feature: human-associated habitat; material: faeces | place: Austria | collected 2013
GGTGCGCGTTTGGGTTGGCTGCGCCGCTGGGGCTTGGACTGGGTGCGCGGCCTTCGTCTCGAATGGGTGCGCTTGTCCTGCGCAACACACGCTCGTACATCGCAGCTGCGTTGGACATCGCCGCCCCATTTCTCCTTTACAAAACAATCGCCCCCTCTCAGAGGGGGGCTGCCGGCTTCAGCCGGCTGGGGGAGGGGAGGTACACGCACCCAGCCCTCCGGCTCTGCTGACGCCCGGCCGCTATATGCTAACCACATTGCCCGGCGTTGTACGCTGCTTATCTTCACAAAAGACCCCGCACCGCAAGACAGGCGGTGCGGGGCTTATTGCGCCTCTATATATCCGTATGCGCCTTCCCAGCGCACGAGCAGCCAGCCGCCCAGGTCGTCCAGGACGGCGGCCGGGCTGCCGGCGGGGATGGTGAACAGAGGGGAGGCCCCCGCGTCTGGTGCGTCGTAGACGCGGGCTTCTGATGTTATGTTAACTATCGGCGCCTCTTCCAGCGTCTCTTTTATTTCATAGCTGTCGCTGTCACTGTAGTGCCACCACTCGGCCTGGTAGCCAATGAAGCCCTCGGCGTACATCTCCTCCTGCAGCAGCAGGGCGTTCCCGGCGGCGGCCGGGCTCACGTCGGAGTAATCACGGTCGGCCAGGGCGGTGAAGTTGTCGAAGTCCGTGGGCATCTCCACGTATCCGCCGTCTATGGTCACTAAAGTTATGTCAACCGTATTTCCCCGGCAATGCCCGCTGAGGCCGCTGAATGGGTTGGACACATAGGCCGGGTCGGGACATGCGCGCCAGAGGGCAAACTGGGCGGGAAGGCTGCGCCAGCCGTCCCAGATGCAGAGGGAATAGCCCTGTGCGTTCAGCCGTTCCTGCACCCGCGCGAGCTTTTCTGCCGTCGCATAGCGCAGGTACACCTCCGCGGAGTCGTATATTGCCGCACCGGTGAAATTGTTGTCGGCGGCATAGCGCACATCAGTGTAGAGGTTCGGTATTATGTCTACCGCCCTGACCAGGTCGTCCGCGTTGGGAGAGGGGGACGGGCTGGGAGTATATTGCGCCTCTGTGCTGGGCGATGTGTATGCGGAAGGCGAGGGCTGTGAAGTTATGTCAACCTGGCTGACCCCGCAGCCTGACAGCAGTACGCACAGGGCCAGGGCGGCCGCGGCCAGCCGCCTCATGGCTGGAACTCCGGCACGCTGTCCATGCGCACGACTATCCGGTCTCCTGTGCGGCGGTAATCCATAACCGGGCCTCCTTTCCCTGATTTCCTACCATATATAATAACACGCGCGCGGGCCCCGGCGCAACATCGCTGCGATCCGCGGAGGGAAATGAAAAAGGCCCGGGTTATCCGGGCCTTTCAGCTTTAGAACTCAAACAGGTTGAGGCCTATTTCTTCGGAGAACTTCCTGCCGGCCTCACCGTCGATTATATCGATGATGATTTCGCAGGTGGCGCTGACGACGGCGCTGTTGAGATGGCCGCCGAAGCAGATGCCGGGCTCACGCTCGTCGAGCGACAGGTACGCGCTCTTGAGCGAGGGGTTGCCGATTACGGCGTGCAGGTGGAGATAGGGCTGGCCGTCCTTCATGGAGAGATTACCGGTGACGGAGGCGAGTTCGTAGTCGATGCCGTAGTAACGGTTTTGTACGTACTCCTTCTTCTTGGTGCGGAAGACGCCGAGCGTGATATCGTTGCTCGCGCCTATGCCGCTGACGGAGGCGAGGCGTATCCCCTCGCGTCCGGCGAGATCGAGCAGGGTGGAGCAAATCTCTTCACCCTTGTCGAGACGTGCGACGATCTTGTCTCCAAATCTGCGGTATTCCATTGGTTCCTCCTTTTCAGCAGAGCTTTGCGCCGGCCGGGATGGAATCGTCGAGCATGATGAGATGCAGCGCCTCCTCGCCCTTTTCCTTGTGGACGGCGGAGATGAGCATGCCGTTGGACTCGAGGCCCATCATCTTGCGCGGCGGCAGGTTTACTATAGCCACGAGGGTCTTGCCGACAAGGTCCTCGGGCTGGTACCACTTGTGGATGCCGGAGAGTATCTGGCGGTCGGTGCCCGTGCCGTCGTCGAGGATGAACTTGAGGAGCTTGTCGCTCTTCTTGACGGCCTCGCAGCTCTTGACCTTGACGACGCGGAAGTCGCTCTTGCAGAATGTGTCGAAGTCCACGTTCTCGGTGAGCTGGGGCTCGACCTCAATCGGGGGCAGGGCGGCCCTGCGGGCCTCCTCCTCGAGCTTCTCCAGTTCGGCGAGCTCCTTGTCCATGTCGATGCGCGGGAAGAGCGTGTCGCCCTTGTGCACGGTGACGTCCGCGGGCAGGACGCCCCACTCACCGGCGGCGTCCCAGGTGCGGAGCTCCTCGGGCACGCCTATCTGGACGGCGGCCTTGGCGGTGCTGTCGGGCATGAACGGCGTCAGCAGCTGGGTGCAGATGCGCAGCGCCTCGAGCAGATTGTACATGACGGTGGCCAGGCGGTCTCTGTTGGACTCGTCCTTGGCCAGCACCCAGGGGGCGGTCTCGTCTATATACTTGTTCGCGCGGGAGATGACCTTGAATACCTCCTCCAGGGCGGCCTGGGTCTGGAAGGTGTCCATCAGCTTTTCGTACTTGCCGCGCAGCTCGCAGGCCATGGTCTTCAGCTCGCAGTCCATGGGGTCGTCCAGACGTCCGGCGCTCAGGGTGCCGTCAAAGTACTTGACCACCATGGCCACGGTGCGGCTGAGGAGGTTGCCGTAGTCGTTGGCGAGGTCGGAGTTGATGCGGGATATGAGCAGCTCGTTGGAGAAGTTGCCGTCCGAGCCGAGGGGGAACTCGCGCATGAGGAAGTAGCGCAGGGCGTCCACGCCGAAGCGTCCGGCGAGGATGTAGGGGTCTACCACGTTGCCCTTGGACTTCGACATCTTGCCGCCGCCGAGCAGCAGCCAGCCGTGGCCGAAGACCTTCTTCGGCAGCGGCGCGCCCACGCTCATGAGCATGGCGGGCCAGATGATGGAGTGGAAGCGGACTATCTCCTTGCCCACCATATGCACGTCGGCGGGCCAGTATTTGTCGAGGCCGTCGCGCTCGTCGTTCATGTAGCCGAGGGCGGTCATGTAGTTGAATAGGGCGTCCACCCAGACGTAAACCACGTGGCCCGGGTCAAAGTCCACGGGGATGCCCCACTTGAAGCTGGTGCGGGAGACGCACAGGTCCTCCAGGCCGGGGTCGATGAAGTTCTTTATCATCTCGTTCACGCGGCTGGCCGGCTCCAGGAAGGTGCCGGAGAGCAGCAGCTCGCGAACAGGCTCGGCGTACTTGCTCAGCTTGAAAAAGTAGGCCTCCTCCTCGGCGTACTTGACGGGGCGGCCGCAGTCGGGGCACTTGCCGTCCACCAGCTGGCTCTCGGTCCAGAAGCTCTCGCAGGGGGTGCAGTACATGCCGGAGTACTTGCCCTTATAGATGTCGCCGTTATCGTACATCTTCTTGAAGATGCGCTGCACGGCCTTGACGTGGTAGCCGTCCGTGGTGCGGATGAAGCGGTCGTTGGAGATGTTCATCAGCTTCCAGAGGTCGAGGATGCCGCCCTCGCCCTCGACGATGCGGTCCACAAACTCCTGCGGCGTGACGCCCGCCTCCCTGGCCTTTTCCTCGATCTTCTGGCCGTGCTCGTCCGTGCCGGTGAGGAACATAACGTCGTAGCTGCACATTCGCTTATACCGCGCGATGGTGTCCGTCGCAACCGTGCAGTAGGTGTGGCCGATGTGCAGCTTGTCCGACGGGTAGTAGATGGGTGTGGTGATGTAGAATGTGCCTTTCTCGCTCATAGCGATACCTCCGTTATATTTCTCCCATACCGGGTGGTGTAGCTTTCCAGACACTTATAGTATATCAAATAATGCGAATCGTCAAGCATCAGCGGGGCAAAAAATAAGCCCGCGGCGCCATATCCGGGCGGCAAAAGACAGGGCAGCGACTGTGACGGTCGCTGCCCTGTATTCCCGGCCCGGCTCAGCCGGCGGCGGGGTGCCTCCGGCGCAGGAAGCCGAGCTTGGTCTCGCTTATGAGTACGGCGCAGAATATGAGCACGAATCCGGCCAGCTCGCGCACAGTCAGCGCCTCGTGGTAGAAGATGACGCTTATCAGCGTGCCGAAGACGCTCTCCAGCGTGAGCAGGATGGACGAGGTCTGCGGCGAGGTGTACTTCTGCCCGATAGTCTGCAGCAGGTAGCACACGCCGGTGCACATGACGCACAGGTAAGCTATCGAGAGCCACGCGCCTGCGGGCACCTCCGCGGGGAAGGGGGCGCTGAAGGGCGCCGTCACCCAGCAGAGCAGGGCCGCGGTGGCGAACTGGAGCGTGGTGAGCACGCCGACGCCGTATTTGGCCGCGCCTTTGGAGGTGAATATGATGTGCAGCGCGTAGAAGAGGCCGCAGCACATTGTCAGGGCCTCGCCGGGGCCGACGGTGAGCCCGTCTGAGAGGGACACCATGGCCATGCCGGTTATGCACACCAGCGCGGCGAGGAGGTTATAGCGGTCCGGGCGCTTGCGCTCGAAGGCCCACCAGAGGAAGGGCACCAGCACGCAGTAGGTCGCGGTCAGGAAAGCGTTTTTGCCCGGCGTGGTGCGCTCCAGGCCGAAGGTCTGCAGCGTATAGGCCGCGAACAGCATGACGCCCATGAGCGCCCCGGCCCTGAGGCAGCCGCGGTCTATCTTCCGCAGCTGCTTTAGGCAGGGGATACCCATCAGCACGGCGGCGCCGGTAAAACGTATGGCGAGCACCCACAGCGTGGGCACAGAGTCAATCGTGGTCTTGAGCACCACGAAGGAGGAGCCCCAGAGCAGCGTGGCGCCGATGAGAGCCAGGCGGCCCAGGGCCCCGCGACGGGAGGTATCCATCAGTCCACCTTCTTCATGTGCTGGCTGGCGGCGCGGAGCATGAGGCGTTTGGTGCCGGCGCCGGCAAAGCTTATCTCGATGAGCGCGTCCCCGCCCATGGGGGTGAGTTTGGTGATCTCACCGGCGCCGAAGGCGGTGTGCTCTATCCTGTCGCCGACGGAGAACTTGGCCGGGACCGCGGCCTGCGCGGGGGGAGCGGCCGCATGCTTGCGCGGCTCGGGGGGCAGCTTCTTGCGCGGGTGCCACTCGCGCTGCTTCTCGGGCGTGGCTCCCGTGCGCTCCATGTCCTCCTCCGGTATCTCGTCGGTAAAGCGGCTGGGCTTGTTCATGGTCGTGTGGCCGAAGATCATGCGCTGGCGCGCGCAGGTGAGATAGAGCGTCTCCCGGGCGCGGGTGAGCGCGACGTAGCAGAGGCGGCGCTCCTCCTCCATCTCGTCCGGCTCGCCGATGCTGCGCGTGCCGGGGAAGAGGCCCTCCTCCATGCCCACCACGAACACCACCGGGAACTCCAGGCCCTTGGCGCTGTGCATGGTCATCATTACGGCGCAGTCGGCGTCCGCGCTGTAGCTGTCCAGGTCGGTGTAGAGCGCGACCTCGTCCAGGAAGCCGGCCAGCGAGGCGTCGCCCGTCTCCTTTATGTAGCCGAGGATGTTGGTCTTCAGCTCGGCGATGTTCTCCAGCCGGGCCAGGTTCTCGTCCCCGCCCTTGTCGCGCAGGGCCTTCTCGTAGCCGGTGGCCTCCAGCACCAGGTCGTAGAGCTGGTCCACGGGCAGCTCCGCCGCCTGGGCGCGCAGGGACGCCATCATGTCGGAAAACTGTATCAGCCTGGGGGCGGCGCGGTGCAGCTCCTCATACTGGTTGGCACGGGAGACTACGTCGCTTAGGCTCACGCCCTCGCGCGCGGCTATGCCCCGTGCGGTCTCGATGGTCTTGTCGCCGATGCCGCGGCCGGGGACGTTGATGATGCGCGCGAGGCGCAGGTCGTCCGCCGGGGACTGTATGGCGCAGAGATAGGCCAGCATGTCCTTGATCTCGGCCCGGTCAAAGAAGCGCATCCCGCCCACTACGCGGTAGGGGATGCCGTTGCGCTTGAAGGCGAACTCCAGGCGGTTGGACTGCGCGTTCATGCGGTAGAGCACGGCGCAGTCGCGGAAGTTCCCGCCGCGGCCGCGGTGGGCGAGGATGTGCGCGGCCACAAACTGGGCCTCGTCGTCCTCGTTCTGGGCGGTGTACAGCGTGAGCTTGTCGCCCATGCCGGCGTTGGTCCAGAGCGTCTTGCCCTTGCGCTCGGTGTTGTTGGCGATGACGGCGTTGGCCGCGTCGAGTATGTGGCCGGTGGAGCGGTAATTCTGCTCCAGGCGGATGGTACGGCAGCCCTTGTACTGCTTTTCAAAGCTGAGTATGTTCTCAATGGTCGCGCCGCGGAACTTGTATATGCTCTGGTCGTCGTCGCCCACCACGCAGATGTTGCCGTGGCCGCCAGCGAGCTGGCTGGCGAGCATGTACTGGAGGTTGTTCGTGTCCTGGTACTCGTCGATGAGCACGTACTTGAACTGCCTCTGGTAGTGCTCCAGCACGTCGGGGTGCTCCTTGAACAGGCGCACGGTGTTGTACAGCAGGTCGTCGAAGTCCATGGCCCCGGCCTGGAACAGGCGCGCCGCGTAGAGCTTGTAGATCTCGCAGAGCTTGCGCTGCCTGGGGTCCGCGCTCTGGCCGTAGCGTGAGGAGTAGGCCTCGGGCGAGAGCAGCTCGTCGCGCGCCTTGTCTATGGCGGCGAGCATGCTGCGCGGCGGGTAGACCTTGTCGTCCAGGTCGAGCTCACGCAGCACGGCCTTCATCACCGAGAGCTGGTCGGACGTGTCGTAGATGGTGAAGCTGCGCGGGAAGCCGAGCTTGTCCGCGTCGCGGCGCAGGATGCGCACGCAGGCGCTGTGGAAGGTGCGCGCCCAGATGTCGTCCGCTGCCGGGCCGAGCATATTGGCCAGGCGGCTCTTGAGCTCGTCGGCCGCCTTGTTCGTAAAGGTGATGGCGATGATGCGCCACGGTTCAACGGGCTCGTATGCGGCAAGGCGCTCCGCCTCGGGCGAAGGGCCGGCCTCCAACACGGCCAAATCCGCCTCTGTGGCGTTTGCGGGCACCTCGCCGCAGTCGGACGCGCGTCCGTACTTGAGCAGGTTGGCCACGCGGTTGATGAGCACGGTGGTCTTCCCGCTGCCGGCACCGGCAAGGATAAGCAGAGGGCCTTCCGTCGTCAGCACGGCCTCCCTCTGCATCGGGTTCAGGCGCTCAAAGTCGTGTTCGATGACACGCCGGCGCGCGGCAATATAACGTTCTTTGAAGTCATTTTTCATAGCGAGCTATTCTACCACATCCGGCGCCCGGCCGCAAGGGGTCAGTGCGCCGAAAGCTGAACGAATTTGCCGCGCGCCCGGCGCGCATCGGCTCACATTATGTGCTCCTCCGCGCAGTCGTCCACCACGCGCATGCCCGCCCTCTTTGGATCGGCAACCTCGGTCTTGCGTATGCCGGTTGAGTCGTACTCGGCGCAGAGGTACTGCTCGCGGTCTACGCGCAGCGCATCCATGTCGCGCCTCTTTTTGTGCCTGGACATAAAATCACCTCACAGCCTAGCTTTCCCGCCGCGGCGGCAGCTATGCAGAAGAACCGCCGAACAGCGGCCGGCGGTATATATTGTCCCCCCCGAGCGGAGCAAAAATTTACCGAACGGTACTTTCTTAATCTGAGCCGGACTTGATATAATATAAAGTCGAAAAATGTTTGGAGGTGAGGGCGTGCTTCAGATAGGCGTATGTGACGACCGCAGCAATGACATCGGCGAGCTGCGCGATGCGATGAGCAGGGTGATCGGGGAGCTCAGCATAGACACGCGCGTCGATTACTACCAGAGCGGTGAAGAGCTGCTCGAGGTGGTGCGCTCCGGAGAGAGGTACGGCCTGCTCGTACTGGACATCTACATGTCGGGCATGGACGGCGTGGAGACGGCCAGGCGTGCCCGGGAGCTTATGCCCGAGGTGCAGCTGGCATTTCTCACCATGAGCCGCGAGTTCGCGGCTGACGCCTTTGAGCTCAACGCCATACATTATGTAATCAAGCCGGTGACGGAGGAGAAGCTGCGCGTCCTCTTCGAGCGCTATTTTGAGCGCACGCGCGTGCCTGTGAAGCTCTTCGGCATCCAGGCCGGAACCCGGGAGTACCAGTTCCCCCTGCACCGGATAGAGAAGATACAGAGCAGCAACAAGGGCGTGGCCGTGTACCTGGACGGCGAGAGCGAGCCGCACCGTGTGCCTGCCACCTTTATCAGCGTGGAGCAGCAGCTGGAAGGGGAGCCCTTCCTGCGCATCTCGCGCGGCCTGCTGGTGAATATGGACTACATCCTCTCCATGGACCGCTATGTCTGCCGTCTCAAGGACGGGACGGAGGCTCTGGTCAGCCGCCGCGAGAGGTCGGATATACGCCGCAAGTACTACGACTACCTCTTCGGTAAGCTGGAGCTGCGAAGATGATGTGGCTGCCGTGCATAACTCAGACCTTCGGCTTTATCACGCAGACGCTGCCGATTATCATGCTGGCGTACGTACCTTTCAGCGAAAGCGAGCTGCGTGCGCCGAGGACGCGCATCACTTGGATGTACTGCCTGGCGATTTTTGCAGCCTCAGTGATCTTCACCGCCGCCAGCGTGCTGATGTTCAGGGCGGCGGTCGGCGCGGAAACGCTGCGCATGTTCGGGAATGTATACATGTCGCTGTTCATGTTTGTCTGCGGCGTGCTCTATGCGCTGAGCGTCAGCGTGTCGCCCCTGAAGAAGCTGCTCGTCCTGGTGCTGCTCATCCACTATGCCGCAATAATGTTTACGATCACGGACTTTACCACCGTCCGCTTCGACGGGATTATCGGCGTGGATACGGGACTGATCTACAGCTATTCGGACCTTTTCTGCTATGTGCTGCTCACGGCTGTCACATGCCCATTCGTCTTCATGTTCCTGCGGCGGATTGTCATGCCCTGCCTGCCCGCCATGGAGAGCAAGAGCCTGCGTCACGGCTGCATGTATCTGGTCACGGTGCTGCTGCTGTACTGCGTATGCGTTTTCCTGCTGAGCGCCGCTTACTATAACGGGCTTGAGGGCTGGGACCTGATCGCCTGCCTGGGCGCGCTGATGATAACGGACGTGCTGGCTTACTACATGTTCTTTGCCGAGGCGCGGATCGCCGCCGAGAACATCCGCCTGGCCGGGCAGCTGCGCAGCTTTGACGAGCAGTACCGCCTGATAAGCTCCAGCGCCGGGGAGTTCCGCCGCTTCCGCCACGATATGCGCCACCACCTGAACGTCATCAGCACCCTCAACCGCGAGGGGAAGAGCCGGGAGCTGGCGGAGTACCTGGAGCGCTATACGGAGAGCTATCAGGAGCTCGAGCGACGGCCGCTGAGCGGATATCTGGCCCTGGACACCGTGCTGCGCTATTACATGGACCGCGCCGAGAGCCAGGGGATGAAGGTGGAGACGGACATATGCACGCTGCCTGTAAAGATCGGGTTTGACGTCATAGAAATCACCGTCCTGATAGGCAACCTGCTGGAAAATGCCATCAACGCCTGCGTGCTTGGGCCGGAGGAGGGCCGCTTCATCCGCGTGACGGTGAGGTCCGTCAATATGTCGCTGCTGCTCCTGGTGGAGAACTCCTCCCCGGAGGGCGGTGTGGAGCGCGCCGAATACGGCGACGAGACCCCCTTCGTTTTCCAGAGCAGCGGCTTCCACGGGCAGGGCCTGCGCAGCATACGCATGGTGGCTGAGAAGTACGGAGGCAGCGCCGAGTACAAAAAAGCCGGGAGCGTTTTCTCTGCCCGGGTAGTGCTCAACCTGCCGTGAGATACAATATATAGTATATACGAAGTGTGAATACGGACGGCAAACGCGATGCCGTCCGTATTGCTGTTTATGTCATTGCCTGGTACAGGCAGGTTCTTCCGAGTGGTTAAAAATCCGCCCCAGTGGTACACCCATATGGAAATTTGACGTGCTACAATAATGTTACAGAATTTTCACCTGAAGGGGTACCCCTTCAGTTCTTCCGCCAGGCGGAAGAACATGGGGTCCTGCCCGGAAAGGGGCGGAGGCGCCCGGAGGGTGACATTTGCTGCAGTGATTGACCGGCCGCCGCGCCGGCGCCGTTCCCCGCGGGACGGAGCCGGGGCCGTGCCGTGCCTTTCGGCAGGCAATAAAAAGCAGTTCACGCACATTTTACGGAGGTGATGCCCGGGTAGGAGCAGCCCAGAACCTGTGCGAACGGGTGACGAGGGGTGCGCCTGCACTTTAAGTCCCCGGAGCCCCCGCCGGGCGCGGGGACAGAGAGCGGCCACAGGCCGCCACACAAACGTTACAAAAGGAGGAACGGAAAATGAGAAAACGGCTTTTGGCCACATTATTAGCCGTGCTGATGGTATTCAGCCTTCTCCCTGCAACAGCACTTGCAGATACAGGCGCGAGCTCTGAATACACGGCGACTATTGACGGCCAAGGATATGCCAATCTCCCGGCGGCTATGAATAATGCTGAGAGTGGAGATGTAATAGTCCTGCATAAAGACATTAGCTGGCCTAGCAATCCATGGACTGTGTTCAGTGGAAGTACTGGCAAGGCGGTCACATTGGATCTAAATGGCCATACGATGTCAATGGGAAAGACTATTGTTGTTAGTGGAAGCGGCAATGCCTTGACAATAATCGACAGCGTTGGCGGCGGCTCAATAGACGTCAAACAGCGTGCGTTTAACGTTAAGGGAGCTACATTGACTATCGAGGGCGGCAGCTTTACATATACGACTGGGTTGGCTAGCACCTCAAACGGTGGAGTCGTTAACGTAAACGGCGGTACATTCAATATGAATGTTAATAATACCAGCTTCAACGTTACAACTTATGGTGTGAAGGCAAACAACCTGTTTTCGTATTACGGTGACTGGGATGATGCAGAAGCGGCTGCTATACAGAGTGATGATGACAATGCGGTAATTTTTGCTGCTCCCAGCACAAACAGCGAGATTAACGCACCTTATGTTGTCAGTTTCGTAGATAACGGTAGTGATAACATAGCAGTTGCAAGTTTTTCCCTCGCTGGGACAATGCAAATCAGAACGCCTGATGTGCCGGAACACGATAATAACGTGACATTTGCCGGATGGTGGAACGGCGAAGAAGGCTCTGAGTTTATCCCGGCAAATGCTCTTATTGAAGTTAGCGATGGTGTAACGTTTACGGCTGTATGGAATCCGATCGTGCCGGAGCAGGTCACCGTTACCGCTGACCTTGCTGGCGGCAAGATTGGCGATTTTGAGGGCACTGCAGTCGGCAAATACGATGTTGGCACCGTCTATGCCCCTGATACTCCGGAACGCGAGGGCTATGAATTCCTCGGCTGGTTCGTTGACGGCGGCAGTACCCAGTGGACGTCTGGAACGCTCACAGGCGACCTTAATCTGGTAGCCAAGTGGGAGCAGATTGAGTATAAGGTGCAGTTTGACCCTAACGGCGGCACTTGGGATGATGGGACTGGAGCTGCTAAGGTGGAATACACCACCGACGGCTCCATAGCCAGCATCAAGCCCGCTGATCCCGTCCGGCCCGGTTATACGTTTACCGGCTGGTGGTACGGCGACACTCGATGGGATTTCAACACCAAAGTCGGTGAAGATATAAATCTTACCGCCGGCTGGAACCCAATAGAGTACACCGTTACCGTTGACGCCAACGGCGGTGACCTTCCTGCTGGTCAGGGCGATAGCCTTAAGGTGAAGTACGGTGAAACCGTAACCGTTCAGTCTCCGACCATGACCGGCGCCACGTTCATGGGCTGGGTAGATGGAAACGGCAATACTTGGGTTTCCGGCGAGACCCCAATCACCGGTGACGTCGCCATCAAGGCGGTTTGGAACACCAATGAATACACCGTCATATACATGGACGGCGACACTGAGATTCACAGGGAACAAGTGGCGTACGGCTCTACGATTACATATGCCCAGCCGGATGCCAAAGAAGGGTTTACCTTCGAGGGGTGGTATCAGGACAATGACTTTGTAACTCCTTGGGACATGTCTCAGGGTGTCGGTGGCAATGTCACCCTTTACGCCAAGTACACGGCTGTAACCTATACCGTTGAGTTCAACGCCAACAGCGGTTCATTTATCAATGATCCGACCATTTCCCTCAACGTCAATGCCAACTCGACTATAGATAAAACTTACGAGCTGGGCAGTGATGACGTGAGCCGCCAGTATTATACTCTCATCGGCTGGGCTACGACTGCGGACGCCACCAAGCCTGACTTCGTTTTCGGCACCGGCGGCACTCCCGTCACCGAGGCCACTACCCTCTACGCAGTTTGGGAGCGGGATGAGGTGACGCTTACCTTCAATGCCAACGGCGGCACCTTCAGTGACGGAACCACTACGTATAAAGAGATCACAATTGATGCTGGTACGAAACTCACGGAAGATCTGCTTCCCGAGATTTCGTATGAGGGATACAGCTTCACGGGCTGGTACTGGCCCGGCGGCACTGATCGCCTGAATATTACCGAGACTACGTTTGCAAATCCTGCTACATTCACTGCCTACTGGGACATCAACGAATATACCGTTACCTTCTGGGCCAACGGAGGCGCATGGGAAGGCATCGGCGACACTTATCCCGTGACAGTGGAACACGGCTCTACAGTGGTGGAGGCCAACGGCGCTGATATCACCGCTCCCGAGAGGGAGGGAATGGCCTTTACTGTGTGGCTGGATGAGGACGGCAACATTTTCGATCCCAAGACCGACGCTGTAACCGGCAATCTGCGCCTTACTGCCCAGTGGGACGACGTCTACTATAAAGTTACGTTTGACTACGGCAACGGCCAGGCTTCCACCGTGCAGACCGTCAAGAAGGGTGAAAATGCTACTCCGCCGGCTACTCCGGAGTACGACGGCTTTGAGTTCCAGTACTGGTACATCGACGGTGTGGGCACGGAGTACGTGTTCTCTACTCCGGTTGAGAGCAACTTTACTCTCAAGGCTATGTGGATACCAAAGACCTACATTGTCACAATCAACGCGGGCGCTAACGACGCGGTTCTGAACATAAATAACGCGCCGGTAACCAGCGGGCCCATTTTCACGGTTGAGGTAACATATGGTCAGACCATAGCTGATGCAAACGTTGTGCTGAACAACCCCACCCGCGACGGGTACACTTTCTCCGGTTGGTACGCCAACGGGGCTGTGTGGACTTCTGACACTTCGATAACCAGTGACATAGAAGTCACCGCGTCTTGGAACGCTGGCCGGTACAAGATCGCCTTTGACCTCAGCGGCGCCCCCGGCACTGCGCCCGCAGCGCAGACGGTCGGCCATGGCGGCACGGTCAGCAGGCCCACCGATCCATCCTGGGAAGGCCACGAATTCCTCGGCTGGTTCCTGAAAGGCAGCGATACGCCCTGGGACTTCAGCAATACCGTAAGCGCCAGCGCCACGCTGTACGCCGGCTGGAGGAACAGCAGCTATAAGGTGTCCTTCGAAGGAAACGGAGGCACGTTCACGGCCAACAGGAACTGGACCGGCAGCTACAGTGAAGATGTGCAGAGCGGATACCGCGTCAGCGCGGAAATAGCCAACCCCACCAGGGACGGATATACCTTTGCGGGCTGGTTCGATGAAGACGGGAACGCCTGGAACGCGTCCACAGTTATCACAGGCAGTGTGACCTATTATGCCAAGTGGGATGCCAACAGCTATGAGCTGACGCTTTATGCCAACGGCGGTGCCTACGCGGACGGCAGTGATGTAAAGGTATATCCCGCCTCCGAGACCACACCCATTGGCAATGTGGAAATACCCACCCGTGAAGGCTATGTTTTCAGAGGCTGGTACACCAGAGCGGATGGCGGCGAGCGCGTGGAGTTCGAGACCACCAGCACGCTTGACAAAGATACCATCCTGTATGCGCACTGGACCGAAGCTGTCTATCAGGTGACGTACCAGGGCCAGGACTTCAGCTGGACCAACAAAAACGTCAAGTACGGCAGCACCGTAAAGGCGCCCACCAGCAGCAATTATGATATTGAGGGCTACACCATCACCGGATGGTATACTACCAGAACCTATGATGAAGGCACTGAGTGGAACTTCGCCGAGGACACGGTGACCCAAAACACCGTCCTGTATGCCAAGTACGAAGCCAAGGCGTTCACCATTACGTTCGATGCCAACGGCGGCGTGGGCGCTCAGTACACCCAGTCGTTTGCCTTTGGCGAGAGCAAGCCTCTGACGGCCAATCAGTTCACCCGCGAGGGCTGGAGTTTTGTCGGCTGGGCCACTGAAAAGGACAGCGGTGAAATCGTCTATGAGGATCAGCAGTACACCTCTTTCGACTCCGCTGACAGCAAGGACATCACCCTCTACGCTGTGTGGACTCAGACCAAATATACTGTCAATTATATTGGCGCTGACGGAAGCATTATAGCTACCAAGCACCCGGTGTACGGCGGTACCGTTACCCCGCTTAAGACCGATCCTGTCCTCGATGGGGCCGAGTTTATAGGCTGGTACTATGACACCGACGGCGACGGCCGGGGAGATACGCCGTGGCAGTTCGCCACCGGCAAGATCTACGGCGACCTCAACCTCTACGCCATGTTTGACGTGCGTATGCTCAATATCAGCTACACCGCGTACGACAACGGCTCCCCGCGTGAGGATGCGGTCGTAAGCGTGCCTTACAACACTACGGTCACGGTCAATCCGGCCGGCGGCGTGTACGGCGAGGGCACCAATTCCGCTACCCACGTAATAGTTGAGGATTGCAATATCGGCGATCCGCAGCGGGCCGGCTTCGACTTCCTCGGCTGGGTGTATGATGCGGATGCCAATTCGTTCACCGCTCAGTGGGAAGCCAAGCAGTATCAGGTCTACTACTACAAGTATAATGCCAATGGCGGACCTGCATACGCTTACAGCAGCGCGGCATTTGGCATTGGCGATGTAATCACCTACAACACTGACGGCGGTAATTACAACAATACTATCGGACCAAACACCATCACAGTAACGGCCGACAACTGCGATAAGCTGGCCCTGACCGATGAGGTCTCCAAAGAGGGCTATGAATTCCTCGGCTGGTATTATAATGCCAACGGCGTGTTCAAGGCCCAGTGGAGGGAGGTTGACTACACGGTCTTCCTCAAGGGCAACGGAGGCGAAGTTTACGGTCGGGACGAGTACTCGTTCACTGTAAACTACGGCCAGACCTACACCCTGCCGACGCCTGTTTACGAAGGATATACTTTCACCGGCTGGTATGATTCCGCCGGCAGCAGGTACGATGCAGAAGTTGAAATGGAGTACGCTTGGAGCGGAAACATGGAATTCACTGCCCACTGGGATCAGACAGTCGTCAATGTCACGTTCATGGACGGCGGGGATGTCATTGGCAGGGAAGAGTACTACTATGGCGCTTATGTGAATGAGCCTGCCGCTGCGAATGTCCCTGTCCCCGAGGGCATGGAGATCGAGGGCTGGTACACCGACCCGGACTTCACCGCCGAGAGCAAGTGGAACTTCGACACCATGACGGTCACGGACGATGTGACGCTGTACGTCAAGTTCGAGGGACAGAATTACGACGTCACCTTCCACGGCAACGGCGGCAGCAATGCGGACAATGGCAACAGCTACACTTACAGTGTGCCGTACGGCAACGATTCGCCCGTGCCCGCGAGCGATTACTTCACCCGCGACGGCTATAAGTTCATTGGCTGGTCCGGCACGCCGTACGGCAAGGTTGAGATTGGCACCGATGTGCAGAAGATAGCCGTGACCGGCAACGCCGATTACTACGCCGTCTGGGCCAGGATCATGGACTGGGGCGAGGTCGCGCAGAATGTCATCGCTTCCGGCGCCGAGGTCAAGACCGAGGCCTACACCGAAAACATCGCCAACGCCGTCAACAGCGCCCACTTCCTTGTCAGGGGCGACGGCACTGTGCTCAGCGTGCAGCCGATGTACAATCTGCTGCCGGACAGCGGGTACTATGAGGACCTGATAGAGGTAGCTCTCAGCTCCGGCGGCACGGCCTACATCTGGGCTATGGTCAAGGTAGTCCCGCAGCAGCTTGAGATCACAACCGACGTCAGCGACAGCGCCCTGTACATCGTCCGCGACGAGCCGTATACGGTAACTGCCGGCACGGCGCAGCACACGTATCAGACGGCCCACTATGTCAAAGTCACTGTGGAGGGCGCGCCCAACCAGGAGATAAGCATAGAACTGGCCAACAATAACGGCGTGCTCAAGCAGTACGGCGACATTACCGAGGATTATCACGAGTCCACCGGTACCTCCACCTACACGGCTGTTTACGAGGTCGTCTCCATTCCGGCCGACACGCAGACCATAACCTTCACGGCCACTGACGGCTTCGGCACCACTGCCGGGGTCACCGAGACGCTGAACCTGCGCACCATAGTCTACGCCTTCATCAAGGACGGCGACGGCAGCGAGGTCAGCGTGAGCAACATGGCGCTCCACACCGATTACGATGCGTACGAGCTGCCTCCGCTGGGGTTCCAGTACAACGAGGCCCAGAAGGCCTACGTTGCCATAGCCGACAAGGCCAGCGGCTGGGATTACCTGCGCGTGGCCACCGAGGACGGCCGCAGCTTCGACCTCTATTACACCACCGGCGCCAACGGCGCTGAGACGATCACCTATGCCCTTGAGTCCACCACTGACGGCGTTGTGACGATCGAGTACAACTTCGAGCTGTACACGATAGCGGCCAACATATACGTCAACGGCCAGCTCCTGACTGAGGTAAGCGCCAGCATCAGCGGCAATTACGGCGAGCTGATCAACTGGAACGACCTGGAGACCCAGGTGCGCAACGCTATTGAGCGCAAGTACCCGGGTTCCACCGTGGGCGATCTGGCCATAACCTACGCCGGCACTGACAACACCGTGGCCCTCGATTACTACGGCCAGGATTACAACTGGAACTGGCCGAGCAACACGATCTACGTGGACGTCAAGACCGACATGGGCTACAAGGTCACGTTTGACCTGAATTACGACACCGGTACCGGCAGCAACGTCTACACCACCCAGGACGTGATTTACGGTGAGGCCGCTGTGAAGCCCGACGACCCGGCCCGAGACGGCTGGATCTTCGGCGGCTGGTACACCGAGTCCGGGTGCGAGAATCTCTATGATTTCAGCACCCCGGTAACCGACAACATCACGCTCTACGCCAAGTGGGCCAGGAACACCTACACCGTGACCTTCAACAACGGTTACGGCGACGACTATGCGGCCGGTACGCCTTGGGCCCCGCAGTATGTGGAGTATCAGGGCTACCTGACAGCGCCCACGGAAAACCCGACCCGCGACGGTTACAAGTTCCTCGGCTGGAGCACTGAACCTGACGGGACGGCATACTGGAACTTCACCCAGAACCAGGTGCTCGGCAGCTTCACCCTCTACGCGGTGTGGGAGCAGAATGATTACACCCTCTACTACCACAATGTGGAGAACGCCAACAATGCGGCACTGTTCTACAATGTTACACCTATTCACTATGGCGACGTGATCAATGAGCCTGAGGAGAATCCGGAGCGTGACAGCTTCATATTCCAGGGCTGGTACACTGATGCTGGCTGCACCGAGCCGGCTCAATTCCCGATTACCGTCGGTGAGGGAGATGTCCATCTCTATGCCAAGTGGGCTGACGCAGTCACTGTATACTTCGTGTACAACGATGGCAGCGGCCTTATTGACTCGGTCAAAATAGTCAAGGGCACTGCTGTGCCTGAGCCTGAGATCCCGACCTATGCCGGCCATTACTTTACCGGCTGGTATGCTGGTGTGGAAAACTATGGCGAAGAGAGCGAGAACTGGACAAATGCCTATGAGTGGGATTTCGACACTCAGGTAAATGACACAATATTCCTCTACGCCGGTTGGGAATCCGCCACCATTCAGGGTAACTTCTTCAATAAGACCCCGACAGGTGTTTATGTAGCTCTTGAGCGTCAGGACTACACTGGAAATTGGGTGCCTGCCAGCGGCATTGATGATCTGACGGTCGGTGCCTGGAGGCTGGTAAATGGCCAGCCGGATAGTGATGAAAACCTGCTTTTCCCGGGAGTGCACATGACCGAGATCCTTCCGGGCAGTGAGCTGTGGCAGAGTGGCTGGGATCCTGACTACGCCTATTACTACGCCACTTGGGATACTGCCCTGACCGGAAGCGTCAGGTTCTACCTGGAGGCAGAGGGATACACTTTCGTGTCTACTCCTGGCCAGGTAGGTTGAGCTGCAGCAAATCCTTAAGAAAGGAGATTGAATGATGCGCAAAGCTAAAGTGTTATTGGCCATTGTCCTCGTTCTGGCCTTGGTTCTGACCATGGGTATAGCGGCGTTCGCAAGCGGGAATATCGGTGATTCCGACGCGGATTTCGGTGATCCCGATCCAACCCCTGATCCCACACCGGACCCCACACCTGATCCTACGCCCGATCCCACGCCTGACCCCTCCCCGGACAACCCCGGGGGCGGCACCGGCGGCAGGGAGTATGACGTCGAGATCGACGACACCGTCTATGGCGAGACCGAGTCCAACAAGGACACCGCCGAGAGCGGCGAGACAGTCATCATCACCGTCACCCCCGACCAGGGCGGCGACCTCGAGAGCATTACCATCATCCGCGAGGATAACGGCAGGGAAGTGGAATACGAGTACATAGGCAACAACCAGTACCGTTTCACCATGCCCGCCAGCGACGTGCTCGTCGTCACCGAGTACACCCCGCTTGACCTCCCCTTTGAGGACGTTGACACCGGCGACTGGTTCTACGACGCGGTCGTGTACGTCTACACCAACGGCCTGATGGACGGCGTGTCCGACACGGAGTTTGCGCCCTACTCGACGCTGACCCGCGCGATGGTCGTCACCATCCTCTACCGCTACGACGGCAGCCCCGCCGTTAACGGCGCCAGCCCCTTCGCCGATGTAGCCGAGGGCAGTTGGTACGCCGACGCGGTCATCTGGGCCGAGGGCAACAGCATCGTCAACGGCACCAGCGAGACCACCTTCTCGCCGGACAGCCCCATCACCCGCGAGCAGTTTGCCGCCATCATGTTCCGGTACGCCGCTTACAGGGGCTACAGTGTCAGCGCCAGGGCCGACCTGAGCGCCTACACCGATGCCGGCAGCATCAGCGCGTACGCCGTTGAGGCCATGCAGTGGGCAGTAGCCGAGGAGCTCATCTCCGGCGTGACCGCCACCACGCTCGACCCGCAGGGCTACACCACCCGCGCTCAGGCCGCGATAATTCTCATGCGTTTCGCTGAGAACTTTGGCTGATACACCTCATTTACCGATTCTCCATAAAGGGAGCCGCCCGGGCC
>OLRU01001572.1_pt1 | contig 19084 bp, 18 predicted proteins | sample 1672961 | NCBI WGS metagenome assembly OLRU01 (sample SAMEA3136741, study PRJEB25190) | human gut metagenome | biome: human gut; feature: human-associated habitat; material: faeces | place: Austria | collected 2013
GATGCATGGAGCGCAAAACTTGCCACGGATTGCCGCCCGGGAACGCACCGCGGCGAAATCTTGCCACGGCAAAGCGCCCGGGAATGCATCGCGCGAGAACCTTGTCACCGTCGGACGCCGGGGGAACGCATTTCGCGGGCATTTTGCCATCGGCGAGTGCCCGGGAACGCATCAGGGCGCAATCTTGCCATCGCCAGGCGCCCGGAAACACATCAATGAAGAACTTGCATAACCGGCATCTAACAATTGTGTATAAAACACTCACCCGCAACCAAGCCGAGTACAATAAGGAGATTGGATTTTAGGGAGTTTTAGAATACATATGACCAATTCAAACCAACCACCGCGCCGACCAGCGCGTCGCCAACCAACACGCCGTTCCACCACGCCCCGCACTTCCGTGCCCAGCGCACGTGACGAGCTTGAGCGCGAACGCGAGTTATACAGCCAGCACGACCCCACGGCTTCATTCATGCACGAACGCGTGCAGAACAAACCAGCAGGTCAGGAACGCGGCGCATCGTCCGCATTCCCTGCGTATGCAGGTGCCGGCAACGATCATATTGCCCATTCGCGCGTTGCCACGAACCAGCCTGCCCAAACAAACCAGGGGCACACGGCCAATAGCAACATGTCCAACGTGTCGGCCTGGGATCAGCACGCTTCCGCAAGCGCAAGCCAGCGCATGCCGCGGGTCGAGGGCCAGCGCCCCAACATGCAGGGCAGTCAGCGGATGCCGCGCGTTGCAATACCGCAAGATGCTAACCAGCACGTAGGCGCAGGCGACCCTTCCGCAAGCCAGCGCATGCCGCGCATGCAGCAAAACGGCAACGAGCAGGCGCGCCCATCCCGCCGCGCTGCCAACAGCCAGCGCGATCAGCGCCCCAGCGCCCAGGCAAGCCAGCGCATGCCGCGCGTTGAAGGTCAGCGCCCCTCCGCGGCTCAACGCCAGCAGCGCCCCGTTCGTCGCGGTGCCGCAGCTTCGCAACCCAGCCAGAGCATGCGCGTTCAGGCAGCACAGCCGCAGCAAAGCCAGCCTTCGCAGCAGATACCCGTAGTGCAAAACATGCGCGGCAACGACCCGTCTGCCTATTCGCGCGCTAAATACCAGCGCACCAAAGAAGGCGCCCAAAAGGCTTCGCCCACCAACGCATCCACATACCAGGCAGCTCGCTACCTGGGCAACAACAACTATGCGCCCAAGCAGAAGGCCGACTTCTTTACGCGCGGCAGCCTTATCGCCGTTGCCGCTGTTGTGGTGCTTGCCATCGTTGGCATATTCGCCTTCAACAACTGGATGGGGTCGAAGCCGGTTGAGGTCACGCTAAACGGCGACCAGGTAACCATTTCGGGCGCCGAGCGCAGCGTTGGCGGCCTTCTGGACAACAACGTGGTTTCGGTAACGCCTGGCAACTACGTAGCCGTCGATGGCAGCACCATCCGTCAAGGTGAAGGCACCCGCTGCACCGCAAAGGTGAACGGAAACGACACCGACGATATGGGCATGCACTTGAACGGCGGCGACAAGATCGAGATCTCCAATGGCACCGACATCACCGAGCCCTACACCGACAGCGAACCCCAAACCCTTCCGCACAAAACGGAATTGAAGGGCGTTGGCGCAGTTCACCTGTACAGCAACAATGCCCAGGACGGCGAACAGGTAACGCGCACAGGCAAGGAATCGGGCATCACCGCCACGGTTACCACCAAAGAACCGGTCGACAACATCGTTCAGTACTACAACGTGAACAGCAACGGCGACAAGGTTATTGCGCTCACATTCGACGACGGCCCATGGGATAAGCAAACCGACGAGATCCTGGACATCCTTGAACAGAACGATGCCAAGGCTACCTTCTTTACCGTTGGCCAATGCATTAGCGGGCATGAAAAGGAATTGCAGCGCGCCGCAAGCATGGGCTGCGAAATTGGCACTCACACGTGGGACCACGCAGAGGGCAGTGGCGAAGGCGTAAGCCTTATCAAGATGTCGACTGACGAACGCAAGCAGGAAGTGCAGAAGGGACTGGAGGCAATCAAGAACGCCACCGGCCAGGAAGCAAGCACTATTTTCCGTTGCCCGGGCGGCAACTTCGACACTTCTGTTGCCACCGACCTTGAAGGCATTGTTACGGCAGAAATCGGCTGGAACGTTGATACCACCGACTGGAAGAAGCCCGGCGCCGACGTTATTGCCCAGCGCATCCAGAGCGCCGGCCCCGGCAACATCATCCTGATGCACGATGGCGGCGGCGACCGCAGCCAGACCATCGAAGGCCTTCGCCAGGCGCTCCCTAAGTTGAAGGAACAAGGCTACAGCTTCATCACCGTACAGGAACTGCTGGAAAAGTACCCCTATCAAGAGGGCCAAACGAATTAGAGAAAATCAGCATAAAAATGTACCACCGCGAGCGAGCCGTGGTACAGATACATAGCATGGGGAACAATCGAGATGAAAGATTGTTCCCCATTTTTTTATATCTTCGATAAGTAGGTTTACTTTTCGATTGCATAAACGCTGTACGTAATTTTTACGGTCATGTCAGACTCAGCGATGATTGCGTCGAAGATGAGCTGTGTTTTATAGCTCGATACCTGCTCCACACGGGGTGATAAGTGGTATGTCGCTTCAATGGCAGCAGTATCAGATTCCACCATGCAGTACATGGCTGTGTATGCTGACGTTTCGGTAGGGAACGAATGTGCCGTGTAGCCGGATTCGTTGCTGGATTCACGGATTAAGATATACGTAGGTTCTGTCATAACAGATACGTCCTTTCTGAAATGTGAAATATGGTTTTACGCAGACCTGCACTCGGACGAGGTGCCGTATTAAACCGCTCTCCCTGTTCCTCGGGCACGGGAAGCAAGGAGAGCGGTTCCTCTTCGCCTATGGTATAGCGGCTGACGCCGAACCTCGTACGCACGCTTCATTGCAAACGCGGCTCAGCTCGCAAAGTGGGAATCGAGCACCTACCCTTACTTTCCTGCCTGGTTGGTGCTAGTTCGGACTTCTACCGATTTCGCGATATAAGCAGGGCGGCGCTTGGTTTCGATGTAGATGCGTGCGATGTATTCGCCGATCACACCCAGCGTTACCAAAATGAGCCCGCCCATCAAAAGGAGCACGCACAGAAGCGTAGGATAGCCCGATGGCATGGCGGGGTTGATAAATTGCTCGACAACGACTTCGACCAGCAGAACCAACCCAACAAGCGTGGCAACGAGACCCGCCACCGCGGCAATTTTCAGCGGAAACGTGGTAAACGAAAGCACTCCGCCGATGCCGTAGCGCATTAGTTTCCGGAACGACCACTTCGCTTCGCCCTCAACGCGATTTGCCGGCGTGTAGGGAAACGGCAACGTCTCGAAACCTACCCAGGCAAACATGCCTTTCGAAAAGCGGAAGCTTTCCGGCATAGAAAGAAGCGCATCGGCCACCCTGCGGTGGAACACGCGAAAATCGGAGGCATCGGGCATGACATTGAGCCGAGAAGTTGCATCGAACGTTTTGTAGAACGCGTGCTTGAAGAAGCTCAGCACCGCACCTTCGTTTCGATGCTCTTGGAATGCGGCTACGCAATCGGCGCTAGGGTTGGCCTGCAGCATGCGGTACATTTCAAGCAACGTTGCAGGAGGCTGCTGCAAGTCTGCGTCCATCAGACCAACCGCATCCTCTTCGGCATGTTGAAGGCCTGCGAGCAGGGCGCTTTCCTTGCCGAAGTTGCGGGAAAAATCGACCACGACGATACGTTCGGCTGATGCAGGAGTGGGCAGCTCATGCAGCAGGTGCGACGTACCGTCGGAGCTGCCGTCGTTCACCAAAACCAGCTCGTACGACACTCCCGAGGTGGCAAAAGCATCATCCACCGCGCCGAACAGCAGCGGCAGCGATCCTTCTTCGTTGTAGCATGGCACGACAATGGAAAGATCCACCGCAAGCCCCCTTTTCGCTTGATTACCGCGTCCGATTGTACGCCTAGCAGCAAAGCAAACCTAGCGTGTTGCCGAAATGCAACATCTTGGGAAAATAGGGCAGCTACCGTTTTCCCGCTTTCGATTTGGCGTCAGGTTGCAATGGAACCTGCGCGTGGGGTTCGGTACCAGCCGCTTTGCCATTGGCGGGAAAACGGGACCTGCCCCCCTATTTTCTCACCTGCCGGATTTCAGTTTCACAAACACGTTGTGCAGAGCGCCGTTCTTGGCGGCATGAATAACGCCGCCTAGCGCCAGGCACTTCGCCGCATTACGCTGTTGCAGGGGCTTCAAACACAGGCGCAACGCCTGGCTGTCAGCTTGCGCGCAGGGCACCAACTCGTTGAATAACTCATCGGCAAACACACCTTGCAGCCATTCCTTCTGCACAGAACCGCTCATGCCGCTTTCCTTCTGCTTGTTACGCTCCAACGCCGAAAGAATGTAGCGAGCATACAGCGCACCAAGCGTGGCCTTGGCGCCGGCATCAAGCAAGCCCCATGAATCCAGCTGGTTGCGCAACATTTCAATGCGCGCGCGATGCACCTCGTAGTAACGCGATACAAACTTGCTGGTTAGGTTGCCCGTCTCGCGCTTGGCGTAGCGATATAGCGGTGCGCCAATCACGTTCAGGCCAGGCAAATCTTGGAACACGCGGATGTTGAATTCAATATCTTCGATAAGCGGCAAACCTTCGGTAAAGGTAAAGCCGCCCTGTTGCAGGTAGCTGCGCTCGTACACCTTGTTCCAGGCGTAGCCGTAATGCGTACCCTTTTCGAACTCCAACACGTGCTTACGCAGCTTGGTTTTTCCCAAATGCGCCGATTCCTGGCTGAAAGTGAATTCCTGCACGCGTTCTACCTTGCCACCAGCGTCGTAGAATTCTTCCACATGACCCACCATAACCACTGGCGCTTCGTGCTGCTGAAGCGAGTTGTACGCGCTCTGCAGAAAGGTGAAATCGTATCGATCGTCGGGGTCGGGGAACCACACATAGAGCCCCCGAGCAGCGGCAAAACCCGTATTGCGCGCCGCCGAAAGCCCTCGGTTCACCTCGTGCGATACAACGCGAATGCGCGCATCGGCGGCGGCGAACTGCTGCGCGATGGCCAAGCTGCCATCGGGCGAGCAATCGTTCACCACGATGGCTTCCCAATCGGTGAACAGCTGGTCTTGCAAATCGCCCAAGGCGGCGGCAAGGTAGGGCTCGGAGCCATATGCGGGTAGAACAACCGAAAAGAACGGGGCGGTAGAGGGTTGGTCTGAGACGTCTGCAGTGCTCACCGAGCCCGTAGCTTCTGCAGCGCCTGCACCGCTACGGGCAGCATCGGCGTAGGCAGCAGCATCGCCGCACCCATGCGCAGCGGCAGCGTCCGCGGCATCGACGCTCACGGCACCATTACGCCCCCGCGAGGCGGACGTACCGTTCGCTTCGCCCTTGCCGTGATGTCGTTTTCCCATATGCCCAGCGCCCCTCATGAACTCTAAACGCTTCGACGTCAGCGCGCGCCGCTATTCCGAATACTTGCTTATGTCAGATATCTTAACAACTACAACGCCGTCGATGGTTGCCACCGAATCATTGGCAGGATACAGCGACACGTTCGCGAATTCACTGGAGCAAATAACCTTGGCGCATTCGTCAAACGAGCAGTAGTTGAAGCTCTGCCCCGCAAACTGCTTCATTATCACGTCCCAAAAACGCATGTTGTTCTGGTAATGATTGTCCCAAACCATGCCCCACTTCGCATAGCTGCTTGCGTGAACGTAGGAATCGCTGGTGTTTGGAAAGTTGCCCGCTTCGGGCTTGCCGGCGATCAATACCTTCGCGCCCGCTTGCACATCGGGGTTCGCATCAAGCACGCCGGCAATTCGGGTGGCCAAAGAAGCGGCTTGGTTCTGGCACGCCTGCATAACCTCGGCATCCGCATTCGACTGCAGCGCATACGACCACGCCCCTACGGCGATAAGGCAACAGCAACCGACGGACATTGCCTTCGCGGGCATGCGCAGGCGCACATTGCCTCGGTCGGGCGAATCGAGCAAAAGCTGCACCAACAGGGGCAGAAGCAGAAACGAAGTCATGAAACCGCCCAGCATAAGCGGGGTGGGATACCCGTAGCTGGGAACGATAACCAGGATAACGTTGGCGGCAAAGGGGATAAGCACAACGCAGAGCAGCGCCATAGCGCTCGCCCCCAAACGCTTCACGCTGTTGATCGCAGCAAGACGGACAAACGCAACCGCCGCAATAATCATGCCAACAGCCGCCACGTACACCCAGCCAAAATGGTTCCCGAAAATGCCGTGGCTGAACAATGCGTCGGAATAGGCAACGTAAGCGCTGGGGACAGACGACGTCAAAGAGCCCAGGATGCTGCCAGCGCCAACCGAGGAGGCTCCGCCGTAGGTAGAAAGGCTGATGCCCAGCGCAAACAAAGACAGCTCGGTTAGTGCGTAGTACAGCACGGCGCCCGCCGCGCATACCGCAACGGCAACGCCGAAGAACACCGCAAGCTGCTTGGCGCTGAGCGAATCGGCGCTGCAGCCTTCTTCACAGTAGGAGTTCTGAGCTTCGCCACGAGCATCGCATGCCAGCGACGCCAGCGATTCAGAGCCGCCGCCCATAAGCGAGCGAACCATCACCAACAGCACCGCAACGCAAAACACGCCCAGGCTCGCTTGATAGCAACCGAGCGAAAACGCCAGCAACGCAACTGCCCCAACAAGGGCAACTGGCTTGCCAACAGCCCCACCAGCGCCCGATCAGGCATGCGGCCAGCACCGCGCACAAAAACGAAAGCGCGTACGAATTCGAGCAGTAGTAGTACGTGATGCAGCAGGAAACGAAGGGCGAAGCGATGAACAGAATAGAAGAAGCATACCGCAGGCAAGCGCGCTTGATGCCCAGCCCATCTATCAGCGCAACAATGCCCAGCGTAAACAGGGCAATGGTGATTGCGGAGGTAAGAATAGGCGAGCACAGCCCAAACTTAGCGCAGGCAGCAAACAGCAAGCCCCAACGCCCCAAGCTAATATCCCAAGCATGCGGAATAAAGCTTCCGTATCCATTGGGGTTGCTCAAAGAAACAACCGCATCGGGGTTCGAAAGGCCGTTCAGGTACATCTGCGCATGGCAGATCATGCCCACCGCAAAGCACACCACCAGCAATTTTGCGTTGCGAATAAACCAGGGCCTCACTTTGGAAAACCCCGTTTTCTCTGCCGTTGATTCACTTTCTAACCCCAAGATAACCTCCCGATGCTTTCAGCGAGAACCTGGTACCTGTCCCTTTTCCCACCACGGGAAGTCTACTCCCCTTCAGCCTTTTCCATACCGCTTTTTCGAATCTTGTTACCAACAAAGCGTCCCATATCCTCAGCAAGGAAAGCAACGCCCTGCGTGCGCACCGCACGGACAGCACGGGAAGCAAGATAGCGCACATAAGGAACATGCGACATATGAGGAACAGGCTTGCCAAGCACCTCGAAGTAGAAGCGCTTCTTCGCAACTGAAAGTTTCCCGCACTCAAGCACATAACGCTCCGGCAAGCGCTCAAACAGCTCGCGCGTCTTCTGCCGAACAACGGGATTGTCCCAGCCGTCATCCAAAATGGCACCATTGACGTAATTGAAGCCACGTAGGGCATGGGCGCACCAAATACCCTCGTCGGTTACACCCAGCTGTTCCATGATCGCAGTCATGTCGAGCCAACGGTTGAAAGGCAGTGCGACCTTTTCGTCCGATCCATGGTTCTTGGTTGAGCCAGGCAAATCGTTTCGATAGCAATAGAATGGCTTGTCCAGGTAAACAATGGACTGCGCCTGACAGAGCGTTTCAACTAAAAAGGGATTGTCTGCCCAACCAGCACCAGGGTACGGACGGAAACGTATCCCCTTTTGGTTCAAGAATTCGCGGCGGTACAAAGCAGACCAAATGGAAGGGTGCCCTTCAATAAGAACAGGGGCATCTTCCAAAACGAATGGCTTCTGCGATGTTTTCAGGCTGCCAAACAGAAGGCTAGGCTTCTTAACCAACGCTTCAGGATTGTCCCATTTGGCCAAATCGTACCAAGGGGTTTTGACTACATCGATTTGATCGCCAAAGCCGTCAGCGAAATCGAACATTTCGGCAAACATACCGGAAAGAAGGTAGTCATCGGGCTCTACAATGGCAATGTATTCGCCCTGAGCCATATCTAAACCGCGATTGCACGTTGCACCATAGCCCTCGTTGGCCTTATCGATGCAAATAATGCGCGGATCCCTGCTGGCGTGTTCATGCATAATGGCCGACGAACCATCTTTAGACCCATCGTTCAGGCAAATAATCTCCAGCTCATGCAAGGTCTGGGAGCGCACACTGCTCAGGCACTCGTCCAGTAGACCCTCAACGTTGCAAATCGGAATGATGACCGATACTTTTGGCGCTGCACCTTCGTTGGACACCAAATCCCCTATCTCATAGAAAAAATGCGCGGAGCATATACTCCGCGCATTACCTTAACGCATTTATTTGCCGGTTTTGCAACGTACGCAAAATGCACCCTTAAAGAGCAGCCACCTTCGGCTCGGGGACAATCTCCCTGGGGTCTTCACCCTTTTCTGCGGCGGCAATTACCTTTGCCCAGGTTGCTTCGTCGCGATAAGCAAGCCACAGGCCCGTGCTTGCGTCGACTTCGCCCGCGTAGGGGCCTGTGCCGGAGACAAAGGTGATTTTGTCTGCGTTCTCGGCAAAATCAACTACCAATGCAGACTAACCCTTTGCGTCCCAATTGGTGGAGCAGTTTGCAGAAAGCACGTTGGCAAAAGAAGCTGCCGAAGAAGGATCGGAAGCAACCTGCTTGACGCCAGACTGAACAATGGCACGGTCCTGAATCTGACGACATGCATCCAAGTCGTTCGCATACTGCTTACGCGAACACGCCAGCACCAATGCTTCCTTGCCGTTCAGATCCTGATCACCTTTGGTGAGGCTAATCTGATCACCGGAAACAATATCCTGAAGCTGCATGTTGATGGGCACATTCGCGGTTAGGCCACCAAAACCTTCAACGAAGTCCTCAAACTGCACGAAGCTCATGTCCATATAGTACTTAGGGGTGACACCCGTCAGGTCAGCAACAGCCTTCACGGCCTCTTCAATACCAGCAACGTGGTAAACCTCGTTGAGCTTAACCTTCCGACCGTTGAACTGCGTTTCCGTGTCACGAGGAACGGAAACAATGGAAATGGCATATGTCTTCGGGTCAACGCGAACCAACATCATCACATCGCTACGGCCAGTGCCGTCCGAATAGTCGGGCTTGTTGATTTCAACCGTGCCTGTGCGCGAATCGTTGCCCACAAGCAGAACCCAGAAGGGCTCGGTTTCCGTAGAAAACAGCCAAGCGGCTAATTTGCTTGCGCCATTCCCAGTTGTCTTTCAGTATGGTGTTTAAGGTTCCCAATAAACCGGTCCTTGCTTAACGCGAATAATTCCAAGCTTCGATGTTAGCATGGCAACATATTTTTAACAATTTGGCGGCATGCTTCCCTATCCGCCACCGACAGGTATTTAGCTTATGAATTCAAACTCTTCGAAGCCCCTGATTGACATCGTTATAACCGCACACAATATGGAATCCTGCCTGGGCGAATGCCTGCAATCGCTTGCCGCCCAAACCTTCGGGGATTTTTGCGCACTTATCGTTAACGACGGATCCACCGACGGCACCGAAAGCGCTGCACGAGCCTTCGCAGATACCGATGATCGCTTCAGCGTTGTATCAACCCCAGGCATCGGTGCCGGCGGAGCACGCAACAAGGGGATCGGAGAGGTTAACGCGCCCTATTTCATGGTTCTTGACGGCGACGATATCTTCCATCCCACCATGCTGGAAGAGCTTGTTGCTGCCGCACGCAACGGGAAGGCGGACATTGCCATTTGCGACATGCAAGAATTCGACGACGCAACAAAAGAGCGCAACCACGTTGCCTGGGCCCTTAAGCGAAGCCAGCTTCCCCGCACATCGGCATTCAACGGATGGCAAGACATGCCAGGCAACATCTTTGCCGCATTTATGGGTTGGCCCTGGGACAAGCTGTACCGTACCGAATTCGTGCTGGATTCGGGCGTTCGATTCCCCGAAGACCTGCCCAACAGCGAAGATATGTTGTTTGTCTACCCGCTGCTAGTACTGGCGCAGCGTATTGCCGTGGTAGATGAAGTTTTAATTGACCACCGTATGGGGCGCGGCAACACTGTTTCTTCCTCACGCACAAAAGCCCCTTATGCGTTCTACGATGCCATATGTCGCATGAAATCTTTTTTGCAGAAACAGCCTGAATCCTGGAATGCCTTGCAGAAGGATTATTTGAACTGGGCTTTTGACTGGACTCTTTGGAACATCGAAACCATCGGGGATAGCTTGGTTGCGCATGAGATGACAAAGCGCCTGCACAATGGAGGCTTTCCCGAACTGGAGCTTTCCCTGCATGAAGCCTCTTATTTCGCCGCATACCCACGCAGCATGGCAAGATACGCAACGCTAATGAATTCGCTGGGACCAAACATGCGCGACAACGGCCCGTTGGGAAGCTGCAACAAGCTGCCCTATGGGAAATATCGCTGTTGGAACGATATGAATTACGCGCAAAAAGGACTTTCAGTTCTGCGTGACAAACTGCGCGGACCAAGCGAATGGTAGCGGAACCAGGCCGCTAGGCGAACGGAGCACGCGAGGCGAGCGAACTAGGGCGAAGCGAGCCACACGGGACGAGCGGGACCACACAGGATAGAGCTTCCAGTGCGACCTGCTATTCCCCTGGCTTCGCCTTCGGCAGCTCCACGTATTTGCGGATCAACGCAGGAACCGCGATAAGCGCATGGCCAATACGGTAAGCATGCGAATTCGCATAGGCGTCACGCACCGACTTCATGCTCTGCCACAAGCATCGTACATACATGTCAAACTGGATGCGCTCTTTTGGCTGCAGGGTCGCACGATAGGAAGCAATGTCTTCTTCAGGAATATCGGCTAAATAACGCGCTGCGACTTCACGCGTGTCAGCGATGCGCGCCGCATAGGCATCAACGAATTGCACAGGATATTCGTCCACGTGCGTCAGCAGCCAGTTTTCCATAAGCTGCGCACCAACCGTCAGGCCACGCACATTTTTCATACTGGGCTTTGTGGTCATAATGGAGCCTTCACGCATGCGACGCTGATACAGAGGCTCGTTCAAAAATGCAACACGCCTCGGGTACGGGATCAGCTGCATCTGGAAAAGCAGATCCTCATGAAGGATGCCCTCCGTGTAGCGCAAGCCATGTTCTTCGGTAAGATCCCGGCGCACCGTGTACAGACATGAAGAAGGTCGGAATGCCCGGGTTTCCTCCATGCGCACGTACATTTCCACGCCCGAATGAACGCCTGGCACGCTGGCACGAACTTCTTGATTTTCGTAATGAGTGCGACGAAGCTTGCGACTGGCATAGAATGATTGCGCCGCAAAATATAGCATGTCCAGGCTGTTTGCCGTTAGTTCGCGATCGAGACGTTCAAGGGCATTGTCGGAGTAAAAATCGTCGCCATCAAGGAACAGAATGAAATCGCCCGTTGCGTGTTCCATGCCCGTGTTACGCCCAACCGAAGGCCCGGAGTTCTGCGAGAGCGTTATTGCTCTGAAGCGACTGTCCCCATCGATGCTTTCGGCAATCACACACGCAGTTTCGTCGGTTGAGGCATCATCAATAACGATGCACTCAAAATCGGAAAGCGTTTGTCTTTTGAGCGATTCGATACATTCAGCAATGTACTTTTCGACGTTGTACGCCGTAACAACAATAGAAAACCTCATTGAAACCCCTAGAATGTTTCGGGATTTGCAGCAGCAAAGCGCTCGGCGCCGTTTTCAAGAAGGCTCCGCAGTGCATCGGCACTGGACTCATCGAAAAGCGTCATGTCCAATTCGCCCGCACTTTGCAGAGCGTGGTACTCTTCCAGCATCCGCTGGGCAAACGCCTCGTGTTCAGAAGGGGCGATGCGCTCGTAATTCCAGCGATACTTGCCCCACTTATCCACGGCAAACCAGGGCAAAAACGACTCGCGGCGCTGTGGACGGGCACGCAGGAATTCCTCGGCGCTTGCAAGCTCATCACATACCGTAAATACCTTGTCGGTGGTTCTCGAAGACGAACCGGGGTTGTCCATGCGGTAGTGCAGCAGGGGCTTGCCTACCAAAACCGCCGTTTCGGCAGCAAACCACACCTTCATAGTGAAGCCCGTGTCTTGGAAGGCGGCGCCAGGGGTTTCGCGGAAACGAATGCCCTCACGTTCCAAAAACGAACGACGATACAACCCCGTCCAGATAGCAGGAATGGAGCAGATGATATTCGGCTTACTAACGGGATTAAAGGGCTTGCCACATTCACGTTTTGCGAAGTTGTACCATACGTGGTCTGCCCCGTCGAAGTAGTTGAAGAAGTTGCACTTTGTCACATCGGCATTGGCGCGCTTGGCAGCTTTATAAAGCTTCTTGAACATGCGCTTGTCAGGGAAATCGTCAGGCTCGACGATGCCGACGTATTCACCTTTCGCTTCGGCGATGCCGCGGTTGAGTGATGCACCATAGCCGGAATTGGGCTTGTCAATGATGCGAATGCGCTGATCCTTTGCAGCATACGAGCGCAAAATGGAAGGTGAGCCGTCGGTTGCGCCATCGTTAATGCAGATGATTTCGATATCGCGAAGCGTTTGAGCACAGAGCGCATCAAGGCACTGCGGCAGATAGCGCTCCACGTTATAGGTGGGCACCAGAACGGTTATTTTAGGCTCGGCGCTTTCCGCCATGATCATCCTTTCCAAGAAGAAGACACGCACTGAATCCTATGCTGCTAAGATGCCCCCAAATAGTAAACCTCTTTGCCACTTTCGAAATCAGAGACCACATCACATATTGCGCAGGACACTTCTCTCTCTATGCGGCCTTCTCGACGCACCGCTTCTTCGCCAGTAAGACCTTCTGCCATAGCGACAATCATCCTTAGGAACTGAACCCATTCAAATCGGATGCCTTCACCATCGAGTTGAATGAAATAGCGCCTATTGTCGGCAGGGTCTTCGTAGCGTATTTCAAAATACTCGGTCTTCCACCACGGAGCAGGAACATATACGTAGCCCTTGGTGCCAGAGATAACAAGATCGCCCTCGGATTTAGCGCCTGCGCCAACTTTTGCAGACGCAATAGCATCACGATATTCGATGGAAATTCGAGAAAAATCGTCAAAGGATTTATTGCCCTCAGAGCATTTCGAGGCTATACGCATCCTTACTGGATCGACCCCGAGTATCTGGAATATGGGAAGCAAGGCAGTTGGGCCCCATGCCGTCATGCTGCTCCATTTAAGGATTGAATCGGCAAAGGCTCCGAAGTTCGTTTTGAGGTTAGTGCACGTCGCATCAACGGAAACCACATCACCAATACGCCCGCCTTTAATTAGCAGCAGAAGACGGGTGTAGGCAGTTGAATACGCGGTGCGAAGCGAATCCATCAGTACAAGTCTGCACTCGTCTGCGAGCGCAAAAAGCTCTCTGCACTGGTCCGCGCTTTTCGCAATAGGCGACTCGCACATAACGTGCTTCCCTGCCAGCAACGCCTTTTTCACCTGATCATAGTGGTAATCGGGATGGGAGTGGATATAGACAATATCTACAGCATCAAGCAGCTCTTCGTAATTGGAGGTAAGGAAATCAACGCGCAGAACATCTTCATCGAAGTCGCCAATGTTGTCAGAGCAAATCGCCGCAACTTTCAAGCCGTTAACCAGCCCACACTCGTGAAACACGCGGTTCATGTATGCCGTATAGCCAACCAAGCCAGCACGAAGCTCTTTTGAGCTTCGAATCTCAGTACTCGAAACACCCTGGGTGTGTTCGAGATAGGTAACTTGGCAAAACTCGGAAAGGTAATCGAAGTGCCCCTCCCAATCGGACCCAACAGTGAAGATATCTACGCCATAGCGCTTAATGTCGTCAATTTTTTGGCCTTCGTATTCTTCAACAATAATCTTGTCGGCGATGCCAGTTGCGCGCACGGCGGCAATTCGCTCTTCAAGCGGCTGTTGAACATTAATCTTGCCGCGCTGTTTGTCGAAATCGTCCGAAGTAACGCCAACAATCAGATAATCGCCCAAGGCCTTAGCGCGCTCTAAGAGGCGAATATGGCCCTTATGCAAATGATCATAGGTACCATAGGTAATTACCTTAACCATATAAGGCTCCAATCTATTTAGCGCTCAAACGCGAAACGGCCTCTTTCAGAGCCGACACCAAAAGAGCATTGTCGGACAGGGGGTGGTTCCCAATATGCCCAACGCGGAACGAAGAATCCGCCTTGACGCCTCCGTTCGGGCATAGCCAGATGCCGTACTCATCCTTCAGCAGGGTAAACAGCGCCTTAGCCGAAACATCGGGGCAATCAATATATGTAACAGCATTCGAAGGAGAAACGAGCCTCATTTCGAAAGGAAGGCCCGACTCCACAATGCGCCTGCGAAAATCTTCCGCCAAGGCAGCGCACGAAGCCACCGCAGAGGCAGCCCCGCCCGAAGCAACAATTTGAGACATGCGCTCATGAATCTGCAGGAGCGTTGTTACTGCTGGGGTGAATGGGGTTTGTCCGCGTTCCTGATTTTTAAGCAGGTCTGCCAAATCGAAATACATACAAGGCTGAGGCAGGGTCTGGGCGCGCTTGACGGCGCGAGGACCGAGCACCATAGGAGCAATGCCGGGCGGGCAGGCAAGAGCCTTTTGCATCGGTAATAAGGACATCAGCACCCATTGCTTCCATGTCAAACGGGTCGGCAAGGAACGAGCTGATTCCATCTACGATCAGAAGGAGGCCACGCTCACGACAATACGCTCCAATTAGATCGGCATCGTACAAAACGCCCTGGGACGTTTCCCCAAGGTTGATTAAAAAGGCGGTGAATTCACCCTCCGCCGCTTCAAGGTGCTCAGGCGTAAGCGGGCTGCCTGGCTCCAGTTCGATTGCGACATTCACAATTCCATGGAGGTCAAGCAATTGACGGAACCTGTGCCCGAAGCTGCCGCCATCCACAACAAGCGCTTTGTCTCTTTCGGGATCAAGCAGCCCCATAACGGCTGCCTCCATTGCACCTGTTCCCGAATTGGTTAGGAACATTGCCCTTGAGCCCTTTGGCGCAGAGGCAAGGCTGCACAGCATTTGTTCGTTTTCGAGCATAACCCGGGAAAACTCTGGCGTACGAAAGTACGGGGAGTCTTCCCCGCCAAGCGCCCTAACCCTCGGGTCAGAAGGAACAGGGCCGACGGCAAAATTCAACATGTTAAATGTCCTTTCAAGCGTCAAGAGTCAACGCGCTAGCTCACCAGCGAATTGCCCCAAACTCCAGAACTCGAATTCGCAACATCTACGGCGAACAATTACCACTTTATCACGTTCAAAACCCGTCTTATTTCACTGCCCAATACCACCATCATGAGGGACGGAAGTTAAGAAACGCTGGCAAACAATCAGGGTTCTATGCCGCCAAAATCGAGTTCTACAGGTGCGTGATTGCGACGCTTCTCGACAGGAGGAAGCTCACGCCAATCGCCAAAATGCAAGGCTAGATATGCTTCAGGCTGCGCGGGCATGGGGAAATCATGGCCCTCGAACGGAAACAACAAAGGTGGCAGCATCATCGACTTTTCGTAAGGACCATACGATACCGAGAAAAGCTCATCTGACACATGCCCAGATTCTACTGCCAACTTTGCAGCCTTATTGAAACTGGAAACGATTTTGTCGTGAGTGAGAAAAGCGCGAAGAGCAACATGCGCCACACCGCACGATGCACGCTCGGCAGCACCAAGCACACCCCCATGGGGAACAACAATGCTCTTTGCGTGATAAAGATACGACATGCGCTGCCAAAATCGGCATCTCGATTGCTGCTTGGCAGCCTGCTTTTCATCCGATGAAAGCAAGTCATAGGGAGTAATATCGATAAAAATCCCCTGATCAAAACCAGCCTCTATCGTCTCCTCCGTCACGAAGCGTGTCCCGCGAAGCCAGATCTTGCAAAACAACGCTGCTTGGCTTTGGTTCGTCTCAGGCGTTGACACAACATAGTCATCACCCAACAGCTTCGGGGCTTCGGCGACAAAACGGTCATAATCCGCACGCGGCATACCCAGATCAATATCATCGTCCCACGGGATAAAGCCCCCATGGCGAAATGCTCCGAGAACCGAACCAGAGTCGAGGAAATAAGTGACTCCGAGCTCACGACAAACCCGATCAATATCCTTCAAAATACGTAACTCAAAAAGCTGAAGCTTTCTCAAATCCTTATCGTTGTATTGCAAGGAATCCACCACCTTACCGATCGTGACGAATCAAGTAATTTACCATTGGGCATTCTCGCCTGCTGCTACAGCTTCATAAAAGCTGGCAAGACGTACAGAAGTGCTGGCAGCATCGAACCCGTGTTCGCGAACCTGCTCACATGCGTCACTACGTTCAGTTGACTGCGCAAGATGCAGCATTTCAATGCATTTGCCCGCCCAGGCTTCAGCACCTGCCGAAAGAGGCATCCGGCACGCTCGATCACTCACAACCGCAAACTTCGGCACACCCGTCGAAATAACAGTAGGCAACCCCGCCGCCTGGGCTTCAACAACCGCTAATGGAAGACCCTCCTTTACGGAAGGAAACACAAAAACATCGGCGGCACGAAGAAGATATGGCACATCATCAACTACGCCGAGGAAGAAAACCGCTTTCTTCAACCCCAGTTCATCAACACGCGCTCTGATTGATTCTTCAAGGTCGCCACGTCCCGCAAGCAGCAGCACCGCATTAGGGAATGATTGCACCACACGAGCAAACACCTCTAACAGAAATTCGTGATTCTTGACAGGAATCAGCCTTCCCGTATGGCAAACAACCGGACGCCCCGCAAGGCCGTAATCAGCCTTTGCTTCTACATGCACTCTTTCATCACAGGCATAACTCGCCACGTCGATGCCGTTTGGGACGATGGCGAATCGGTTCCCCTCCACAATTGACGACCCAAAGCGATCGAGCCCCGCTTCCTTCGAGCATGCCATGAAATAATCCGCAATGCGACGGACAGGATGTGCCGCGATGTTGAACGCCATCCCTGAAAGGCCATTCCTGTAATTTTGAGCATGACTATGAGCAATCGCAAACGCACCTACGCGCTTCGCCTCAGATAAATACAGTGGGGCGCACGAACCAATATGACCATGAACCACCCGCCATTCTGGATGGTTCGCAAAAAGGGAACGAATGCAGCGCCTATAAGCAATTCCGTTTACTCCATTGTACCGAGGCGCACGAAAGATGCGCCCACCCAAGCTTACGATTTCGGCATCGTAATCGCCTTCGCGCTGCTCGTGCACAAGAAAATCGAATTGGACCCTCTCGCGATCCATAGCGCGATAGAGGTTCATTACCATGGTCTCGGCGCCACCACGATCCATAACCCCAATCACCTGCAAAACACGCATCAGCTTTCCTCCTTGGCATTAGAGAGCTCTCTATCTGGCTGAATAATCTCATCGGGCCCTTTTTTCAACACCCGAACCAGGAAGCACGATAAAACTGCGACCCCAGCAAAACATGCGCCTATTCCGGCAAAGCTCACGCCATTCATATCCCACAAACCCACGCAAACAAACGTAAGGGGAATCACGGCCACAAACGCAATAACATTTCCAGCGAAGTTGGCCCAAAAATGACGCAAGGTGATCAGCAGATCGCCAAAGAACCATAAAAACGCAGTAGCAGCAGTTGAGACAATGATCGGCTGAAGCAAGTAGACGTAAGGCACGATGCTCTCACCAAACAAAAGAGACAGCGCAAACTCACCAACGAGCTCAAGGACTATAGCGCACAGCAGAGTAATACCCACGATGCCGGCGATAGTTTTTCCTAATAGAGCGACAAAACCACGTTCATTCCCTTCAAAAAACAACTTTGGAAAAATATCAAGCAAGGGACCATAGAGATATTGAGCGCCCATCTGAATAACAAGAGCCGGCGCCGCAACTGATGCATAGATTCCAAGCGCCGCAGGACCAACTGTCAATGCCAGGTACTGTTTAGGAATGGTAAAAATAGCGCTGGCCGCCACAGAAGCAACCACAGCAGGCAGAGAGGTTTTCAGGAAAAAGATGGCCTTTCCTCGGGAAAGGGTGACGCAAACTCGCTCGAAGCGTTGACAATGGGGCAGATCAAAGAAAAAGAGCACAAACAAAGCGGCAATCGTCATAGCAACGATCGCCCCATCAAGGCTGCGAGTCGCCCAATAAACCACAACAAATGCAACAAGCGTCAATACGCCCTGTAGCATAAACGACTTTCCAATATAGTCCATGCGACGGTTTATTTGATCGACTCCATGAAGGATATCGATCACAAGACCCACGGCTTTAAAGGCATAAAACAGGGCCACCGTTATAAGCGCCTCAGGAGCACACGTCAAAGCCGCATATGCCATACAACCAACAAAGGCAACCGCGAGCATAAGGCATCGGAAACCCATATATTCCCCAACAGTATTTTCGTGTTTAATGTCCGAAACCTGGTAGGTTCCCATTTTGTAATTAGCAAACGTACCAAAAATGCCCACCACCGACATGGCAAGGGAAAGCAAGCCCGCATCGTCGTAGCCGGCAGATAAGCGCACGACAACAATGGTGGTAAGCCATTGGCAGGCAAGGTACGTCATGGAACCGATGGAGTTCCAAAGCATGTTCGCTTTTACCGAAAGCTGAGCGGGCGCCTTCCTCTCCGACCCATTACCCACTTCGGAGTCTAGTAAAGCCTGAGATGATCGCTCCTCGCTCATATGCGATATGCCTCCAATACATGAACGGCGCGATCAGTCTCGGCGGGCGGAGTACGCCAATCACCATATTCGATAGAAAGAAACTCCTCAGCTCCAGCCGGCGCCATGTATTCACGGTTTTCAAATTTCATGCGAACAGGCACAAATAGACTCTTCGGATACGTCTTCTGCGCATTTCCCTCTCCAACAAAATCAATGACCCTGTCGGCATCCGGCAAGTCC
>OLRU01001578.1_pt1 | contig 18951 bp, 10 predicted proteins | sample 1672961 | NCBI WGS metagenome assembly OLRU01 (sample SAMEA3136741, study PRJEB25190) | human gut metagenome | biome: human gut; feature: human-associated habitat; material: faeces | place: Austria | collected 2013
AGTCACAAATATAGGTTCTTTTATTTACTGCGAGCGTCTCTTTGCCTGCGGCAAACCAGAAGTTACAGATTTGAGTATCCCATCAGGGCTTTATCAACTTCTCTTGCACAGTCCCGACCTTCGCGAATTGCCCATACAACAAGTGACTGTCCTCGATGCATATCACCTGCAGTAAAGACTTTATCTACATTTGTCTTGAAATGTCCTTCTACTGTCTTTACATTCGTGCGTTCTGTAAGATCTAAGCCAAAAGCTTTTGTAACATATGGCTGGCTTCCTAAGAATCCTGCTGCGATTAATACCAAATCAACAGGTACTTCATACTCGCTACCAGCGACTTCTGCCATGATATTTCTTCCGGCTTTTTTGTCGAATTTACTTTCAAGTTTTACGAGTTTTGCCTTGCAGACTTCGCCTTTTTCATTGGCAATGAATTCTTTTACGGTTGTCTGATATACTCGTGGGTCTTTGCCAAATACAGCGATAGCTTCTTCCTGACCGTAGTCTGTCTTGCAGACTCTAGGCCATTCTGGCCATGGGTTATTTGGCTGACGTTCATCTGGAAGTTTTGGCATCATTTCTAACTGAATGAGGCTCTTACATCCTAAACGGATGGATGTTCCAACACAGTCATTTCCTGTGTCACCGCCACCGATAACCATTACATTTTTATCTTTGGCATCAATGTATTTTTTATCTGCGAAGTTAGAATCTAAAAGGCTCTTTGTTGCTGCCTTTAAGTAATCTACTGCAAAATAAATTCCTTTGCTCTTTCTGCCTGGTGCTTTGATGTCTCTTGGATTAGAGGCTCCACAGCAAAGTACAACAGCATCATACTGTTTCTTTAAGTCCTGTGCTTTTACGTCTACACCAACGTTTACGCCTGTCTTGAATACAACGCCTTCTTTTTCCATGAGCTTTACTTTTCTCTCAATATATGTTTTTTCAAGCTTCATGTTAGGAATTCCGTACATGAGCAGTCCACCAACACGGTCGGAACGCTCGTAAACAGTTACAGAATGGCCACGGCGGTTTAAGTATTCTGCCACGCAGAGTCCGGATGGACCGGAACCTACGATAGCAACTGTCTTTCCTGTGCGGACTTCTGGTGGTTCCGGTTTGATCAGGCCACTTTCATAAGCTCGCTCTATAATACTTAACTCTTTTTCTTTGATGTTAACCGGATCCCCGCCTAAGTTACAGGTACATCCGACTTCACAAGGATGTGGACATACACGACCTGTAAATTCTGGAAATGGATTTGTCTTTCTAAGACGGTTATAAGCTTCATCCCAGTTACCTGTGTAAGTTGCATCATTCCATTCAGGAATCAGATTATTAAGCGGGCATCCGGTAACCATTCCTTTAATCAAAATACCGGACTGGCAAAATGGAACTCCACAGTTCATACATCTTGCTCCCTGTCTCTCCTGTTCTTTTTTGGACAGGGGAGTGTGAAATTCGTTAAAATGTTTGATTCTCTTTAACGGCGCTTCTCCCACGCTTTCTTTTCGTTCATATTCTAAAAATCCAGTTGGTTTTCCCATAGCGCTCTCCTCCTATCCTCTTTTAATTTCGTAAAATGCTTCAATCTGTGCCTGCTCTGCGCTAAGACCTTTTCCTTCCATTTCGGAAATCTTCTTGAGCATTTTCTTGTAATCGTGTGGAATGATTTTCTTAAACTTCGGTAAATATTTGCTAAAATCATTTAAAATTTCTTTACCTTTTTCAGAGTTTGTATATGCCACATGGGCGGTAATCATATCCTTAATTTCCATAACATCATATTTAGAAACAACTGGTTCGGAAGAAACCATTTCCTTGTTGAGGCTTAAGTATAAGTCGTTATCCTCATCAAGAACGTAGGCAACACCGCCGCTCATTCCGGCTGCGAAGTTCTTTCCAGTCTTACCGATAATTAAGACTTTACCACCAGTCATGTACTCGCATCCGTGATCGCCGACACCTTCTACAACGGCTGTTGCACCGGAGTTACGAACACAGAAACGTTCACCAGCCACACCATTAATATAAGCCTGACCGCTTGTTGCACCGTAAAGTGCTACGTTACCAACGATAATATTTTCCTCGGCTTTGAAGCGGATTCCTTTTGGAGGGTAAACGATTAATTTACCACCGGATAATCCTTTTCCGAAGTAATCATTACTGTCACCGACAAGCTCTAATGTAAGACCATTTGGAATAAATGCTCCAAAGCTCTGTCCGCCGGCTCCTGTACACTGTACAGTAAATGTATCATCTTCCAGTGTGTTGTAATATTTCTTTGTAATTTCAGAACCAAAGATTGTACCAAAGGAACGGTCTGTATTTCCAACATCGATAGAAATGCTTCTCTTCTGCTTTTTATCAAGCGCTGTCTTCAACTTAGTAAGAAGAACTTTTTCATCTAATGTCTTTTCTAATTCAAAGTTGTATTCATTCTTCTTGTTGTAGCAGATTGGATGCTTCTTATCTACATATGGATTATTTAAAATAGCAGATAAATCTAAGTGGTACTCTTTTGCTTCTGGAAGTTCTTTCAGAAGGTCTGTACGTCCTACTAGTTCATCTACAGTGCGGACACCAAGTTTTGCCATGTATTCACGCATTTCCTGTGCAACGAACTTCATGTAGTTTACAACGTATTCCGGTTTACCTTTGAAACGTTTTCTAAGTTCCGGATTCTGTGTTGCGATACCTACTGGACAAGTATCTAAGTTACAAACTCTCATCATAACGCAGCCCATTGTGATCAGCGGACCAGTAGCAAATCCAAATTCTTCTGCTCCAAGTGCTGCTGCCATTGCTACGTCGCGGCCGCTCATAAGCTTACCGTCCGTCTCGATGATAACTTTATTACGAAGGTCATTTTTAATTAATGTCTGGTGTGTCTCAGCAAGTCCAAGCTCCCACGGAAGTCCGGCATTATGGATAGAAGAATTACGAGGTGCTGCACCTGTACCACCGTCATGTCCGGAAATAAGGATTACTTGTGCGCCAGCTTTTGCTACACCGGCTGCGACCGTTCCGACACCTGCTTCAGATACCAGTTTTACAGAAATGCGGGCATTTCTGTTTGCATTTTTCAAATCATAAATTAACTGTGCCAAATCTTCAATACTGTAAATATCGTGATGAGGTGGTGGTGAGATTAGTCCTACACCAGGTGTTGAATGTCTTGTCTTTGCAATCCAAGGATATACTTTTCCTGCTGGTAAATGTCCACCTTCACCAGGTTTTGCTCCCTGTGCCATCTTAATCTGAATTTCCTGTGCACTTACAAGGTAACGGCTTGTTACACCGAAACGACCGGAAGCTACCTGCTTGATTGCAGAGCATTTATTCAGTCCATCTGGACCAACTGTCAGACGCTCTAAATCTTCTCCACCTTCACCAGTGTTTGATTTACCGTGAATCATGTTCATCGCGATTGCCAGAGTCTCATGTGCTTCCTTGGAAATAGAACCATAACTCATAGCACCTGTCTTAAATCGTTTCACGATAGAATCTACAGATTCAACTTCTTCGATAGGAACTCCTTTGGATGGATAATTGAAATCCATTAATCCACGAAGACTTACTGGAGAAGTTTCTTTATTAATCATGGAAGTATACTGTTTAAACAATTCATAATTATTTGTCCATGCTGCTGTCTGTAATGTATGGATGGTCAGTGGATTGTAAAGATGTTCTTCTTTACCACTTCTATATTTGTGATCACCTTCACTGTCAAGACTAAGATCATTTTTCAGTCCTAACATATCAAATGCTTTGGAGTGATGGTAATCTACATCTTCTGCGATATCTTCAATTGTGATACCTTCTACACGGCTTACTGTGTTTGTAAAGTACTCATCAATGACTTTCTTGCTGATACCAACTGCCTCAAAAATCTGAGAACCCTGATAGGACTGCAGTGTGGAAATACCCATCTTAGATGCGATCTTTACGATACCGTGAAGTACTGCGTTATTGTAATCATTTACTGCTGCATAGTAATCTTTCTTTAATAAACCATCCTGAATCAGCTTCTTAATACTGAACTGTGCCAGATATGGGTTGATAGCACATGCGCCGTAACCTAACAGTGTTGCAAAATGATGTACTTCTCTTGGCTCACCACTCTCTAAGATAATACTTACAGAAGTACTCTTCTTTGTCTCAATGAGATGATGATGTACAGCAGATACTGCTAACAGAGATGGAATTGCCACATGGTTCTCATCAACACCTCTATCTGTCAAAATAACAACATTTGCACCATTTTTATGCGCCTGGTCAACAGCAACATATAAATGATTGATAGCCTTATCAAGCGGTGTTCCTTTGTAATAAGTAATCGGCACATCTTTTACATTGATATTCTTTACCTTTGCATAACGAATCTTTAATAAGTCTGTATTTGTTAAAATAGGGTTGTGAATCTTTAATACATGGCAGTTTTCTGCCTTTTCTTCCAACACATTCCCCTCTCCGCCAACATAGATGGAAGTAGATGTAACGATTTCCTCACGAATCGCATCAATAGGAGGGTTTGTTACCTGTGCAAAAAGCTGTTTAAAGTAATCAAATAATGGATGATGTCTCTTAGAAAGTACTGCTAATGGAGTATCAACCCCCATCGCTCCGATTGCTTCACTTCCGTTTAATGCCATCGGTAATACAGAATCTTTCACTTCTTCATAAGAGTAACCAAATGCTTTCATCAGGCGGTTGCTCTCTTCATAGCTGTATTCTTCTACTGCAACATTCGGAATCTTTAAGTCTTTTAAGAATACAAGGTTATCGGATAACCATTCACCGTAAGGCTGATTCTTTACATAAGAATCTTTTAAGATTTCATCGTCAATCAGCTCACCTTTTACAGTATCTACGAGAAGCATTTTACCTGGATGAAGTCTCTCTTTCTTTACGATATGTGTTGTGTCAAAGTCTAACACACCAACCTCAGAAGAAAGAATTAACTGGTCATCATCTGTAATATAGTAACGGGAAGGTCTAAGACCATTACGGTCAAGTACGGCTCCCATAATATCTCCATCTGTAAAGAGGATAGATGCAGGACCATCCCAAGGCTCCATCATTGTTGCGTAGTACTGATAGAAGTCTCTCTTCTCTCTGCTCATGCCCTCGTTATTTTCCCAAGGTTCTGGAATCGTGATCATCATTGCCAGAGGAAGTGGCATTCCACTCATTAAGAGGAATTCTAATGTATTATCTAATCTTGCAGAGTCAGAACCGTTTGGATCTACAACTGGTGTCAGCTTAATCATCTCATCCTTCAGATAATCAGATTCCATGTTTTCCTCACGGGCTAACATCTTATCGGCATTACCACGAATAGTATTAATCTCACCATTATGAACGATGTAACGATAAGGATGTGCTTTCTCCCAGCTTGGAACTGTGTTTGTGGAGAAACGGGAATGAACTAATGCGATTGCAGATTCATAATCCTTATCCTGAAGGTCATTATAGAATAATCTTAACTGTCCAACTAAGAACATACCTTTATATACGATTGTTCTGCTGCTTAAAGAAACAACATAAGCAGAATCGTTAGACTGCTCAAATACTCGTCTTACAATATAAAGTCTTCTATCGAAGTCAAGTCCTCGTGGAACATCAAACGGTCTCTTTACAAATCCCTGCATAATGCATGGCATACAGTCCGCTGCTTTCTTTCCGAGGATACCCGGCTGAACCGGAACCTCTCTCCAGCCTAAGAAATTTAAGCCTTCTTTTTCAACGATAATCTCAAACATCTTCTTAGCACGGTTTCTCTGTAACTCATCCTGTGGCATAAAGAACATACCAATACCGTAGTCACGTTCCTTGCCAATAGAAAAGCCGAGAGTACTACAGGTTTTTTCGAAAAACTTATGGGATATCTGCACTAAGATACCTACTCCGTCACCCGTTTTACCCTCGGCGTCCTTGCCGGCTCTATGTTCAAGATTTTCAACAATTTTCAAGGCATTCGATACTGTCTCATGGCTCTTAAGACCCTTGATGTTTACTACAGCACCAATACCACAGTTATCATGCTCCAGACTTGGATCATATAGACCCTGTCGCATATTGTCCTGATACATGGTCTCACCCTTTCTCGCATCACTATGAAATAGTAAATATTCATCAGTTGTAAATTATATTTTTGTAATTAGTAATTATCAGGAACTCTTAATCAAACCTTATGATTCTCATGTTCTCATGCTCTTGTAATCTTATGATTTCATAATCCTGAATGAGTATCTATAGTCTGAATAAAAATCTATAAATCTCTGAATAATTACATATTTAAAAAGTAACAAATTCATTTTCAGAAGTAGTTGTAATGACTTCCTGCATTTCTTTTTGTTGTTATCATATTACAACATTTTAAATAGGTTGTAAATATAAACATTAAGGTGAGTTGTCTAATAATTTGATTATTTATTTTTTAATATATTATTTTCTGATTATTACTCTTGTTTTAGGGGATATTGTAGTTAGTTTATTTGGTTTTTATTTCTTTTTAGATTATATTGTTCTTATAAAAGTACAGTTTTGTTTGTGATTTCACCTCTTTATTCATCGTTATTTTCAGATTTAAAGACAATTCATACAATTATAAATGTAATTTTCAAATACAAATCCTGCATTTTATTAACATTGTATACAAAATAACTTAAGAAAATTAAGTAAGTAATTGGTTGAATTCTACAATTTTATGCCATTGTCTAAACTAGCATACTATTTGTAGTGAAAAAGCAAAAAAAGAATCGGATTCTTTTTTCGTAAACTATCTTTTCAAAAAGAAAATTTCCCTAATCTCTCATACTAATGTAAGAAAGGAGATTTTAATTACACACATAGCAAATCAGAGCAATACAAAAAGAAAAAATTATACATATTAATAATAATCAACAAAAAATGTTGAAATTCGATACAGAAAGGAGAGGCCATTTCGCAAAAAAATACGCATTTATTATTATAGAAAAAAGAAAGGAGAAATCACAATGATTATTAACAAATTTTATGAAAAACTCTACAAGGAACTTATCAACAAACTAGAATCTGATTATATTTTAATCCCTAACACGCCAGAAAATAGAAAAGCAATTAATAATACTCTAACGACAGTCCCTTGCACTGTAAAATCTTTAGAAAAAGATTCAAAGATTTTTAAAGCTTTATCTAACAAAAAAGCTAAAGCTAAGCAGCTTTCAATTGTACCCAAAATTTCTAAAACTTTATCTCTTATTATAATAGCCACTTTAATTTGTATGCCATTTAATACCATTAACACTCTCCCAACGCCTACCTACCACCCTACTGTACAAGTTAGTATTTTAGATATTTCTGATGGATCTTCTCACCAAAAAGGGAAAAATAAATTATCCGAAATACAAGAACAATACACAAACAAAAACCAAGAGCAACGTAATCCTAAAAACTACAAAAAGAAAGTTGCTACAAATACATATAAGAAACAAAATAAATTCCATTTAACATTATCCACAAAAAAAGCAACTCAACTTTTATCAACTTTTAAAAAGTTTTTTCTTAAAACAAAAAATACATACGATAATTTATCTGATGCTTATGATGTAATTAGTACTTTATTTGTATTGATTTCCACAGTAAAAGAATCTATACGCTCAAAAAAATTAAAATAGTCCTTCTATATAATTTTATTCAATACTATTTTCAATTATACATTAAAGCCGTTCTTCACAGAAGTACGGCTTTAAATTTTCTTATGAAAGCCAAGATAGAGTTTTAAATATCAAAACAATACTTTCCCTTGCCCCTTCCTTTCACAGCTTTAATCAACTCAAATTCCCGCATTGTTTGAATCAGAAATCCCGCCTTACTGTCTTTATATCCCAGTTTTTGTTTTATTTCTTTTCGCCCAAAGACTTCTTCTCCTGAAAAGCTTTCGATAATCTCCTTTATATTTAATGCAGTGACGCTACCTATGCTTTTATTAACTTGTAGTTCTTTCAGCTTTTTATATAACATATATTTATTCTCTGCAGTCAATACAGACGTTTCAAAACAGTGGGTTTTATCCTGACTTGTTGTTTCAAACAGTGTTTTTTCATCATTCAAACAGTATTTTTTTTCATTTCCTTGTGAATCCAGCGCATTAAACAGTGATTTTTCTGTATTGAAACAGTGATTTTGCTCTCTATATTCCACTGTTTGTTCTTTTACTACAGATGCTAAGTTCTCACTATTTATATTATTCATATACTGGTATTTATTTTCAGCGTTCTGTATATTCTCCGCCCGTTTTCGCATCTCCAATTCTTCATTTTCCCGGAATATAGTTACTCGTATACCATCTCCCAGTTCCTCAAACACTGGCTCTCTCAATCCATATTCTCTGCATTCTTTTATCATTCTTGGGATTCCTGTTCCCCACGCTTCTATAAGTCCCATATAACGAAATGCTTCAGCAATCGCTGTATTTCTGCACTTTGATTTACCTGATTTAGCTGACTGTATATCCAGTCCCCCATAAAGCATTCCGGGAGATGTTACTTCTATCCTGTCATCATAGACACAAACCTGTATACAAGACTCATCCAAATAACTTCTATGAACAACTGCATTAGTAATCAATTCTCTTATTGTTCGAACCGGGAGTTCATACGCTTCTTTTCTATGTAACCCTTCTATCTTTGCACCAAGATTGATATGCTTTAATACAAATTGATAAGCATTTTCCAGCTGTACATATAATGGTCCATCAAATTCTCTTTTATCTATAAAAATATCTCTTTCTGTTCCTTTAAATAACGCACATTGAATTTTGGCATACCGTATTTTATTCTTCGTCATTAGTCTAAACGCATGGGTGGGTTGAAGGTCTTTTCCTATTCGGCACAATAACCCTAAGTCTTCTAGTTTCTCGATTGTCATTTTATTTATAATTTCAGTTTTTTCTGTATTTTGCTTGGGATCTAATGACGTTTCCTGTATTGCTCTTGTTACACATGTTGTCTGCACATCATATGCCACTTTTTCCATTGCATTACATAATATCTTCGCCTCTCGTTCCGAGTACTCCATGTCTATTTCCGGTAAAGTATCATAAGAAATCTTTTGACCTTCTAATTCTAGTTCCTTTAACTTTCTATCATCAGCAGGACGACTTGTACCATTTATTCTTATATAAGAACCTTGTTCCTTCCCAAATGACTTGAGATAATAAGGACGCATACGTCCTGGAAAAACTTCTACAACAACAACTGTTCTTCCTTCTAATGTCTGTATTGTAATTTCCGGATCAATTATTGGAGTGCAGCTGTCAAATATCATATTTGAAATATCATCTGCTAATCTAAATGGATTCTTCTCTCCAATCCCAATAACTTCATTCGTCTTATCCTCAATTCCAATAAAAATTTTACCCCCCGTAGAATTGGAAAAAGCAATAACATCTTTTAATAACTTCTCATGTCTTTTCGGTATCTCTCTTTTAAATTCTATATTTTTTCCTTCTCCAAAATCTTCTTTATATAGCATTCCTGTCCCTCTTCAAAACCATTGTCAGTACATCTATCAGTCATTAATTTGTTATGATTTATTATAATACAATTCCCTTCTTTTTTTCAACACACAAGAAGAAGCCATGCACCAGCATAGCTAGCACACGGCTTCTCTTTTGTATTTTATAAAGTTTTATCTTTTGTAACTAATCTGACTGACCAGTTCAGGCTTTATTATTTATAAAGCTCAACGAGTCTCTGCAGGTGCTCGTAACGAGCCTTAGCAACCTTCTCAGATTCGTTGAAGAGTCTTTCAGCTCTTTCTGGGAATGGCTTAATCAGACGAGTGTAACGGGATTCGTTATTTAAGAATTCCTGATATGATCCATCGCCTTCTTTAGATGTTAATGTGAATGGATTCTTTCCTTCAGCTTTCTTAGCTGGGTCGAAGGAGAAGAGGTTCCAGTAACCAGCCTTAACGGCTTTCTTCATCTCATCCTGGCAGTGGTTCATACCACCCTTAGCGATACCGTGAAGTTCACATGGAGCGTATCCGATGATCAGGGATGGTCCGTTGTAAGCTTCTGCTTCTGCAAGACATTTAACTGCCTGGTTAGGGTTAGCACCAAGAGCAATCTGTGCAACGTATACGTATCCGTAGCTCATAGCGATCTCTGCAAGGCTCTTCTTGCTGATTTCTTTACCAGCTGCTGCGAACTGACAAACCTCACCGATGTTAGAAGCTTTAGAAGCCTGTCCACCTGTGTTGGAGTACATCTCAGTATCGAATACCATAACGTTTACGTTCTCACCGGAAGCTAATACATGGTCTAATCCACCGAAACCGATATCATATGCCCATCCGTCACCACCGAAGATCCATACGGACTTCTTAGCGAGATACTGTTTCTTCTCTAATACTTCTGCTGCATCTGGGCATCCAGCTGCTGCTGCTTTTTCTACCTCAGCGATTAATGCCTGAGCATCAGGTGTATTTTCTTTTGTATTGTCTTTTGTTTCCATGAACTTAGCAAATGCTGCTTTAAATTCATCGGATGCTTTATCGGATGCTGCCATCTTCTCTAATTTAGCGATAGCCTGGTCACGTAAAGTCTTCTGTCCAAGATACATACCAAAGCCGTGCTCTGCGTTATCCTCGAATAAGGAGTTTGCCCAAGCTGGTCCCTGTTTGGAATCTTTGTTTACTGTATATGGAGCTGTTGCTGCAGGACCACCCCAGATGGATGAACATCCTGTTGCGTTGGAGATGTACATATGCTCTCCGAATAACTGAGTAATCAGACGAGCGTAAGATGTCTCTGCACATCCTGCACAAGATCCGGAGAACTCAAGTAATGGCTGGTTGAACTGAGATCCCTTAACTGTAGTATCTGCAGGAGCACCTGGTTTTCTTCCAACAGTTGCAACTAAGTAATCGAATACTGGCTGTTCTGCTGCCTGGCTTTCCTGTGGAACCATCTTTAATGCGCCCTTAGCTGCAGCAGGACAAACTGTGATACACTCACCACATCCCATACAGTCTAATGGAGATACGCTCATTGTAAATTTGTATTCGCTTGCCTTTGGCTTTGTATCTGCAACTTTCATGTTGTCAGGAGCTGCCTTAATTTCGTCTTCGCTTACTAAGAAAGGACGAATTGTAGCATGGGAACATACAAACGCACACTGGTTACACTGGATACAAGCTTCTGGATTCCATTCTGGAACAGATACAGCAGTACCACGTTTTTCGTATGCGGAAGCACCAAGTTCGAACTGTCCGTCAGCGTTGTCTACGAATGTAGATACTGGCAGGCTGTCACCATCCATGATTCCGATAGGTTCCATCATTTCCTTAACCATCTTAACTGTCTCTGGACGTCCTGTAAGTTCTTTAGCAGGAGCATCAGCAGCTGGGTTAGACCAGGAAGCTGGAATCTCTACTTTATGAACAGCATCTACACCAGCGTCGATAGCTTTGTAGTTCATCTCTACAACAGCGTCACCCTTCTTGCTGTAGGACTTCTTAGCTGCTGCTTTCATGAATTCTACTGCTTCGTCGATAGGCATGATGTTCGCTAATTTGAAGAATGCGGACTGTAAGATTGTGTTAGTACGTTTACCCATACCAATCTCGATAGCCTTATCAATCGCGTTGATTGTGTATAACTGAATGTTGTTGTCAGCAATATACTTCTTAGCTGCTGCAGGCATATGATGATCTAATTCTTCATCAGACCACTGGCAGTTAATCATGAAGATTCCGCCTGGTTTAACATCCTGAACCATCTTGTAACCTTTAACTACATAAGATGGGTTGTGACATGCTACGAAGTCAGCCTGATTAATGTAGTATGGGCTTCTGATTGGATTGTCACCAAAACGAAGGTGAGAAATTGTAATACCACCTGTCTTCTTGGAGTCATACTGGAAGTATGCCTGAATGTATTTATCTGTGTGGTCACCGATAATCTTTGTAGAGTTCTTGTTAGCACCTACAGTACCGTCTCCACCAAGACCCCAGAACTTACACTCTACTGTACCAGGAGCAGATGTGATAGGAGCTGGTTTAACTTCTGGTAAAGATAAGTTTGTAACATCATCCACGATACCAATTGTGAAACGGCTCTTTGGAGCGTCTTTTTCAAGTTCTTTATAAATAGCAAATACAGATGAAGGAGGAGTATCTTTAGAACCTAATCCGTAACGTCCAGCTGTAAGAACGATATCGTTAAGACCTGCTTCTCTAAGAGTTGTAGCAACATCAAGATATAAAGGATCTCCTAATGCTCCAGGCTCTTTTGTACGGTCAAGAACAGCGATCTTCTTAGCTGTCTTAGGAATAACATCTAATAATGCAGAAGATACCCAAGGACGATATAAACGAACTTTGATTAAACCAACCTTTTCACCTTTTGCTGTTAAGTAATCAATTACTTCTTCTGCTACGTCACAGATAGATCCCATAGCGATGATTACGCGTTCTGCATCTTCTGCACCATAGTAGTTGAATAAATCGTAGTTAGTTCCCAGTTTTTCGTTGATTTTGCCCATGTATTTCTTAACAACAGCTGGTAAAGCTTCGTAAACAGAGTTACAAGCTTCTCTGTGCTGGAAGAAAACATCACCGTTTTCGTGAGAACCACGCATAGCTGGGTGTTCTGGGTTAAGAGCATGCTCACGGAAAGCTTTAACTGCATCCATGTTGCACATTTCTTTTAAGTCTGCATAATCCCATTTTTCAATCTTCTGGATCTCATGAGATGTACGGAAACCATCGAAGAAGTTGATGAATGGAACTTTACCTTCGATTGCAGCAAGATGTGCTACAGGGCTTAAGTCCATAACTTCCTGTGGGTTAGTTTCTGCCAGCATAGCAAATCCTGTCTGACGACATGCATATACGTCACTGTGGTCACCGAAAATGTTCAGAGACTGTGTAGCAACTGTACGTGCAGATACATCAAATACACATGGAAGCTGCTCAGCTGCGATCTTATACATGTTAGGGATCATAAGAAGAAGACCCTGGGATGCTGTAAATGTTGTTGTGATAGCACCAGCTGCAAGAGAACCGTGAACAGTACCTGCTGCACCTGCCTCAGACTGCATCTCACTAACAACTACCTGGTTACCAAAAATATTTTCCTGTCCTGCTGCTGCCCACTGGTCAACGGAATCAGCCATTGGACTAGATGGTGTAATAGGATAGATAGCTGCAACATCTGTATACGCATATGCTACGTGAGCTGCTGCGGTATTTCCATCCATAGACTGTTTTGCTCTAGGCATTGATTATTCCTCCTTGTCAAAAGTTGTGGTTTATTTTAAATTCGACATAATATTATCATTTTTTTGAGGTAATGTAAAGCTTATTCGGAACTGTTCCTTCTAAAATACAAAATCTTGCCCGAAACAGCCTTTTTATGCCAATTTTTCCCCTTGACAACGTATTTTTCCGAGAACAATTTTAGGTTAAAATTGCTATAAAGCCAACAGTTTTGTATACAATATACATATGGCTTATTTTAGATTTTTTCTCAATAATTTTTTGTTGTAATTTTAGGATTATTCAGGATTAAAATTCTAATATTTTTTCTTCATTTTTTTAATTATTTTATGAGATTCCTCTTTGTTTTCACCATTTATCTCCATCTTTTAAAAATAACAATTTCGTAATTTTACATAATTTAATCGACTAGAATGTGTTTGAAAAATGCTTTCTGCAAGATGTGTGTCACAATTTGCGGGAGATTTTGCCTGAATGAAGGCAGCGTAACGGGCGGCTACGTCAACTGAATGAAGCCAACACAACTCTATAGGAAAACAGGCATATTATTTGACAAAATGTCAATGAGACAATTCACGAAAACGACTTTTTACTCAGAAGTGATGAAAAGGAAATTAAGCGGGAATCCACGGTAATTCCATATCAGCTCCCTCACACTTTCATAAAAATATATCTAAAAAACACAACAGCAATCCCTATACACAAAAAAGGTCCCAGCGCAAAGCAATCCTTTCGCTTCGCACGCTTTGTAATCAGCAGAAAAAATCCATATAATCCTCCTAAAAGTAATCCCGCACAAGCAGCAAATATATTCCACTTTATCCCTAGTAACACTCCACTTGCCGCCATTAGCTTAACATCTCCTCCACCCAGTCCGCCTGAACATAAAATTGCAAGTATGAACATCGGAATACTAACCGAAAACACTCCCAAAAAGCGACTTAAGAATGTAACTTCCTGAAAAACAAAACCACTCCAGATTCCTGAAATAAACAAAAGTACATTTAACTGATTCGGAATTATCTTGATTTTAAAATCAATTATAGAAATAACCAGTAAAATACTAACTATAACAATCATTGTAATTACCCTCATATACTCCCCCTGGCTCCTGCTAATTGCAGAATTTTTATTAAGTTTACTATTTTACAGACCCTGTAACCCAAATACTATAATTATGAAAATCCCTGCAATGGAGTTATTAACATGTGTTTAATCTATAAACCATTCCAACTGACAGATTTAACTTGACTCAAAAATAATTTTTTAAATAACTTTCATTATTTTCTCTTGAACTTTTAAAAGTATTAAATTTCTATTTGAGTTATTTTATACCATTTATGTGTTTGTTTTTCCATTTTATACCATTTTTCTTCTGGAGTCAACTATTTATTTACAAAATTAAAAAGAAATTATATACTACCTTCAGGAGGATACAAATTAATATGGTCAAATTAATCGAAACAGTATACAATTTTTTATGGGGAGATTTACTCACCGCACCCTTACCCGGCGGCGGAACACTCCCCCTTTCACTTTTAGTCATTTTACTAATTCCTACCGGAGTGTATTTCACAATCCGTACAAAGTTTCTGCCAATACGTCTCTTTAAAGATATGGTTGGCGCACTTTTCGAAAAAAAAGACGAAGAACAAAGCGCACTTTCCGTCATCCAGACTTTGATTGTTTCCACAGCAACTCGTGTTGGAATGGGCAATCTGGTCGGTGTAGTTGCCGCAATTTCCGCTGGCGGAGCTGGTGCTGTTTTCTGGATGTGGGTTACTGCCCTTATCGGTTCTTCCACCGCTTTTATCGAAGCAACTTTATCACAGATTTATAAAGAAAAAGACTCTCTATATGGAGGATATCGAGGAGGACCTGCTTACTACATTCATCGATATTTTGAAGAAAAATCCGGCAAGAAAAAACGTTATGTACTTCTTTCCGTACTCTTTGCCATTTCCGGCCTTATATGCTGGTGCGGCATCAGTCAGGTAGTAAGTAATTCCGTAGCATCTGCTTTTAAAAATGCTTTTCACATTCCACCGATTTACACTACAGTTATTCTTGTAATACTTGCCGCAATTATCGTACTTCGAAAAAATGCAACCGTAAAAGTTTTGGATATTATCGTTCCCATCATGGCTGGATTTTATTTACTGATTACATTGTTTATTATCATCACAAATATCACACAGCTCCCTGGTGTATTTGAACGAATCTTTTCTGAAGCTTTTGGTTTCCGTCAGGTAGCCGCCGGGGGATTCGGTGCCGTCCTTATGAATGGAATCAAACGAGGCCTTTTTTCAAACGAAGCCGGTTCTGGTTCTGCCCCTTGCGCAGCCGCAGCCGCTGTTGCAGATAATCCTGTTAAAGTCGGATTAACACAGGCGTTAGGCGTTTTTATTGACACGCTTATGATCTGCAGTTGTACTGCTATGATCATGCTCCTTACTCCAACAAAGCTCACTGAAGGACTCGTTGGAATGGATTTATTACAAAAAGCAATGGAATATCATCTCGGCTCATTCGGAGTAATATTCATTGCCATAACGTTATGGTTATTCAGTTTTTCTACATTTATCGGAATCTTGTTTTATGCACGCTCCAACGTAGCTTACCTCTTTGGAGATAACTGGTTCTCTCAAACAGCTTACAAAGTTCTTGCTCTAGCAATGCTTTTTGTTGGAGGACTTGCTGCGTATACAATTGTATGGGATTTGGGAGATGTCGGAATTGGATTGATGACGATCTTTAACATCATCATGTTATATCCGTTGTCGAAAAAGGCTCTACAAGCCCTAAAAGAATACGAGAAGAAGAAATTCTAAGTTGTAGGATTGAGATAAACAGACGAGTCCCCCCAATATGAATCCTGATTTTACTTCAGCGACCACAGTCAGCCCGAAAAGAGAGCCTATCCCCTATATTTGTGGCCTCGGAGCAAGGTTTGGATGCGAGCGCTTAAGCGAACATTCAAACCGCCGCGACTAAAGTCACAAATATAGGGGATAGGCTCTCTTTTCGGGCGTCCGTTTTGTCTCAACAAATCAGGGCTTTATTTCTTCTTTGTTTTTTGTTTTGCAGCCGTTGTTGTGGTTTCTGCTGCGGCTTCTGTAGTCGCAGAAGCCGCCTTATGCTCCTCATAAGTTTTACTAAAAATATTGGAGCCATCGTTCTTCACTGTATCCATCTGGAAATACAGATAATCATTTTTCTGTGGATTCAACACTCCATCAATCGCTTCTAAGCTTGGGCTACATATTGGTCCAACTGGCAGGCCTTTATGCTTATATGTGTTATATGGAGAATCCACTTTTAAGTCTTTATACATTACTCGTGCGATTCCATACTGGCCTTTTGTAATAGCATATACAGCAGTGGAATCGAACTGTAACTTCATCTTTTTATCAAGACGATTCTGAATAACGCCTGCGATAATTGGATATTCCTCCGGAAGTTCTGTTTCTTTCTGCAAAAGAGATGCACGAATCAGAACTTCTTCCACTGTCATACCAAGCTTTTTCGCTTTTTCCTGTCTTGTCTGATCAAACTTTTTATCAAATTCATCGAGCATCTTTGCCACAAGCTGATCACCGGTAATATCTTTCGCTAAGTAATAGGTATCCGGATAAATATATCCCTGTAACTGATAAAATACTTTTTTCTTTTTCGGAAGGACATCTTTATACTTTGATGTCACAGCTGCATTCGTCACTGCAGTAAGGAATTCCTGGGCGGACATAATTCCTTCTTTTTCGAGTTTGCTTGCCGTCATCTCAATCGTGTATCCTTCTGGAATGGTGAATTTATTCTCTTTTTGACCGTCCTGCGTTGCCAGTTCTTTAATAACTTTGCTCAGGCTCATTCCATTATTTAAATCAAATGTTCCATAGCGAAGCTTTCCTTTATAATCAGAGAAATATAGCTTCAATAAAAATGCTGCCTCGTATCGAATGATACCTTTTTTCTTAAGAATCGCACTTACATCTCTTGAAGTACTTCCCTTTTCAATCGTGATTTCGATATCCTTGCCTGCTGCGGATTTTTCCTGAAAATATTCCTTTCCTATTGGGTAGGATACAACCGCACTTGCCACAAGAATCAGGACTAATAATCCTAATATTGCATTTCTAACAGGGTGAGACTTATGTTCCTCTGCCTCACCTGTTACCTTATAAAAAGATTCCTCAACAGCTTCTGCCTCCTGCTTATCTACCTTGCTATGTCTACGCTTTCGGCTGCCTTTTTGTTCTTTTACATCATCTTCGCTATCAGTTTTGGAACTATCTGATTGGGTCTCTGACTTTTTCCCTTTTGATTTGGCCGATGCCTCCTCTATATCCTTTTGTACTGGCTTCTTTGCTCTATTCTCCTTTTCTGCCGATACAGACTTTCTAGCTGTCTCATCAGAAAGATTTCCGGAATCCGATTCTTTTTCTTCAGAAGATTCCTCAGCCTCTACATTCTCTATAAAATGAACTTGCAGCTTGCCATACAGCTCATCTTTTTCTGTATTCTCTTCCTTTCGCATTGTTTACCTCCAAAACAGATATCCTTTACAATCTTTCTTTTCTTTCGTATGATAAACAAGAATATACAAAAATAGAATGAAAGGTATTCTGTTATGTTTAACTTTTTTATTATTATGGACGAAATCCAGGGAAATAATATTGCCCGGAATTTTTCCTCAGAATATTTTAACTATACCATAAATTTCATAATTTCTAAAGAGTTTCCTGCCTTGACTAATTTCCCAGATTTTTCGCTTATTTTATGTGATCTTGACAAAAACATCGAACTTGCAAAAAAAAACAGCCTTCCCGTCATCGCATTTTCACACAAAAATAACAGACAAGAATCCCTGATGGGAACCCCGTGGCTGATTTTAGATACAGATGGACTCAGTCCATTTTTCTTAAATGAAGTGTATTGCAGACATTATAAAAAACCTCTAACTATAACCACCACAAACCGCTGCATCATCCGAGAACTCACCACCAGGCAACTCCCTGAACTTCTGCAACTGCAAGAAGAAAATAAAAACAACCCTTCCGGCTGCTTCTTTCCACAAAACTGTACCACATACGCAGAAGCCGAAGAATTTCTTCAAAATTATATAAAAAATCAATATGCATTTTATGGATATGGAATTTATGGAATCTTCAACAAAGAAAATGAGACTTTTTTAGGAATTGCCGGTTTTTCACCATTTGAAAATGTAATAACTTCAGACACCCTAAACTCAAAAGAAAAAAATTTTAAAATTTCTGAGAATTTGTCAGAGAAAATTCCCGAGAAAAAAAGCAAAAATATTTCTGAGCACTCTTCCGAAAAATATCCCGAAAACGATTTTAATGAATATTCTGCCGAAATCGGTTACTCTGTTCTAAAAAAATGGCAGCAACAAGGAATCGCCTCAGAAATTCTTCCTCCTCTGATTCACTTCGGCAAAGAATATTTAGGCTTCACGAAAATTGTTACCAGAATAGAGAAAAATAATATTGCCTCCATTCGGTTAGCAAAAAAAAATAATTTAAAAATTCTGATTTGTCAGGCTACGGAGCAGACGAACTCCTGAAGGTAAATGAAATTCTATAGGATTGACACTTGAACCAGTGCCATAATCGTATAGTTATTTATGGTCACTACTTTTTTCTATTAACTAGAGCGTGTTTA
>OLRU01001590.1_pt1 | contig 18808 bp, 10 predicted proteins | sample 1672961 | NCBI WGS metagenome assembly OLRU01 (sample SAMEA3136741, study PRJEB25190) | human gut metagenome | biome: human gut; feature: human-associated habitat; material: faeces | place: Austria | collected 2013
AATTGCCGACACACACTTTAATCAATGATTTTGAAGGTTTGGATAAGAACTCAATCATTTTGCTTGAACAGGTAAGAACGATTGATAAGCAGCGACTAAGGCAGTATTTGGGAATGATACCAGACGATATAGTGGCAAGGGTTGATAAGGCTCTTGCCATTAGTGTTGCATTGGAGAAAACGAAGGCAACAGATGTGTAAAAGGGACGAGAACGATAAATTTGCACATTGGTAAAAATGCGGCTGTATTTCTATAATTTAGAGTACAGCCGCTTGTTTTATAGCGGAGGTACTCATTATGGGAAATGAAAACTATATCCAAAATCCAGAATTGCAAAATGAACAGATGAAAGATGAAAATGAAGTATTTAATTCATTTATCAATGTTATGGTGCAGATAGTTGAAAAATACGGAAAGACAGTTTTGCAAGAATTGGATTGTGCTGCGTAAGCTACGCAGCCTTACATATCACATTTCCCTATAAAATTATGGAGGTGGTACGATGAACAGAGAAGGAAAGAAATGTGTCCTGTATCCGAGAGTAAGTACCGAGATGCAGGTAGATGGATACAGTCTTGAAGGACAAAAAAACGGATTAAAGCGATTTGCTGACCGAGAAGAAATGGAGATTGTCGGTATCTATGAGGATGCAGGTAAATCAGGAAAATCTATTGAGGGACGACCTGCATTTAAGAAAATGCTTTCCGATATAAAAAACGGATTGGAGATAGATTATATTCTGGTTTATAAACTTTCCCGTTTCGGAAGAAATGCAGCGGATATTCTAAATTCATTAGAGTTTGTGCAATCTTATGGAATAAATCTTATTTGTATTGAAGAAGGAATTGACTCGTCACAGACAAGTGGAAAACTTTTAATCTCTGTTTTGTCTGCGGTTGCAGAAATAGAAAGAGAAAATATCATTGAACAGACAATGAATGGACGGAGAGAAAAAGCACGACAAGGTGGGTGGAATGGTGGATTTGCACCATACGGATATTATCTGAAAGACAATCAGCTCTTGATAGAAGAAACGGAAGCTGAAGCAATCAGAATTATATTTGATAAATTTGCTAATTCTGATATAGGACTTGGCGGAGTAGCAAAATATCTTAATCTTCAAGGTATAAAGAAGATACCTCGTCAGAACGGCACATTGGAAACTTGGAGCAGTCATTTTATACGGTTGATATTAGACAATCCTGTTTATTGTGGAAAGATTGCTTATGGCAGAAGAACACGAGAAAAGGTAAAAGGTACAAAAAATGAATATAAGCAGGTTCATGCAGAGGATTACATTCTGGAAGATGGACAACATGAAGGAATTATCAGCGAGGAATTGTGGCAAAAGGTTCACGCAAAGCGTATGGCAACAGGAATTAAACAGCCATCCAAAATCGGTAAGGATAGGTCACACCTTTTGACGGGGATATTAAAGTGTCCCCTTTGTGGAAGTTCAATGTATACGAACAAACACGCTTGGACAAATAAAGACGGCACATACAAAGAGGTTTACTATTATATTTGTGGTAGAAATAAGCAGGAGCGAGGACATCATTGTGATTATAAAGCATCGCTAAGAAAAATAGATATTGAGCCACTTGTAATTGAAGCTGTTAAGGAATTGGTAAGCGATAAGTATTTTGCAAAAGAGATTGAAAAGCGTATTGGCGTACAGACCGATACAACAGCTATTGATAAGGAACTTGCCAATTACGAGAGTAAACTGAAAGAAGTTGATTTGAACAAAGCACGTCTGGAGAGAGAAATTGATAATCTGCCTGTTGATACCCGCTTCAGAGAAAGAAAAATTCACGATATGACTTTAAGACTTGATGCCTTGTATGATACGATTGTAGAGTTGGAAGAACGGATTGAAGATGCAAAGCTGAGAAAAAGTTCTATCGAAATGGAAACAATCACTCTGGACAATATTTACAAGCTTATGCTGAATTTCGGAAAGCTCTATGATATAATAAGTGACGAGGAAAAGAAAAGCCTTATAACTTATCTAATAAAGGAAATTCAGATATATCCTAATGGAGAGTCAGAGATGCCTTTGAAGTCGATAGAGTTTAATTTTCCGATATATCGTGATGGACAAGAGGTAAGGCGGCTCTTGTGGGAAAAAGGTAATACCGTTGACTCGATGTGGCTTGTGAACCTGACAGAGAACCTTTTGTCCGTCACACGCATCGAAAACGGCACCATGCATATTCGCATGGAGCCTGAACTTCTGGAAGAGGTGTTTGAGGAGGCCCTGAGCCATCTGGACAGGCAGGCCGCAAACCACCATATCTCCACGCATTTGGACGACGACCTTCTGATGGCGCGCATGGATGTGCGTCTGGTGGTGCAGGTGATTATCAACATTGTGAACAACGCCATCAAATATACGCCGGAGGGCTCGCACATCGTGCTGAGTGCCGCCCGGAAGGACGACATGGCAGAGGTTTCCATTGCAGACGACGGCCCCGGCATTTCAGATGAAGCAAAGCCCCATCTGTTCGACATGTTCTACACAGCCAGCCAGGGCAAGGCCGATACGCGCCGCGGCCTGGGCCTGGGGCTGAACCTGTGCCAGTCTATTGTGACGGCACATGGCGGCACCATATCGGTGGCCGACAATGCCCCGCACGGCACCGTTTTCCGTTTCACATTGCCTATTGCAGAGGTGACCAATCATGGTGAAAGCTAAAATTCTTGTGGTGGAGGACGACAGCGCCATCAGCAACCTCATCCGAACCACGCTGGAAACACAGAACTATCAGTACCATACGGCAAAGACGGGCTCCGGCGCGCTGCTGGACGCTGTCTCCTACCGGCCGGACGTTATTATTCTGGACCTTGGCCTGCCCGATATCGACGGGGTGGAGATTATCCAGAAGGTGCGCAGCTGGACGAACACGCCCATCATCGTGGTCAGCGCCCGCAGTGAAGACCAGGACAAGGTAGATGCACTGGACGCCGGTGCGGATGACTACATCACTAAGCCGTTCAGCATCGACGAGTTGCTGGCGCGTCTGCGCGTGGCGCTGCGCCGCGTGCATGCAGAGAACGAGAAGGCCGGGGAAGAGGCCGTGTATCAGAACGGCGATTTGAAAATAGATTACGCGGCGGGCTGCGTGTATATCAAGGATGAGGAGATTCACCTTACCCCCATTGAGTACAAGCTGCTTTGCCTTCTGGCAAAAAACACCGGCAAGGTGCTGACGCACAATTATATATTGAAAGAGGTGTGGGGCAGCGCCCTTCCCTCCGACACGCCCTCGCTTCGCGTATTTATGGCGACGCTGCGCAAAAAAATAGAAAAAACCCCCTCTCAGCCGCGCTATATCCAGACGCATATCGGCGTGGGGTACCGCATGCTGCGCCAGTGACGGTGCACAGGCGCTTGTGCTTTTCCAATTTTCTCAAAGGCAGCCCGGACAAATGTCCGGACTGCCTTTTCTTAATGCAATCTTAACGCTGTGCAAAGAATGTTAAGGGCGCGTTCACGGCCTGTGTGATAGGATAATGTCCGCAAACTGATAAGAAAGGAAGCGGAACTTGTATGGGTTGGGATAACGACTTTCTCATGCTGGGGATACTTGCAGCCAGCTTCGGCCTGCTGTACCTGCTGGTGCGCTGGTGCAAATTCCAGATGGACAACAACAACTAAAAGGAGGACTTTGCCATGCTGCTTGTGTTAGGCGCAGGCGTTCTGCTGCTTGGATATTATCTGGTGTACGCACTGGTGCACCCCGAGAAATTCTAAGCACCCTGTTTTATGAAGAGGAAATTTAGGAGGAAACCACCATGCTTCAAATCATTCTGACGCTGGTCCTTTACATGATCATCGTCATTCCGGTGGGCCGGTACATGTACCATATTGCCGCCGGGAAGCACACCTTCGCCGACCCCGTGTTTGACCGGGTGGACGGCGTAATTTACAAAGTGGGCGGTGTGGACCCGAACAAGGGCATGAACTGGAAACAGTACGCCCTGGCCCTCATTGCCACCAACGGCGTCATGATTCTGATCGGCTATCTTGTTCTTCGCATTCAGAGCCTGCCGATCTTTAACCCGAACGCCATCGGCAATATGCCGCCGAGCCTTTCGTTCAACACCATCATCAGCTTCATGACCAACACCAACCTGCAGCACTACTCAGGCGAAAGCGGCCTGAGCTATTTGTCTCAGATGCTGGTCATCATCTTTATGATGTTCGTGTCCGCCGCCAGCGGCTATGCTGCCTGCGTGGCGTTCATCCGCGGGCTTGCCGGCAAAACGAAGGATAACCTCGGCAACTTTTATGTAGACCTTGTGCGCATCACCACGCGCATCCTGCTGCCGTTTTCGCTTGTGGGCGGCCTGCTGCTCGTGTGGCAGGGCGTGCCGCAGAATTTCGATGCCAACATCATTGTGAAAACGCTGGAGGGCACCTATCAGGTTATTGCCATGGGCCCCATTGCCGCGCTTGAGATTATCAAGCACCTTGGCACCAACGGCGGCGGCTTCTTGGGCGCAAACTCGGCCACGCCGCTTGAAAACCCCACAATTATTTCCGATATGATTGAATTGTGGAGCATGATGATTCTGCCGGGCGCGTGCGTCATCACCTTCGGCAAGATGGTGCACGACGGCAAAAAGGCCCAGAAACAGGCCATTGAGGGGCAAGGCGCCGCAGTGGCCGTGGAAAAGAAGGGCATCACCGAAAAGTTGTTCGGCCGCGAGGGCCGCACCGTGTTCCTGGCCATGGGTATCATCTTCCTCATTGGCCTGAGCGTGTGCTTCTGGGCTGAAAGCCAGGGCAACCCGGCGCTGGCCGAGGTTGGGCTGAACCAGTCCATGGGCAGCATGGAGGGCAAAGAGGTACGGTTCGGCATCGCGCAGTCTGCCCTGTTCACAACCACAACTACATCGTTCACCACTGGTACGGTGAACAACATGCACGACACCCTTACCCCGCTGGGCGGCATGATTCCGCTTTTGCACATGATGCTGAACGTTGTGTTCGGCGGCAAGGGCGTGGGCTTGATGAACATGGTGATGTATGTGATTCTGGCCGTGTTTATCTGCGGGCTGATGATAGGCCGTACGCCGGAATATCTGGGCAAAAAAATAGAAGGGCGCGAGATGAAGCTCACCGCCCTGTGCATCATCATCCACCCGCTGCTTATCCTTGGCTTCTCTGCCATTGCGGTGGCCACGCAGGCGGGGCTTGAGGGCATTACAAACCCGGGCTTCCACGGCCTGACACAGGTGCTGTACGAGTATTCTTCGTCCGCAGCCAACAACGGCTCCGGCTTTGAGGGCCTGGCCGACAACACCCTGTTCTGGAACATCACCGCGGGGCTGGCCATGTTCTTCGGGCGCTATCTGTCCATCATCCTGCAGCTTGCCATCGCCGGCTCACTGATGCGCAAAAAGTACGTCAGCGAATCTGTGGGCACACTGCGCACAGACACCTTCGGCTTTGCCATAATTCTGGTGTGCGTCGTGTACATCTTTGCCGCGCTTACGTTTTTCCCGGCGCTGGCACTGGGCCCCATCGCCGAGCATCTGACTCTGTGGGGTTAAGGAGGAATATCTGAGATGAGTAAAAAACGCAGCCAGCCGCTGATCACACCGGAGATTCTCCGCGGCGCTGTCATCGGCTCGTTTACCAAGCTGAACCCGCGCTACATGATGAAAAACCCCGTCATGTTCGTGGTAGAGGTAGGCTTTTTCATCAGCTTGCTGCTCTCTTTCTTCCCTGGGCTGTTCGGGGATGTGGGCAACAACCTGCGTATGTATAATATCGTGGTAGCGGTTATTCTGCTCATCACGGTGCTGTTTGCAAACTTTGCCGAATCCGTGGCCGAGGGCCGCGGCAAGGCACAGGCCGCCAGCCTGAAAAAAACCCAGAAGGACACGGAAGCGCACCTTCTGGCTGAGGACGGCTCTGAAACCATCGTATCTTCCAGCGAGCTGAAAAAGGGTGACGTCGTCATGGTGAAGGCAGGCGAGGTCATCCCCGGCGACGGCGAAGTTATCGAGGGCATCGCTTCGGTGGATGAATCTGCCATCACAGGCGAATCCGCCCCGGTGGTGCGTGAATCCGGCGGCGACTTCTGCTCTGTCACCGGCGGCACCACAGTGGTGTCTGACTGGCTCAAGATCCGCATCACGTCCGACCCGGGCAACAGCTTCCTGGACCGCATGATTGCTCTTGTGGAAGGCGCCTCGCGTAAAAAGACGCCGAACGAGATCGCGCTGAATACGCTGCTGGTCTCGCTGACCATCATCTTTCTTATCGTCATCGTCACGCTGTACCCCATCGGCCTGTATTCCGGCGTACAGCTTCAGATTTCCACGCTGATCGCGCTGGCCGTGTGCCTTATCCCCACCACTATCGGCGGCCTTCTGTCTGCCATTGGCATCGCTGGCATGGACCGTGTCACCCGCTTCAACGTCATCGCCATGAGCGGCAAGGCTGTAGAGGCCTGCGGCGACGTGGACACCATGATTCTGGACAAAACGGGCACCATCACCTTCGGCAACCGCCTTGCGGCAGATTTCCTGCCCGTGGGCGGCGCCAGCCGCGCCGAACTGGTGCGCTGCGCTGCGCTCACCAGCCTGCATGACGAGACGCCGGAGGGCAAATCCACGCTGGAGCTTGCCCGCCGCGAGGGCGACACCAGCGAAGAGCAGCCGGGTTCCAGCTTTATTGAGTTCACGGCGCAGACGCGCATGAGCGGTGTAGACCTGCCCAATGGCATTAAGGTGCGCAAGGGCGCGGCCGAGGCCATTGAGCAGTATGTGACAGAGCTGGGCGGCAAGATTCCGACAGACCTGCATGCAGAGGTGGATAAGGTGTCCTCTCTGGGCGGCACCCCGCTGGTGGTGTGCGAGGGCAACCGCATTCTGGGCGTCATTTACCTGAAGGACACTGTGAAGCCCGGCATGGTGGAGCGTTTTGCCCGCCTGCGTGCCATCGGCATCAAGACCATCATGTGCACGGGCGACAACCCCCTCACCGCGGCCACCATTGCAAAGGAGGCCGGCGTGGACGGCTTCATTGCTGAGTGCAAGCCGGAAGACAAGATAGATGTCATTAAGAAGGAGCAGGCTGAGGGCAAGATCGTTGCCATGACTGGCGACGGCACCAACGACGCCCCCGCCTTGGCGCAGGCCAATGTAGGCCTTGCCATGAACAGCGGCACCACCGCCGCCAAAGAGGCTGCCAATATGGTGGACCTGGACTCTGACCCCACAAAGATTTTGGAAGTGGTGGAAATTGGTAAGCAGCTGCTCATCACGCGCGGCAGCCTCACCACCTTCTCCATTGCCAACGATATTGCAAAATATTTCGCTATTATCCCGGCCATGTTCATGATGGCCATCCCGCAGATGCAGGTGCTGAATATCATGCATCTGTCCAGCCCGTACAGCGCCATTCTTTCGGCGCTCATTTTCAACGCCATCATCATTCCCTGCCTGATTCCGCTGGCCATGAAGGGCGTGAAGTACAAACCCATGTCGTCCGGCAAAATGCTGCGGCGCAACATGATGATTTACGGCCTGGGCGGCGTTATTACGCCGTTCGTGGGCATCAAGATCATCGATATGCTCATCAACCCGCTGCTTGTGGCTATGGGCTTTTAAGGAGGCTTTGCTCTTATGAACGATTCGAAGAAAGGCTTCGTCCACAATGTGCGCCAAAGCGTGCTTACCACACTGGTGCTGCTTTTGATTTGCGGCTTCCTGTTCCCGGTGGTGCTCACCGGCCTTTCGGCTGTGATGTTTCCCCATCAGGCGGGGGGCAGCCTGCTGACCACTGCCGACGGCACTGCCGTGGGCGCCCAGAATGTTGGGCAGGATTTTACGCAGCCCTATTTCATGAAGGGCCGCCCTTCGGCCTATCAGTACAACACGTACTATGAGGATGAAGAGGGCAACCAGTTCTATAATGACGGCACCGAGTTTGCCGGGCTTTCTTCCGGCTCCAACAACTACGGCCCGTCCAACCCGGCCCTGGCCGAGCGCGTGCAGGCCGATATTGAGGAGTTCCTTGCCGCCAACCCTGGCGTGAAGCGCGAGGATATCCCCACAGACTTGCTCACAGCCTCCGGCTCCGGCTTGGACCCGCACATCTCCCCGGCCTCTGCCGAAATCCAGATCCCCGCGATTGCCGAGGCCTCCGGCCTCAGCGAGGAGGCGCTGCGCGACATTGTTGCGGCGCATACCAGCGGCAAGGTGCTGGGCGTGTTCGGTGAGGAAAAGGTGAACGTGCTGGAAGTGAACCTCGACATTGCCCAGGCCATGGGCCTTATCGAGGGCTGAGCACATTTTTACAGCGAAAAGGCGGATGACCATTTCGGGCATCCCCCTTTTTTCTGCCTTCCGCCGCTGTCCTCCCGATGGCGCCACAGAAGAAATTTTTCATATTCGCGCAGCAGCATCATCTCCTGCTGCGAAAATATTTCTGTGCGCTGGCGCTGGTCATAGGCCGGGTCCATATTGGAAAGCCCCAACAGATAATCGGCAGAAACATGATAAAGCCGGCATATCGCCACCAGCATGTCGTGCGAGGGCGAGCTCTTTTCCTGTTCCCAGCTCCGAATGGTGGAAACCGTCACCCGCAGGTGCTTTGCAAGGGACGCCTGCGTGTCGTGATGATCCTTCCGCACTTCCGCAAGACGCTCTCCAATCACTCTATCACCCCGCTTTTGCTCAATATCCAGTATAGAGGTTCATACCACCAGCGCAAATTATTGCCATGAAACTTATTATGTTTTGGAAAACCAAGAATATTCTTGATACTTCTTTCTGCGGGTGCTAAAATGAAAATAGTTATTTATAAGGAGAAGTGCAGGTAAAATAAGGAAATTGCAAAATGCCCTTTCATAGGGCTTTTGCATGCGAAATATGTTGAACAGGGGCCCCTGTTCAGTTTTATCGCTAAGAAGCGATAAAACTCCTTCTGTTCAGAGCGAAAGGCTTATATGGGCGTCCCAGCAAATTCGCCCGCTTTTTCCTGCCCTGTGCAGTATCATAACGCTTAGGGCGGGCTCACCTGCGCAGCAAGGGGGTGTATGCAGCATGAAAACGGGGGTGGCTGCCCGGCTTGTTTTGGCGGGGCTTGGGTGCTTGGCCGCGTTCAGCGCCTTTCAGCTTGTCAGGACCGGGCTGGAATATTATGCGGGCAGGCGCAGCTACACCGCGCTGGAACAGTATGCCGTCCCGGGAGGGGCCCAAAGCGGCGCACAGGGCGGTGCCCCCGGCCGGACGGCGCAGGGCCCGCCGCAGGTGGATTTTGATGCTTTGCGGCAGATAGATGAAAATGTGGTGGCATGGCTGTACAGCCCCGGCACATCCATCCATTACCCCGTTGTACAGGCAGAAGACAACGAATATTACCTCACCCATATGTTCGGCAAAAAGAAAAACAGCGCGGGTGCCATTTTTTTGGACGCCGGCTGCAGCCCCGATTTTTCGGACATGCACACTGTCATCTATGGCCACCACATGAAAAACGACACCATGTTTTCCTCCCTTACCGGTTATTTACAGCCCGGATATTACGAGCGGCACCCCGTGCTGGCGCTGTATACTCCGCACGGTGATTATACAATTCGGGTGTTCGCAGGCTATGTGGCCTCACCGGAAAGCGATGCCTGGCGGCGCGCGTTTTCCTCACAGGAGGAGTTTTTGCAGTGGTGCAGCCAGGCGGCCGCCCGCTCTGCCTTTGAAAGCGGCCTTGTGCCGCAGGCAGGCCAGCGGGTGGTGACGCTTTCCACCTGCAGCTATGAATTTGAAAATGCAAGGTTCGTTCTGCTCGGCATATTGGAGCAGGCTCCGCAATAAAAAACTGTCCCCAAAGGAGGAACTGTTATGAAACAACGCATCGGATGGAAGCAGCGCCTTCTCAGCGCTGTGCTGGCTGTGGCTATGTGTGTGGCCATGCTGCCTGCACAGGCTGTGGCCTTTGCCGAAGACGGGCCCGGGCCCGGCGGCTCTTCCGCTGCCCAGCCCGGCCAGCCGGCATCATCGGACAAAAGCAGCGGCGCGGCAGAACAGCCGTCCGCCCCGGACGGGGGTGCCGGTGCGCCTTCCCCGGGGGAAGAAAGCGGCAGCCTGGCACCTTCCGGAAGTTCTTCCTCTTCCGGCGGCCCGGCCTCTGATGAAGGCGGGCCCGGCACAGACGCCAGCGCGGATGTCAGCGTGTCCTGGCGCCCGGAGGAAGGCGCCGAGCCTGTGCCGGCTGGCAGCGTGGGCACAGTGTCGTTCAGCGCCCGGCTTGGCGGCGGCACTGCCAAGGCTGAGGTGTCTGTTGCGCTGGACGCGCACGAAGCCGCCGCCCTGCGCGAGTTCCGCAGCGGGACGGGCGAGCTGGCAGACGGCGCCACACTGGAGGCGGGCGGCGTTGTTCTGACGCTGGAGCTGTCCGGACAGGGCGGCGCAGTCATCCGCTTTCAGCTGGATGAAACACACCCCTCTGTGCAGCAGCGGTTTACCTTCCAGGTGCCGAACGGCGTTTCTGCGCCCTGCTCTATCGAGGTGGGCGGGCAGGATATTTCTGTCTCCATTGAGGGAAAGCCAAACCCTGTGCTGAGCCTGCAGGTGCAGGCCATGGAAATAGCGGCGGAGTACAGGGGCTGGCAGGCGTCTGCGGAGGCCCCGCAGGGGCAGCTGCAGCCCACCGGGGACGGTTCACTGCCGGATTTTGAGTTTGGCTTTTCAGCTTCCTCCCTGATAAGCGGGGAGGAAACCGGGGTAATCTATACAAAAGAGCAAACAGCCCTGTTGTCTCTGGCTCTGCCGGAAGGCGTCAGCCTGCCGGAAGGCGAGGTTAAGTTTGAAAACAACACCGTCACCATCGGCGGCACAGCCGTTGCTGTGCTGAACGGCCTGCCGGAGGGTGCCGTTGTCACGCCCGCGCTGGAAAGCGGCGTGCTGGCGCTTGCTGTTGCCCGCACGGCGCCGCAGCCGCAAAGCGCCGAGATAGGCGAGATGCAGCTTTCCCTTGCGTTCGCCGGCGCGGCCTTCACAGTGGCGCCTGGCTTCGAGGGCGGCCAGCTTGCCCTGGGCGGCACGCTGCAGAATGTGCCCGCGGCCGGCGAGTTGCCTGAGCCGCAGCCGCTTGAGGCTGCCGGCGCACAGGTGCTGCCCTCGCAGCAGGGCGGCTCCAGCACCGGCGGGCCGGGGGAAGAGATGGTTGCTGTTGAAGAATGGATGAGCCGCTTTGAGCGCATCCTGTACTGGGTAGACAACAACAACGAAATGAGCCTGCGCCCACAGGCAGGGGCGCCGCAGCCCGTTTTGAAATTCCGGCTGGACGGCGCGGGCGATTTTGTACAGCTTACAGCGGAAAACATGGCCCGGCTGGGCCTGAGGGCCATGCCGGAGGCTGTTATTTCACCGGCCGGCGTAGGCAGCTATTACGTTACGGTGCCCGGCAACACCCTGCCTGTGAAATATACCCATACCGACAGCTATGGTGATTCAACACAGCACACGGTGGAATGGCAGGTAGAGCCCTCCGCCTGGGAGGGGTATGCCCTTCAGAAGGTGGAAGAGGACGATTTGCAGCAGTTTCCCTCTGCAAACGGCAGGGCAGGCTGGTACTATGTGCTTCAGCGCGACCTTGCGTTCAACGTCCGCGTACGAAAGGGCGCAATGGAAAATGTGGCCGGCCTGGAGGAGGAAATTAAAAAGCACTTTGCCCTCACAGTTCAGGTGGGCCAGTCGGCAATGGAATACGGCCTGGACGAGCTGGGCGACGCCCTTAGCATGGAAAACGGCCCTTCTATGCATATCTACGGCACATGGAAGTATAACCTGGACGGTACGCAGATTACTTACAGTATCCATGAGGCCGAGGGGCAGCAGACAGGTAAGCTGGAAGTGCCCGGCCTGGATGCGGGCGATTACTTCGCCATCACATATGACAACTCTGCCGCGCCGAACTTCGGCTCCATCACCGACAGGCTTTACAGCGGCGGCATGCTTTCTCTGACGCTTAAGGGCTTTAAAACCTACGATTCGTACAAGGTGTGGCTGGACGAAGGCGTCGCCGCCGGGGCGCAGAGCCAGCGGCCTGCGGGCGAATTTCAGCTTTGGCGCTACCGTAAGGGCCAGCCCAGCAGCACGGCTGCGCCTGTGCGCGAGCCGGACGGCGCCATCGTCACCATCGGGCTGGTTACAGATGAAGATGAACAGGAGCTGAAGTTCGAAAACCTTGAAAAGTATGACGCCGAGGGCTATGAATACCTGTATGTAGTGCGTGAATATCTGGAGAATGTCACCTCTGCGGGCCTGCCCGCCCGCAGCTACGAGCAGGTGTTCGGCCGGGTGGATGCCGCCACCGGCAGCATTACGGACAGAATAGACAGGGACGGCGAGCTGGTGGATATTACCACCCCGGAGACGCGCCCTGCAGGCAACACGTTCCTGTATAACGGGGGCGTGCTCTCCAACCGCATTACAGACGCGGTGGACGTCACTGCCACCAAAATCTGGAGAGCCAGCGCCTTTCAGGCGGAATTCGAGAATGTAACGGTGGAGCTGGCGCTGCAAAGCCGTGTGAAGGATGACCCCGAGGCCGAGTGGAAGGCCACTGGCGTGACGCAGCTTATGGACGGCTTTTTCGCAGAGAATCTTTCGGCCTCTGTGCGCCGCAGCATGCCCCGGTATGACGCCGGCGGGCAGGAGCTGCAATACCGCTGGGTGGAAACGGCTGTGTATCAGAGAGAGACAGGCGAAAACCTTTTTGTTCCCGATGGGAACGGCGGCGGAACCTTTACCCTGCAGCAGGGTGGCCGCGAAGTGCACTACCGCTCGGCCATCCGCCGTACGGGCAGCGCAGAAAAGGATTATTCCACCACAGTGACAAACTCTCTTGCCGACACCATCGACTATGAGGTGACGAAGGTTTGGCTGGACGAAGCAGGGAAGGAAACACAGCCACCGCAGGGGGCCGCGGTTACGTTCGGCATCTACCGCATCAGCAGCGGTGCGGCGTTGGGCCAGCCTGCGGCTGTCTTTACACTGGATGGCACGGCGGATGCAGCCCCCACTGTGGTGAATGAAGAGCTGGGCATCTCTGTGCAGGAGACCGCCCCCTGGCAGGCGGTGGTTACGCCGCTGGCCGAATTTGACGAGGGCGGCGGCCAATATCAGTACATGCTGCTGGAACAAAGCGGCGCGGCCGGCTTTGTGCCCACCTACAAGACAGAGCGCGATGAGCAGGGCTACCATACAACTGTGTATAACGGCCCCGGTGAAGGCAACCGCATTATGGTGCGCAAAGACTGGGTGGACGACAGCGACATCCTGCACCGGCAGGATGTCACGGTAGCGGTGTACGACCGAAAAACCAATGAAAAGGTGAACGAAACCACTCTGGGCGGCGGCGTGTGGCACGGCTGGGTAGGCATTGGCCGGCGCGCACCGGAGGATGTCTATATCCTTGAAACACAGGTGGGCGGCGTGCAGCTGCCGCTTACCGAGGATGCGTTGAATTTCACACAGCCGCAGGCCCCTGAGGAATACGACGGCCCCGGCGATAGCGAATATACGGCCATCCCGTACGAGACGGAAAACCACCGCTATGAGGCCACTTACAGCCATGAAGTGCTGCAGGGCGTCACCATTTACACGGTGGCGAACCGCCGCTTCGGCAATATCGACCTCACTGCCACAAAAACATGGCAGGACGGTGCGGGCGAACTGCGCGCGAAGATTGCAGAGGAGGCCGAAGCGGGCGGCTACTCTCTTGTGCTGCAGCTGGAATTTGCCCAGCAGGGTGTGCCGGAGTATTACTCCATCACCCGCGGGCAGGCGGGCGGCGACACCGTTACTATCGGCAGCCCCAAAAACCAGGTGCCCATTGTAAACAGTGAAAACAAGCCGGTTTCCTCCCGGCAGGAGCTGGACCTCGGCCAGAAAGAGCACAGCTATGAGTTCTATGGCCTGCCTAAGTACGACCGCACCGGCACATCTGTACAGTACACTGTGCGTGAGCTGTGGCTGAACAGCAGGGGAGAAGAAGTGAGCGTTTCACAGCTTCCCGCCGGGCTGCAGAACCTTTTGGCCGATTACCGCACCGCCTATGGCGAGCCGCAGTACGAAGTGAGCGGCCACCACGATGCAGATAAGCAGACGCAGCAGGTGACAAACAGCCTTGAAGGAACCAAAACGGCCACCTGGAACAAGGTGTGGCGCGACGATGCCGTATACCAGGCAGGCGAACGGCCGGATATCTATCTTGATATTTATCAGGTGCGCCACAGCGAGGGCGGCGACCCGCTGGTATCTCTGTATCAGGCAAACTATAAGTGGACTTATTTGGACGAAGAGGGCACCAGCCTGGCCAAATACTGGGTGGCGGAAGTGAGCGGCCTGCCCAAATACGATGAATATGGGTACGAGATTATTTACTACGCCACAGAGCACACCATCGTAGACGCCGCCAGCTTTGACTACCTGCCCGTGCAGTACAGTGTGGGCAAGCCGGGCAGCCTGACGGACATTGGCACCGAACTGGAGCTGAACGAAGCTGCGCGGCCGGGCGATGCGCTGGACCTTTCTGGAACCATTGGCAATGACACAGAGGCAAGGTATGCCCTGCGCGAAACGGGCACTTTTACAAACGCCATTTACCAGACAGTGACGGTGCAGGGCCAGAAGCTGTGGGCCTCGCTGCCCACGGGCTACCCCAGTGTAGACCTTCCCGTTGTGGATTTTGTGCTGCACCGCCGCCTGGCACATGAGGATGAAAGCCAGGCTAGAGAGGTGGCCCGGATGCGGGTGGAGGACTGGGCCAGCATATATCAGAACGGCTCTTACCTGTTCCGTCTGGAATACGAGGGCGTGAACCGCATGGAGGTGAACGGCGGCAGCGTTGTCATTGAGCCGGAGCCCGGCGCCTCCCCGCTGCGAAAGTACAACGAAGAGGGCGAGCTGTACCTGTATACCTTGCAAGAGAGCAGCATCACCTGGCCGGGCGGCGCACCGCAGCCCGGGCCGGACCTTATCTATGCAGACCCTGAGATAAACACTTATCTTGTGAAAAACAGGTACGAAAGCGTGAAGGGCGCCACGGCGGTAAAAAAATTCCTGGAGCTGCCCATAGGCCAGAACGGCCAGCCGGAGGCATTTCCGGCCGTCACCTTTGTGCTGACGCGCGTCTACCAGGCGAACGGCGGGCTGTCTGAGCCAGAGACCGTGCAGCGCCTGACGTGGAGCTCGGCTCAGGTGCGCGAGGCCTATGAGAAGGCGCAGGACAAAAGCGCCCCGCTGGAGGTAACGCTGCGGTTTGAAAATCTGGACATCTATGCCCCGAACGGGGCGGAATACCAGTACGCCATCACGGAAGACAAGACGTATCTGAGCGGCTATGACACCTGGGGCATGCCCGGCGAGGGCACACCGGAAAGCGTCCGAGAGAACCCGTATAAAGACCAGGCAAGTGTGCCTGGAGTACGAGTCACCTGGAATGAAGAGAATGGCCGCGGCGATACTGCGGCCGAGGTAGCCGTGGGCGCCACCTTCCTGAATGCCCCGGGCGAACGGCGCGAGCTGGTAGAGCTTTCGGGCGAAAAGCGCTGGTACGATTACAGCAACGAATTTAATACGCGGCCCAATGACCTCACGCTTACCGTCAGCCGCTATGCCAACGCCCAGCCCGGCCAGGGCAACGCCATTGAAAGGGAAGAAATGCCTGCGGGCAGCTATTCCGTGGTGTGGGACGAGGGCAGCAAAGCAGGCGACACCTGGCGTTATTCCATTAAGGGTTTGCAGGAGGGCGAGCTGGAGCGATATGCCCCCAACGGCATGCCGTGGCGCTATGAAGTGACAGAGACGCTGCCAGAGGGCAGCCTGTATACAATGTCGCCGGGCACCGTGGCCCAGCAGGGCAGCAAGGAGGGCGAAAATGTTCTCTCTGTTACCATGCACCCGCTGGGAAACACCATCCTTACAAAGGCGCCTTACAGCAAAAACTGGGTGGACAGCAGCGGCGATATTATCAGCGAAGACTATCTGGGCCTGAACCTGTCGGTCACGTTCCAGCTGCAGGTGGCAGAGCTGGACGGCAAGGGCGGCAAGCCGGCCGGTGCATGGCAGAATGCAGACGGCTATTTCAAGCAGAAGCTTTCCGGTGAAAGCTATAATGCCGTCTTTGGCAGCTACGCCTTCACACAGACGAAAACCGGCCATATCAACGACAGCGCCGTGTGGGGCCCGAAGCACGCCTTTGAAAACCTGCCCTCCTTCCTGAAAGACGGCAGTTCCGTTACTTACCTGCGCTACCGCGTGGTGGAGACGGCAATTGAATACCGCGGCGGAAAGCAGGCCGTCACTGTGGTGGGGGATAACCCGGCAAACGGCACCTATCAGTATTCATTCGGCCCCGGCCTGTTCAGCCCGGCCTACTGGGCAAATGGAAAAGACCAGCCGGAAACGGAGCATAACCTGTACCGGACGCAGGATATGTACAACCGGCTTGAGACAACAGAGTTTTCTGTGGCCAAGCAGTGGGCAGGTGACAGCAGCAACGCCTATGGCACGCGGCCCGAAACGGGGCGCACCGGCTTTGAATGGGAGGTGAGCTTTGTCATCCAGCGCTCTGCAGACGGCGGGGCAAGCTGGGAAAACGTCACTGTTTATGAAAGCGGCGGAGAGCAGGCAGACCTCACCGTTACGCTGTACGGCACAAACGAGCAGAACTATGCCAGCGCCCGTGTGGCGGGCCTGCCGAAAACGGACAATGGCGGCCAGGCATATCAGTACCGCGCGCGCGAACTGCAGACGGGCTGGCGCCAGAGGCTGCAGGAAGACCGGGTGGACACAGGGGATATTCTGGACGAAAACGCTATTTACCACAGTGCGTATACGGTTACCTATGCGGACGGCAGCACTGCGGTAAACACGCTGCGGCCTACCCGCATCTATGCGGAAAAGCAGTGGAACAAATCATCCCGGCCGGTGCCTGTGGCATTTGCCCTGGAATATCTGGCTGCGGACGGCGGCGGATATGTAGAGCTGGCCAGAGTGACGGTAGACGGCAAGGCGGATGCGGCCCCCGCCCAGCCCTATTATGAGTACGAGGCATGGAAGGCAGTGTGGGCCGGCCTGCCAGAGTCCATGCCGGGCAGCGACCTTTCCCAGGATGGAAAAACACAGTACCGCGTGACGGAGAAGCTGCCCGCAGGCTATGTCCAGCAGGGTTATAAGGAAGAGACCGTACAGGCGGACGGCACGGCTTATCCTCTATTCCTTTATACCAATGTGGAATCTACTGAGTTGGAGGTAGTGAAGCAGTGGTACGGCACGCCGTCGGGCGAGCAAAAGGATGTGGTGGCGGGCCTGTGGCGCACCACTGGCAGCACTGAGAGCGGCGAAAGAGTGGGCAAAGACAAATTGAGCGCGGCCGCCGGCGAAAGCGGGCAGTATATGCTTACGCTGAACAGAGCAGGCAGCTGGAAGGGTAGGGTTACAGGCCTGCCCAAATATGATGAGGCCGGCAATGCGTACACCTATTATGCGCGCGAGCTCTCTGTGGGCGGCCTCTCTGTGAAGGACCCCGGCTTCAGGTTTGACGTAAGCTATCAAGACGAGGCAGGCAGAACTACGGTTACGAATACCTGGCTGGTAGATGTCAGAGGTGTAAAAAACTGGAATGACGGCGGCGATGCCGCCGGGCTGAGGCCGGAAGAGATTGTGTTGACGCTGTGGCGCATGGTACAGGGCGGCACCCCGGAAAAGGTGGCGGATGCTAGGCCCGTGTGGACTAATACAGATACCGACAGCTGGGCCTATGCCTATTTCCGCCTGCCTGCTGCGGACGAGAACGGCGCAAAATATATCTACACGGTGGAAGAGGCGCCCGTGCCGGGGTATGTGGGCGAGCAGACGGGCACCAGAATGACCAATACCCTCACGGTAGACATCCCGGTAACAAAACTGTGGAATGACAGCGGCAATAGCGCCGGCATACGCCCGGCCAGCATCGTGGTGGCACTGTATGCCAATGGCACAGAAGTAGCCCGCGTGCGCCTGAGCGCACAGGGCGGCGAGCTGCTGGGGCCGGAGGACGGAACAGCAGAGGCGGGCGCGCCCGGCCTGTGGCAGCGCATTGTGCGAGGCATTGCAGGCGAAAGCGATGCGTGGAGCTATACCTTCACGGGCCTGCCGCAGTACGATGCAAACGGAGACTTCATCCAATATACGGTGAAAGAGCCGGCCCTTCCGGACGGCTATGGCGAGGTGGTTTACGGCGGCAGTGCCAAAGACGGCTTTACCATGGAAAACGTGGCCCTTGGCGGGCTGCGCGTAACAAAGACGGTAGAGGGGGCCCAGGGCGACAGGGACCGTGCCTTCCGCTTCCGCGTCACCCTCGGCGATACGTCCGTCAGCGGCGTCTATGGCGGCATGACATTTGAAAACGGCGTGGCCAGCTTTGCGCTGAAACACGGCGAAAGCGTACAGGCGCAGGGCCTGCCCGGCGGCATGGGCTACACGGTGGCAGAACAGGAGGCAAACGCCGACGGCTATGTGACCACCCAGACGGGCGAAAGCGGCACCATTCCTGCGGGCGGCACGGCGGAAGCGTCGTTCATCAACCGCAAAGACCCGCCGGGCGGCGGCATCGTAAAAACAGGCGACGGCGCAAACCCGCTTTTGTATGCGGGCCTTCTGGCGGCCAGCCTTGCCGGCCTTGCCGGTATGCTGGTGTGGGGTAGGCGGCGCAAGAGCACCCCGCCCGCGCGTAAATAACCTATTTTCGGCACAGCACATGCCCTTTAGAAACAAAGCCCGCGGGGCCAGGTATCTGCCTGGC
>OLRU01001595.1_pt1 | contig 18786 bp, 18 predicted proteins | sample 1672961 | NCBI WGS metagenome assembly OLRU01 (sample SAMEA3136741, study PRJEB25190) | human gut metagenome | biome: human gut; feature: human-associated habitat; material: faeces | place: Austria | collected 2013
TCATTACATTTGAAAGAAACACTTCCGGGAAGATTCCGGGAAGTGCCGTATGGTACGGGGCATGTAGATTTTGAAGCGGCAATCAGCAAAGCGTGGGATTTGGGAGTACGCAGGTTTGTCACAGAATTCTGGTACACCGGAAACGAAAACTGGAAAGCCGATCTTAATTCTGCAGCGGGAATGGCAAAACCAATTCTGGAGAAAATGAATTAAATTACGTATTAAAAAGGAGAACGAAATGTTAGAGAAATTAAAAGAAGAAGTATACAGAGCAAATATGGATCTGCCGAAATACGGACTGGTCACATTTACGTGGGGAAATGTTAGCGGTATTGACCGTGAAAAAGAACTTTTTGTTATTAAACCGAGTGGAGTAGAGTATGACAAATTAAGACCGGAAGATATGGTTGTTGTGGATCTTCAGGGAAATAAAGTAGAAGGTGAATATAATCCATCTTCTGATACTCCGACACATGTGGTTCTTTATAATGAATTTCCAAATATCGGAGGAATCGTACATACGCATTCTGAATGGGCAACGAGCTGGGCACAGGCAGGAAGAGCTATCCCATGTTATGGAACAACGCATGCGGATTATATTTATGGAGAAGTTCCATGTGTCCGAAATCTGACAAAAGAAGAGATTGAAGAGGCATATGAGAAAAATACGGGTGTTCTGATCGCAGATTATTTCCGTAAACTGGATTATGAAGCTGTTCCGGCAGTACTTTGCAAGAATCATGGTCCGTTTACCTGGGGCAAAGATGCGCATGAGGCAGTGCACAATGCAGTTGTACTTGAGGAAGTTGCAAAGATGGCATGCCGCTGTGAACTGATCAATCCACAGGTGAAACCGGCGCCACAGGAACTGCAGGATAAGCATTATTACCGGAAACATGGTGCAAATGCTTATTATGGACAGATTAAAAGATGATAAAGGATTCCCGGTGAGGAATTGTGAAAGAGTACTCCGGTGGAGTTAACTTGTGAATTATCCTCTGAATATGGTTCAATTCAAAAATTCTAAAGTATCAGGAAGTACAGGACTTTGCTAAAGGCGATACATAAAATGCTGAACTCGCATCAAAGATGCTCAGACAGCAGCATTTTATGCATCAACGCAAAAACCTGCACATTCCGATACTTGGACGAATTTTTTCAGGCGAACTCATTTCAGAGGATAATTACAGGTTTTCTCCGTCGGAGTTTTTTCAATCCCGCCCCGGACTTTATCTGGGACAGCGGCGACGCCGGAGGATACGTGGGGATATGACAGCGCGCAGCGCGACCAGGAGCCCACCAATTAAAACAAAAGAATCTCTGGAAATATAAAAGCTCCCTGTCGGGAAACCTCTGCAGGAATTTATAGAAACACTTAGAGGATTCTCTTTCTGTGTTATGGATTGAAAAGTGCATTGTCTGAGCCGTAAGGCGAGTTATGCACTTTTTATCCATGGTTTTAACAGAAGGAGAATACTCCTAGTGTTTCTGAATTCCGAAGCTGTTTCCAGACGGGGAGTTTTATATAACAGAGAAATTCATTTTGTTTTAAAGCTCATTTAGTAATCTCTTCCGGTAAACACGGCCACGCTCCTCGGCCGCATCACGAAACTTCTGTCAATCCGGACTTCCTGTCCTTCCGGATAGCAGTACTGCCCGTTTCCATCTCCATACGTATTGACGCTCAAGTGCCATGCGCCTCTTCCGTGAAGATTTGGAAGCGTGATCGTGACGTCTTCCCAGAAAGTATTGACTGCGACATAGATCAGGTCATCTTTTCCCTTTTCTTTATCGTATCCTGCAAAGCTCACACAGAAGGTACGTGCATCTCGTGGAATATCTGTTTCTTCTGCATTCAGATTATGTGTGTGGATAGGATCCATGCCGCAGACGGATGTGGGCAGCTGTTTGTGGATGACCGGATGCTTTTTGCGGAATGCGATCATAAATTTAAAGAATTCAAACAGATCTTTGTTTTTTTCGAGCATACGCCAGTCCAGCCAGGAAGTAATGTTGTCCTGGCAGTAGCTGTTGTTGTTTCCGAATTTGGTATTCCCAAATTCATCACCGGCAAGAAACATCGGTGTACCGCGGCTGCACATAAGGACAGCACAGGCATTACGGATCATACGGCGGCGAAGCGTGAGGACTTCCGGATCTTCGGTCTCACCTTCGGCACCACAGTTCCAGCTGCGGTTATCATTGGCCCCGTCTGTGTTGTTCCAGCCGTTTGCTTCGTTATGTTTGTCATTGTACGCATATAGATCGTACAGTGTAAAGCCGTCATGACAGGTCAGAAAATTCACGCAGGAATTGTAACCGGCATAGTTGCTGTGGGTATTGTCGTAATAGCCACCATAGAGATCACCGGAGCCGGAGATACTCCAGGCTGCATCCCATGCATTCCAGGAATCCCCTTTCAGATAACTGCGGAGAGAGTCACGGTATCTGCCGTTCCATTCTGCCCAGCGGCCGCTTGCAGGGAAGCTTCCTACCTGATAAAGACCGCCGGCATCCCATGCTTCAGCAATCAGTTTTACGTTGCTTAAGATTGAATCATCAGCAAGAGTACGGAGCAGAGGCGGATTATTCATAGGAGATCCATCTTCATTTCGGCCAAGGATACTTGCCAGATCGAAGCGGAATCCGTCTACGCGGTAATTGATCGTCCAGTAGCGCAGACATTCGAGAATCAGCTGCTGAACGACAGGGTGATTACAGTTCAGGGTGTTTCCGCAGCCGCTGAAGTTGTAGTAATTGCCATCAGGAGTCAGCATATAGTAAATATTGTTGTCAAAGCCTTTGAAACTGAAGGTGTTTCCTTTTTCGTTTCCTTCGGCAGTGTGATTGAAAACAACATCCAGGATTACTTCAATCCCGTTGTCATGAAGTGCTTTGATCAGTGTTTTCAATTCCGTACCTTCCTGGTTATGTTCATTTGCAGCGGCATAGCTGCTGTTCGGAGCAAAAAATCCGACAGTGTTGTATCCCCAGCATTCGAGAAGTTGTTTGCCATCTACGGTACGGGAATTCATGGTCTCATCAAATTCGAAGATAGGCATCAGTTCCACTGCATTGATTCCCAGTTCTTTCAGATAAGGAATTTTTTCCATAAGTCCGGAAAAAGTTCCTCGATGCTGAACACCGGAAGAAGGATGATGAGTAAAATCACGTACATGCAGTTCGTAGATGATCAGGTCACAGAGCTCTTTTTTTGACTGTGGCATATCGCCCCAGTCGAAACGGTCTTTGACGACACGTGCATGATACGTATGGTCCCAGCGGATGCCCCAGGTACGCTGACCGGCAACTGCTTTGGCATATGGGTCGAGCAGAATTTTATTTTTGTCAAAGAGCAGTCCTTTTTCCGGACAGTATGGTCCGTCTACACGGTAGGCATATTCAAATTCATCAATGTTCAGTCCATATACGATCATGGAATAAACATCACCGATCTTGTAAGCTTCCGGAAAAGGAAGTACAGCAAAAGGTTCTTCCTGTGCACGGTGGAACAGAAGCAGTTCACAGGATGTTCCTCCGCATGTGTGAATGGTAAAATTAACACCATTCTGCAAAGGAGTAGCCCCGTTCAGATCGTAAATTCCCGGACGGACCGGAAAACCGGCGATTTCTGCCATAGGGGAAGATTCATAAGGATGGTCAGATACAAATTTCTGATGATAGGATTTCATTTTTTTCTCCATTTCTGAAGCTCCCGGCCTGATGTACAGACCGGGAGCTTGTTTTGTATAGATTCTTGTGTCGGAAAATTTTTATAAATCGTTTGTCAGATGCAGCTTATCAAGAATATAGAAGATAAGGCTTAAAGCCATGGCTACTACACAGGCAAGAACCATTCCGGTGAGTTTTACGTTGCCAAGATTCAGAGCGATTCCGGAAAGGCCTACGATAAAGACTACAGAAGTCAGAGCCAGGTTACGGGATTTGCTGTAATCCACCTGATTGTCTACGAGCATACGAAGACCGGAAGTTCCGATCATACCGTACAGCAGGAAGGAGATTCCACCGATAACCGGTCCTGGAATCGTGTTGATCAGGGCAGCAAGTTTGCCGAGGAAAGAGCAGCAGATAGAAAGAACTGCAGCACCACCAATGACCTGAACGCTGTAAACTTTTGTCATAGCCATAACACCGATGTTTTCACCATAAGTTGTAGTCGGCACAGAACCAAGACATCCGGATACGGTAGTTGAGAAGAAATCTGCAAAAAGGGAACGATGAAGTCCGGGATCTTTCAGCAGATCTTTGCCTACGATCTTACTTGTCACGATCTGATGGCCGATGTGCTCGGAAGTAACAAGAAGCAGTGCCGGAAGAATGGTCAGGATTGCCTCCAGATTAAATTTCGGTGCTTGAAAATTCGGAAGTGCAAAAAAAGCAGCTTCTTTTACAGCAGTAAAATCAAGAATTCCGCAGGCAGCTGCGGCTGCATATCCGGCAATGATCGCGATCAGGATTGGAATAACGGATAAAAATCCACGGAACAGGATCTGGCCAAATACAGCAACACCGAGTGTGACCAGAAATACGATCACATTTTTCATATCGATCTGTTCGTCCAGAAGTCCGGCAGTGCTTGCTGCGCTTCCGGCAAGCTCCAGTCCGATCAGTGCAACTACCGGTCCCATGGCTGCGGTTGGAAGGACAATGTCAATCCAGTTAGTTCCACACTGACGGATGATCAGAGCAACGATCATACCGCAGATGCCGAGGACAACAAATCCGCCCAGAGCATACTGGAAACCAAATTTGGAGGCAACCAGGAGTCCAGGTGACAGGAATGCAAAACTGGAACCAAGGTAGGCCGGTGCTTTACCTTTGGTGATCAGAATGAACAGAAGTGTTCCGATACCGTTCATCAGAAGAACGATGGCAGGGTTGATACCGAACATAAAAGGAACCAGAACAGAGGCACCGAACATGGCAAACATATGCTGGATGCTTAAAGGTATTAACAGATTAACAGGTACTTTGTCTTCTACTTGGATAATTTTTCTTTCCACGTTACCCTCTCTTTCTTATCTGCATGCGGCAGATAACATTTAACTAAGTGACCGTTTACAAACGGTTACGATTCTGAACAATTATATCATAGAGGAGCTTTCATTACTATTTAAAAATAAATGTGCAGAATGTAAAAATAATATGCAGGAATAAAAAGTGGATGTGAGTGGGGGAGGTGGTTATAATTTGGACAAAAATAGGGTGCATATTGGTGAAATGTTGTTGCTTTTTTCAATATTTTATATTATAATCTTGTTTGTAAAAAGAATTTACCCTTCAAAAATTTTTTTTACATAACCCCTTATTTAATTATTTATACTCCCCTTGAAATACCCGGTAGCTCCCCTATCGGGTATTTCTCTGTTTAAATATGGAAAATCATGGAAGTTTTTTGGCTGTTTTATAAAGAATCCAGGCAGTTATGAATAGTATCCTGTTCTTCTGGTCATAATAATGGATGTAATGAAATTGCTGCAAACAGTAATCTTACATTACAAAACGAACCAGGAGGAATGGACAAATGGCAAAAAATTACGAAAATGAAAACAAAGCAAAAAACTACAGCACAGATAAAACTTCAGACAAAAATGCGATGGACAGCCGAAACAGTTCCAAAAACAGCTCTAAAAATGCTTCCAGAAACAGTTATGGAAACAAAACATCCAATGCATATGACAAAGAGCAGAATGATTATTCTGGCAGATACTAAGGAAGAATAAAACAGGATTTTCCCTTCTCTTGCAAAGAGGCTGGCTATGTGCCGGCCTCTTTTGCTGCCTGCAGATAAGGATGGTATTGCTTGGGAAGATTGAAGAGGCAGATCGTGCACCGAAAAGAAAAGGGAACATATGATAAATAAAAAAGGAAGGTTTGTCATGTTTCCTATTGAAACGATCTCAGCCAGGATGCTTGATTATTATGTGGGGCGAAACGATGCTTTGATCATAGATCTGCGAGAAGAAAAAGCATATGCCGAAAGTCATGTGCGGGGAGCTGTAAATATTCCATATGAAACACTGGAGAACAGAAAAGATCTTCCAATGAATAAGATACTTGTTTTTTACTGTGACAGAGGCGGTGCAAGCATGGCAGCCGCAAGAGAATTTGTCAGACGGGGATACAGGACACGTTCGGTGATCGGTGGGTTTACGGCGTACCGAGGCAGAAATCTTGTGAGTGGAGACAGGTAATGAAATCTTGTAATTTCCCTGTAACCATGATAAGGTAAGAAAGAGAAAATGTTATTATTCAGAGGAGAATTAAGTATGAAATACATGTTTGCATCTGATGTGCACGGCTCGGCATACTATTGCCGGCTGATGCTGGAGAAATATAAAGAAGAGCAGGCAGAACGCCTGGTGCTGCTGGGCGATCTGCTTTATCACGGACCGAGAAATGACCTTCCGAAGGAATATGCACCGAAAGAGGTCATCAAAATGCTGAATGGCATGAAAAATGATATTTACGCAGTAAGAGGTAACTGTGAAGCGGAAGTGGACCAGATGGTTCTGGAATTCCCGGTAATGGCAGATTACTGTATTCTGGCAATTAACGGACTTACTTTTTATGCGACGCATGGACATGTCTATAATGAAAATAATCTTCCACCGTTCCACGAGGGAGACATTCTGATACATGGACATACACATGTGCTGAAAGCAGAACAAAAAGAAGGGTATATCCTTCTGAATCCGGGATCTGTATCTATTCCGAAAGAAGGAAATCCGCCTACATATGCTGTTCTGGAAGACAAAACATTTACGATTAAAGATTTTGATGGAAATATCATCAAGGAAATGAGGCTTGGATGAAATATATGGAATTGATCGCACCGTGTCACTTTGGCATGGAAGCGGTTCTGAAACGCGAGATTCTGGATCTTGGGTATGAGATCAGTAAGGTAGAAGATGGCAAAGTTACGTTTCTGGCAGATGCGGAAGGTATTGCACAGGCCAATATGTTCCTTCGTACGACAGAGAGGATTCTGCTGAAGACCGGAGAGTTTAAAGCAGTGACATTTGACGAACTTTTTGAAAAAACAAAGGCGATCCCGTGGGAAGAATATATTCCGAAGGATGGCAAGTTCTGGGTAGCAAAAGCCAATTCTGTAAAGAGTGCGCTGTTCAGTCCTTCTGATATTCAGTCCATCATGAAAAAAGCAATCGTAGAACGCCTGAAAAGTGTTTATGGAATTTCCTGGTTTCAGGAGGATGGTGCAAGCTTCCCGATTCGAGTAGCCTTTATGAAGGATGTGGCTACGATCGGGATTGATACATCCGGAGTTTCTCTTCATAAGAGAGGCTATCGTCAGATGACTGTCAAAGCTCCGATCACTGAGACGCTGGCCTCTGCACTGATCATGTTGACGCCATGGAATAAAGAACGCATTCTTGTGGATCCATTCTGCGGAAGTGGTACTTTCCCGATCGAGGCAGCTATGATTGCGGCAGATATGGCTCCTGGCATAAACCGTTCTTTTCTTGCGGAAGACTGGAAACATCTGGTTCCGCGCAAATACTGGTATGATGCACTGGAGGAAGCGCAGGACCGTGTGAACCTGGATATAGATACAGATATTCAGGGATATGATATTGATCCGGAGGCACTGAAATCTGCCCGTGCCAATGCGAAGATGGCAGGAGTGGATAAGCTGATTCATTTTCAGCAGAGAGCAGTCAAAGATCTCAGTCATCCGAAACCATATGGATTTATCATCACGAACCCACCATATGGAGAACGTCTGGAAGAAAAAGAAGCACTTCCACAGTTATACAGAGAGATTGGAGAGAGTTATAATCGTCTGGACAAGTGGTCTATGTATCTGATCACATCTTATGACCGTGCGGAAAATGATATTGGACGAAAAGCGGACAAGAATCGCAAGATTTATAATGGTATGTTAAAAACATATTATTATCAGTTCCTGGGTCCGAAACCACCAAGGAGGAAAAAAGATTGAAAAAAGTAATTTTTGCAACCGGTAATCAGGGAAAAATGAAAGAAATCCGTGAAATACTCGGAGATCTGGATATTGAACTTCTTTCCTTAAAAGATGCCGGAATTCATGCAGATATTGTAGAAGATGGAAAAACGTTTGAAGAAAATGCACAGATCAAGGCAAGGACCATCTGCAATCTGACAGGTGAGATCGTTCTGGCAGATGATTCAGGACTGGAAATCGATTACCTGAATAAAGAGCCGGGAATTTATTCCGCACGTTATATGGGAGAAGACACTTCTTACCATATTAAAAATGCAAATCTGATCGAGAGACTGGAAGGTGTGCCGGATGAAAAGAGAACTGCAAGATTTGTTTGTGCGATTGCGGCGGCATTTCCGGATGGAACGATGAAGACTGTGAGAGCAGCGATGGAAGGCAGAATCGGATATAAAGAGAGCGGAGAAAATGGTTTTGGTTATGATCCGATCTTTTATCTTCCGGAATACGGCTGTACTTCTGCCGAACTTTCCATGGAAGAAAAAAATAAGATCAGCCACAGAGGGAAGGCTCTGCGTGCGATCAAGGATGAACTTCGATGAAGGTACTGATCGTCAGTGATACCCATGGGCACGATGAAAATCTGGAAAGAGCGGTGATGATGGAAACGCCGTTTGATATGCTGGTACATTGCGGAGATGTGGAGGGCCGTGAGATTTTTATCGAAGCTCTTGTGGACTGCCCCTGCTGTATTGTTGCCGGCAATAATGATTTTTTCTCAGACCTTCCGAGAGAAGAGGAGATAGAACTTGATGGAAATAAGGTTCTTGTCACGCATGGACATTATTATGGTGTGTCCATGGATATTTCCGGTGTCGCAGAAGAAGCAAAGTCCAGAGACTGTGATGCTGTGTTCTTCGGACACACGCACAAGCCCGTAATCGAGGAAATAGACGGTGTTCTGGCCATTAACCCGGGAAGTCTGTCCTATCCACGCCAGCACGGCAGAAAGCCAAGCTATGTGATCCTTGAGACTGATAAAGACAGAAAGATGTCTGCCAAGATCAAATATCTGTAAAATGATTTAAACAAGTATGTATAGGGGACTCTAAATTGTTCGGGTTAAGATTCAGGGAAAACAAAATAATAGAATGTCAAAACAGCAGGAAATCTTCTCCATACGAGAGAGAAGTCTCCTGCTGTTATTCTATACATATCCTATTTGAAAACGAAGAAGTCCTTTGCTTCTCAGCCAAGGGTGTGCAGAGGGAATGGTAAGTCCCTTTGCAATCCTTATGATTTAAATAAAATGCGGATGACAGGACTTGAACCTGCACGTCGTAGACACCAGAACCTAAATCTGGCGCGTCTGCCAATTCCGCCACATCCGCAAGATAAACAATAAACAGACAAAACGGAATTGTCAGACAATCGATAAATCGATTAACGTCTGCCTGATCTTGAACTGGAGTTCAAGAACCATAAATTCCGCCACATCCGCATATTGTTTGATATATTCGTGTGTAACATAAAAGATAAATAAAAACACTATCGAAATGATAGTGTTCTTAAAAATCAATGAGACATCGGGGATTCGAACCCGATTACACACTTGAAACCCTTGAAAAGAAAGGAGCTTTCCGTGTCGCTTATATAAGTGTAACAAAAAGTGTAACACATCAAGCAATCCCAAAAGAACATTATCTACTATACTTATCAAAAATATTTTACAGGAAATATACAAATAATGCAAGAATAGATTTTTGTTTTTTAATGAAATGGAGAAACGCTCTGTCGTTTACAACAGAGGAATGATTTTGCTTGACTACCCTCAACTGCATCCGGTCAGCCTGTCAAGCCCGAAGTCGCAAGGCGATGCGAAGCAGGTTTGACTGGTTGAGCGAATGCAGTAAAATAAGCCGCAACAAAATCAATCAGTAATATAAAAATCCCGCCATCATAAGGATGACGGGACATTTTTTATAAAAGGAATTATTCTGCGTTTATGATTTCGATATTAGAAGGTTCTTGGGTTGTAGCGCCCTCAACTTCGATAGATTCACCAACTTCTTCAGACTCAGAAGTAACAGGTTCAGCAGACTCTACAGATTCACCAGATGTGAAAGAGTCTGTAAGAGTTTCACTACCATCAGAGAATACTGAAAAATCATCAGAGCCTACAGACTGAGTAGAAGTCTTAGATGGGAATGATACATCACCCTTCGGGTGGAAGAACCAGTTAGCATATTTATTTAATTCTTCTTTAGTTTTAACATATGCCTTAATATGAAGTATAATATCATTATCAAGATCATCCTGATTTTCATAAATATTAGCTATATCTTCATCCGAGGTACATCCACCAAATGTCACCTTTACAGAAACATAATCAATAAGACGATCCGTTACAGGATCACGATAATTACAAATAAAAAATGCACATCCAATAGAAGATATATATTTATCTAAAATATTAGACCTATGAAGTGGGGAATTAATCCAATCCTGAACTACCTCCTGAGGTGTATTAGAAGCTCCACCGCCAGTAGTACCCCAACCAATCTGACTACCTCCATGAGAAGCAAGCGTATCTACAGGACTCTTACAATCAGGCTTACAAGCATTAAGAATAGCACATCCAGAAGCTACAGAAGCAGACTTCAAACAATAACGTTCCTCATACTTGAGAGCGTTTAATCCCTTAGATACTCGATACTCATTAATAAGACGAACTACCTCGTCAGCATAATCGGTTTTGTCGATGATGGAAGTTGCAATATCTTCCTCTGATACACCAGACCAATCTACGCTAGTACCTACAAGTGTGATAGTACAAGACTTAGAATAGCTACCCATCTTAAAAGTAACAGTAACAGACTTACCAATGTTAGACTCCAAAGCATCAGAAGCCTTACTCATAAGAAGTGTGCTACCATCCTCAGTATGAACCTTAATAAGTGAACTATTGCTAGATTCTACATAACAATAATTACCCTTAGAAGCAAGAGAAGCATCTGTAGTAAACTTGAAAGAAGAAGCTACACACATTTTCTTATTTATATAAATATAAGGAAGCTTATACCCAGTAGAACACAAGCTATCTATTTCATCCTTCTGCACATCCGTAGGTTCTACCAGAGGTACGGGAGTTGGCGTTGCGGTCGGTGTTGCCGTTGGCATAGGAGTAGCTGTTGGTTTGGGGACAGCCGTAGGTTTCGGTGTTGCGGTCGGTTTGGCTGTAGGCTTCGGAGTTGTAGTTGGTTTCACTGCCGGAGTACTTGTCTGTTTTATAACTTTGACAACCACTGTTTTGGTTGCTTTTTTATATGTACCAGATGCTTTGGCGGTGATATAGATTTTTGCTGTACCGACTTTCTTTCCTACAATATAGCCTTTTGAATTGACACTTACAACAGCTCTGTTGGAAGATTTGTAAGTCAGTCCGGTCTTTGCTTTTGCTCCGAGATAACGTCCCTTCTTATAATGAACAGAAACGTTTGATGCTGTGATTTTTTGATTCCGCTTTACTACTTTTACAGTAATTGTTTTTTTCACAGTTTTATATTTAGATTTCTTTGCAGTTATAGTGATTTTTGCTGTTCCGGCTTTTCTGCCCTTGATGTTTCCTTTGTTGTCTATGGTAGCAATTTTTTTATTGGACGTCTTGTAAGATAGCTTTGCCCCCTTTGTAGCTTTTACATTCAGCTTCGCAGATGAACCGACATAAACGTTCTTATTAGAGGCTTTTACCGACATATTTTTTGAAGCGGCTTCAACGGTCACAGTTGTTCCGATCGGTGCAACAGTAGCAGATGTTCCAGAAAATACTAGCCCAAGTGAAAGCGTGACAACGGCAATTCCTTTCGTAATTTTTTTCTTCAACATGTTCTTCCTCCTTTTGCATATCGACATTTATGCGTGATCTAATTATAAACTTTATAATCGGAGGGGACAACCCTTGAACTGAAAAATAGTCCACTATTTCCATCAAAAAGTTGTTTCCTATATAATATAGAAGATTATAAAGATCACTTGTTGACTATGTTAGCCATTTATGGCTAATTCTATTATAGCCCGTTTATGGTTATCATGCAAGTATAAGGAGCGAACTTGCATGATCTCATACGAACCATTCTGGAATACATTAAAATTAAAGAATATCAGCCAATATCAGTTGATTCATAAATACAATATCTCAGCCGGACAGCTTTCCCGGATGAGAAGTAACTCAAATATTTCGACCCATACAATTAACGCACTCTGCGAAATACTCGACTGTCAGGTACAAGACATCCTCACATATAAAAAACAAGCATAAAAGTCTTCCATCAGATTAATTTCAGGTGGAGGACTTTTTAATTTTTTGTATAACATTTTCCATCTCATATTTTTTCTTATAATATCTATTTACTGCTTTTTCTAAATTATCTTTGTATGCTCTTAAATACTGATAATTCAGCTTAATAACATTCCGATTTATAACAGGGCTTTCATTTTCATTATTTTTAGAGCATAAATTTTTAATTGTTCTGTAGTCAAGATTTGCTCTATAACTGGCTATTCCAAAGTAAATACAGATAGATCCTTGAATACCATTATTCAAATTGCTAATTAAAAAATCACCAAAGTTATCTGTAAGCATTTGAGATAAACATTCAATATAATCGTATGATGGTGGACTTTCTAAATAATTCTTTAATTCGGACATTGCCGAATCTAGTGAAGACATTTGGAGTTTGTCAAAAGAAGTTCTTGTTGCTTCTGAGAATCTCCATTTTGAAAGACTTTCTCTGATTTTTCTTGAGTCTTCAAGAGGTAATTCACAAATAATTTCATAAAATTTAGAATATTGATCTTTGTCTAACTTCTCTTCTTTGCAAAATTTGACAAAATCTCCATATACTTCTCCGTATTCTTCTTCAAAGTCTTTTCCAAAATCTCCTTCAAAGTTTTTTCCGTATTCTTCCTTATATATTTCTCTCATTTTTAAGAGTGGAAAATATCTTCTTTTATAATCATCTTCATCTATTGACGCTAGATTATTTACTACATCCGTAAAAAAAACTTTTTTAATTTCTTTTTCTGTTCTATTTGTATGTAATTGTTCTTCTGTAAGAAAAATTTTCCACGCAAAATCAATATATTGCTTTTCCCAGAATGTGAGTTTCTTGAATTTAATTCTGTGTGTTTGTATTTCTGGATATGCATGTAGTACTTTATTAAATGGTTCCCCACGTAATTGGAGTAGTTTGTAGTATTGAAAAATCAAACTGAAAAAAGACGGAATGCCTGATATACATTTTCTTTCAAATTCTGAACAATTGTTTTCTTTGCTTCTTAGAAATTCATATATTTTGTAAAGCTTTTCTTTTTCCATAGTACCTCCATGATAGCGTCAACTCTTGTACCAATGCTTTCCAAAAAGGGAATTTTTTTTATGATATTCTATGCTTGTAACAAAAAAAGAGCACAAACAAAAGAGGTGAAATATATGAAGCGATGTCGTCCACCACCCAAAAAAATCACTTGAAGCTGAGCCGCTTCCTGCGGCAACAGAAAACGGCTCACGGGGATGAATCCCCTGCAACTTTATCAACAGTATCATTCTAGCATAGGAGGATAATTATGACTAGGTTAAAAATCAATTCATCAATCTGTCAGCGACCGCTGGATATTTTAAACAGCTCAAAGGTCAGCGACACAACGATGATGCTGGTAAGTGTACGGGCAATTCCAGTCTACGAGGAAGGAGTACGTACCGATAAAACAGAAGGATATTTTTACGATTGTGTCGATCTCTTTTCTTTCAATCGAATCGCAATCAAAGTCGAAAATACTAAGCCATTGATTGACCCGGACGAACTTCTTGAACGTAGGGAAGCCGGTGAGAAAGTTTTTGTCAAGATCATTGGCGGAACTATTACTGCTTACTACAGTGAGCGGAGTAATTCAATCGAAGATAGCTTTAAAGCAAAATCTATCGAGCTTGCAACTGAACCTGATCTTTAATAAGAAAGGAGGAAGGGGAGCATTAGCTCCCCGACACTGAAATGTACGATGTTATTTTAACGATAATCATGTGTATTTGCTCAGCCTTTGGCATCCAGCTCATTGGCGGATACATTTTTTATCGTCTGGAAAATTTGAAGACTGTTGACGATGGAATGTATCGCTTTGACCTTTGGTGCATAACCGGAGCGAAGAAAATCGGTTCCGCTTTATTCTGGTGGTTCATGGAAAATACTACAGGAGAAGTGAAGCCCGAGAGAATCATCAATCAGGGCTTGTACTTGACAAATGAAGACTTGAACGACTTGAAGCACCGACTCGGTAAAGAGCTTCTGAAAGTACCAGTTTTCGAAGGGTATTCACAATCGAACGATTGCATCTTTATCAGCTTTACAGCAGTTGGATTGAAAGAAAAATATCAGTCCGTCGAACCTGAACAGCTTCTTAAACTGATCGAGCACTGTGTCAAAGCGTATTATCAGGACACCCGACAGCAGAACGTTTTTGTAAAAGTTCTTGTTGCCGCTCCTACCCGGATTCAGTTTGCGATTCCGTTATCGGGTCTGGGATTTAAGTATCTGGATTCACAGGAGCAGATGCAGACATTGTTGCTGGACGCTACTTCATCCGATGAAGAGGAACCACTGGAAGAAGTTTTCCATATCTTTGATGACGAGGACGAGCCGTGAAACTTGGGTATTTACTGGAGGACTATCAGAAAACGGGGATCAAAATTCCGCTAAATATCAAGTTGGCGAAACAGACTTCCTCCGTTCTGATTGCTGGAAAGTCTGGCTCAGGTAAGAGCCTGTCTGCCCGCTGGTACATAGGATCTTTACTGACAACGAGAGAAAGTGCTGTGTATATCGCCGACTACAAGGGTGGAGAGGAATATGAAGCATTCGAAGGTTCACCATCCTATGCCTCTGGCAATAATGCAATCACGATGATTCAGGATTTCTACGACTTCTTTGTTTATGTCAGAGAAAACAAAATCAAGTTAGAAAACCATTACACATTGTTTGTAGAAGAGTGGTTCGGAATTTTGAGCTATGCAGAAACGCAGTCAAAGAAGATGAAAGCAGAATTGCAGGCGAAGATCGGAGAGATTCTTGCAGTCTCCCGCGGGCTGAATATAGGAGTCTTCATCTGTGTCCAGCGTGCCGACGCTCACCTTTTTGATTCAGGTTCAAGGGAACAGTTTCAGTGCGTGCTTTCTTTCGGAAGGTGTTCTGCTGAGCAGTTTCGGATGCTCGGTTTTTCCGGTGAATTGGAAGAAAATCCGACCAGCGGTTACAAGCCGGGGCAAGCTCTTGCCTTGATTGATGGACAGGACTGCGTGCAGGAAATCGTTGTACCACGGATCAGTAACCCGGATGTGCTTAATCAAGAGATTCGGAAAAGATTAGATTGTCAGCCCGGACTTGCCGCTCTGATCTCTGGGACAGCCGAAGGCTGGAACAGAGGGCAGACGGTGAGGACGGAATGACCGTTCGCCGGGCGGTTAGTATTACCGCCCGGTGAACAAACAAGTAGAAAAAGTCAAAAAATCCAGTAAAATCAAGGGTTTCGAGACACAAAACTACTGTTCGCCACCAATAAACAAAGTGAACATACCCAGAAAGGAGTTAGAAAAATGGGTAATGAAAAAGAATTTCCACCACTGGTGGAAGACAAGAAGGCAGAGGAAATACGACTCTCTGCTAGTGAAAATACAATAGAAGACAAACTGAACATTCAGCGAAATGCATATCAGCTTACAATCAACAACCCGCTTACTGAGGAGCTTGACCATACAAAAATTAAAGAGATTTTGACTCTCAATTTTTCAACGCTGGTATACTTCTGCCTTGCTGATGAGATCGCAGAAACAGGAACACCGCATACGCACATCTATGTAGTCTTCCGATCAAGAGTGCGTTGGAGCACGGTCAAGAAACATTTTCCGACAGCTCATATTGAAGTAGCACGGGGCACTGTCCTGAGTAATGTTGAATACATCCAGAAATCCGGAAAGTGGAAGGATTCGGAAAAATCAGAAACAAGCGTACAGGGAACTTTTGAGGAATGGGGCACACGACCAAAACAGAGAGGAAAAAATGCCGCTATGCAGGAACTGTACGAGCTGGTTTGTGCCGGATATAGTAATGCAGAAATTTTAGCGATCAACAACGATTATATCTTGAACATTGACAAGATCGACCGCATACGGCTGACCGTTATCGAAGACCGTTATAAAGCTCATCGAAGATTAAATCTGAGAGTCATTTACTTTTTCGGAAAAACAGGGCTTGGAAAAACCAGATATGTACTGGACACGCATGGGGATGCTAACGTCTGCAAAATCTCTGACTATACACATCCGTTTGACAAGTATAAATATCAGACTGTATTGTGCTTTGAAGAGTATAGAAGTCAGTTACCGATCTCGGATATGTTGCAGTACCTCGATATCTACCCGATTGACCTTCCAGCACGATATGCAAATAAATTCATGTGTGCAGAGACGATCTATCTCTTATCAAATGAACCGCTGGAAGAACAGTACGCAAATGTACAGACGGAGCACCCAGAGACATGGGCGGCATTCCTCCGGCGAATAAAGGAAGTCTGGATTTTTGAAGAAGATGGAAAAATTAAAAAATATGATTCCGTCGAGAAATATTTGACGAGATCAGAAGACTTCCATATAGCGTCAATCGAAGAAAGCAAAGACAATCCGTTTTCTGAATAATCAATTCAGATGATCAAAATGCATTGTGCTGTAACGGCAAGGTGTTGCAAAGATAGTTAAGTACAGCATGGCGAAGTATAGCGTTTTTATGTAATGAATGTATATGGTATGGTATCGCAATGACTTACAACTGAATAATGAATAAAATAGAAAAATAGGAGGTTTATATTATGGCAAATACAAAAAAGATCGAGGGGTTAAGAACAGCATTTGAGGAATGCATTAAATCCAACAAATACCCTCAGAGTATGAGAAATATCATCAAGGCGGCAAGTGCGGCGAAAGAAAACGAGGATAAAGTAGATCTTTGCCGCAGTCTGGACACAGGCAAAAAAGAGACAACAGAAGTGACACTTTCCACACCGGATGGTGAACGTATCAATGTCACCGCCACGAAAGAAGAAAACAGAACCGTGATCTACGATCTGGAAATCACGAAGAACCTCAACCTCTGCTACGCAAAAACTTTTTACGAAGCATAAACAAGAGGTAAATTGATATTTTAAATTGAATAAGGAGGATATTTTTATCAACGTTTGTGGTGTGATGTACTGTTCTGTATCGTAGCTTGATAGAAATATCCTCTTTTTGCGTTGAAAAAATGATGTGACATCATGGACAACGAAAACTTAAAATTACTTGAATTGGCACTAGAAAATGATATACTTAACTCAAGCGACATGGAAAAAATTAAAGAATCCATGAAGAAGAAAACGCTTGAAGAACTGAAAAATAAATTAAAACCTTTGCACCCGTACACCATCCGTCAAAATGAGAAAGATCAACGCTGGCGAACTCGTGTACCGGACAAAAGCTGTAAATCAGGTCTGAGGATGATTGTGAAGACCTCAGAACAAGACCTCTACACAGCCCTTGCAGACTACTATGGACTTGAATGGTACGATGATGAAGACAAAGTGACGCTGGAATCTTTTTACCCCAAATGGCTGAAATACAAGGCTCTGCACACCAATTCAGAAACGTATGTGAGCCGGATAGATTCAGATTGGAAAGCCTACTATGTAGGCACGAAGATCATCAAAGAGCCACTTCGGAAACTGGACAAGGTGACACTGGATGTCTGGGCACATGAACTCATAAAGACGCATTCCATGACGAAAACGCAGTATTACAACTGTACGGTCATCATCCGCCAGGCTCTGGACTATGCGGCAGACTTAAAGCTCATCTTGGAGAATCCGTTTAAGTATGTAAAAATCGACGGAAAGCGTATGTTTCGGAAAGTCAAAAAGAAACCGGACGCAACGCAGGTCTATCTGACGGCAGAGGAACGTGCAATAACAAGGCTGGCATGGAGGGATTACCACACACATAAAGCAATGTATGATCTTGCACCGCTGGCAATTCCATTCCTGTTCCAGACAGGCTTGCGAATAGGTGAACTGTGTGCAGTACGGTATGAGGACATCGAAAGCCCGGATTACATCCATGTCCAGCGTATGTATAACAAAGACACGAAAAAGGTCATTGAGCATACAAAGACGGATTGCGGGGACAGACAGGTGATTCTTACCCAAAAGGCAAAAGAGATCATCAGGACAGCCCGATCAAGACAGAAAGAAGTCGGAGCGGACAGTACCGGATATATCTTTTCGATGGATGGAAAACCAGTTCCCCAGTATGCAGTTGCATACCGTTTCAGGAAGTACTGCAAGGAATATGGCACGATGGTAAAGAGTTCCCATAAGGTAAGAAAAACCTACATATCTGCCTTGTTAGATGCTCATGTCAATATCAACACGGTGAGGGAACTGGTCGGACACTCGGACGAGAGGACAACCCTAAAGAATTACTGTTTTGACCGGAATACCGAAGCAGAGAAGCGGGAAAAGGTAGAAAAAGCACTCGCCTAAAGGGAGTGTAACACAAGTGTAACAGTAAATAGCCGAAAAAACACACTTTTGAAGACACTTACAAAAAAATACAAAAGCCCGGAAAAGCCTGATTTTATGCGGGTTTCCGGGCATGAAAAAAACACTATCGAGATGATAGTGTTCTTAAAAATCAATGAGACATCGGGGATTCGAACCCCGGACAACTTGATTAAAAGTCAAGTGCT
>OLRU01001602.1_pt1 | contig 18712 bp, 14 predicted proteins | sample 1672961 | NCBI WGS metagenome assembly OLRU01 (sample SAMEA3136741, study PRJEB25190) | human gut metagenome | biome: human gut; feature: human-associated habitat; material: faeces | place: Austria | collected 2013
GGCGTCAGGCTGACAAGTACGGCGTTCCGCGTATCTGCTTCATCAACAAGATGGACAAGCTGGGCGCGAACTTCTACTACTCCGTCGACACCATCAAGGAGAAGCTGGGCGCTACTCCGATCGTGATGCAGTTGCCGATCGGTTCCGAGAACGACTTCACTGGCGTTGTCGACCTGGTTGAGATGCAGGCTTACGTGTGGAACGGCACCGAGGAGCTCGGCGCCAAGTACGACACCACTGAGATCCCGGACGACCTCAAGGACAAGGCTCAGGAGTACCACGAGAAGCTCGTGGAAGCCGCTGCCGAAGCCGACGACGACCTCATGAACAAGTTCTTCGAGGACGGCGACCTGTCCAAGGAAGACATCCGCGCTGGCGTGCGTAAGCTCACCATCGCCAAGGAAGCCTTCCCGATCTTCTGCGGTTCCGCCTTCAAGGACAAGGGCGTTCAGCCGATGCTGGACGGCGTTGTCGATTACCTGCCGTCTCCTGAAGACGTGCCGGCCATCAAGGGCTACAAGCCCGGCGATGAGTCCGTCGAGATCGACCGTCACCCGGTCAAGTCCGATCCGTTCGCGGCTCTGGTCTTCAAGATCTCCACCCACCCGTTCTACGGCAAGCTCGTGTTCGTGCGCGTCTACTCCGGCTCCGTTGTGCCGGGCGACTCCGTGCTCGACTCCACCCGCGAGAAGAAGGAACGTATCGGCAAGATTTTCCAGATGCACGCCGATAAGGAAAACCCGATGGACCGCGCTGACGCCGGTAACATCTACACCTTCGTGGGCCTGAAGAACGTGACCACCGGTGACACCCTGTGCGCCATCGACGATCCGATCACCCTCGACTCCATGACCTTCCCGGATCCTGTGATCCAGGTGGCCGTCGAACCGAAGACCAAGGCCGACCAGGAGAAGATGGGCATCGCCCTGTCCAAGCTGGCCGAAGAGGATCCGACCTTCCAGGTCACGACCGACGAAGAGTCCGGCCAGACCCTGATCGCCGGCATGGGCGAGCTCCAGCTCGACATCATCGTCGACCGTATGCGCCGCGAGTTCAAGGTTGAGTGCAACCAGGGCAAGCCGCAGGTCGCCTACCGCGAGACCATCCGCAAGGCCGTCATGGACCAGGGCTACACCCACAAGAAGCAGACCGGTGGTTCCGGCCAGTTCGCAAAGGTCCTGATGAACTTCGAGCCGCTCGACACCACCGAGGGCAAGACCTTCGAGTTCGAGAATAAGGTCACCGGCGGCCACATCTCCGCCGAATTCATCGGCCCCATCGAGGCCGGTGTCAAGGAGGCCATGGAGTCCGGTGTTCTCGCCGGCTTCCCGGTCGTGGGCGTCAAGGCCACCGTCACTGACGGCCAGATGCACCCGGTCGATTCCTCCGAAATGGCCTTCAAGCTCGCAGGTTCCATGTGCTTCAAGGAAGCTGCCCCGAAGGCCAAGCCGGTCATTCTCGAACCGATCATGAAGGTCGAAGTCCGTACGCCGGAAGAGTACATGGGCGAAGTCATCGGCGATCTGAACCAGCGCCGTGGCAACATCCAGTCCATGACCGACGGTGTCGGCGTCAAGGTCATCGACGCCAAGGTCCCGCTGTCCGAGATGTTCGGCTACATCGGCGACCTGCGTTCCAAGACCCAGGGTCGTGCCATGTTCACCATGGAGATGGACTCCTACGACGAGGTGCCGAAGAGCGTCTCCGAGGAGATCATCAAGGCCCAGCGCGGCGAGTGACACGCGCCACTGCATGAAGTAGCCAGTGTCTTCAGTCAGCGGTAATATCGTATACCGCTGACTGGGTTCTGGCTCTTCAAAGTGGCACATAACCCAGAAACCCAGTAGAATAAGCGAGTTCCTGTGCGAAAGGGTGCAGGAAACTCACGAGACGTCCAGGAGGACAAAAGTAATGGCAAAGGAAAAGTACGAGCGTACTAAGCCGCACGTTAACATCGGTACCATCGGCCACGTCGACCACGGTAAGACTACCCTGACTGCCGCCATCTCCAAGGTGCTGCACGAGGAGTTCCCGGATGTCAACCCGGAGTACGACTTCAACCAGATCGATTCCGCTCCGGAAGAGGCCGCCCGCGGTATCACCATCAACATCGCCCACATCGAGTACCAGACCGAGAAGCGTCACTACGCTCACGTCGACTGCCCGGGCCACGCCGACTTCGTGAAGAACATGATCACTGGCGCTGCCCAGATGGATGGCGCTATCCTCGTTGTGGCCGCCACCGACGGCCCGATGGCCCAGACTCGCGAGCACGTGCTGCTCGCCCGTCAGGTTGGCGTTCCGAAGATCCTCGTCGCCCTGAACAAGTGCGACATGGTCGACGATGAAGAGCTCATCGAGCTCGTCGAAGAAGAGGTCCGCGACCTCCTCGACGAGAACGGCTTCGACCGTGACTGCCCGGTCATCCACACCTCCGCTTACGGTGCTCTGCACGACGACGCTCCGGACCACGAGAAGTGGGTCCAGTCCGTTAAGGACCTCATGGACGCTGTCGACGACTACATCCCGACCCCGGTTCACGACCTGGACAAGCCGTTCCTGATGCCGATCGAGGACGTCTTCACCATCTCCGGCCGTGGTACCGTTGTCACCGGTCGTGTCGAGCGTGGCCAGCTGGCCGTCAACACCCCGGTCGAGATCGTTGGTATCCGTCCGACCCAGCAGACCACCGTCACCTCCATCGAGACCTTCCACAAGACCATGGACGCCTGCGAGGCTGGCGACAACACCGGTCTGCTTCTGCGTGGTCTCGGCCGTGACGATGTCGAGCGTGGCCAGGTTGTGGCCAAGCCGGGCTCCGTCACCCCGCACACCAAGTTCGAGGGCGAAGTCTACGTGCTGACCAAGGACGAAGGCGGCCGTCACTCGCCGTTCTTCTCCAACTACCGTCCGCAGTTCTACTTCCGCACCACCGACGTCACCGGCGTCATCGAGCTGCCGGAAGGCGTCGAGATGGTTCAGCCGGGCGACCACGCTACCTTCACCGTTGAGCTGATTCAGCCCATCGCTATGGAGGAAGGCCTGACCTTCGCTGTGCGTGAAGGTGGCCACACCGTCGGCTCCGGTCGTGTGACCAAGATCCTCGCCTGATTTTCATCAGACAAGAATCTTCGCTTGAACTAGCGTTATAGGAAATCCCCTTCGAGGAAACTCGGAGGGGATTTTCTATAACCGCAGCAGGATATGGATATGTACCACGACTTCCGGCCTGGATGCGCTAGTGTTGCTTTTCAATAGATAAGAGGAATGCGCGTTCGCGGTACGCCGTGCACAGCCGGGACGTGCCGGACACACGCTTATTTATCACGTGTATGCAGGCGACTGGCAGCCGGCAGGGGAGTGCCAGCTTGAGTTGACCGGCTCCACCATTGATGAACTGTGGGCTTCCTTGTGCTCGCAAGCGATCTTGGGGACGCCAGACTTCGAGAATCTGGATGCACGCATCGTGCAGCATGGCGAGATCGAGCGACTCGAAGCCGATGTTGACAAACTTACGCGAGATCATCAGCGTGCTAAGAATCCGGCACAGCGTAACGAAATTTACGCCAAACTCCACAAGGCAAAGACGCAATTAGCGCAGATGCGCGAAGCATAAGGCGTTACAGTTGAACCATGTTCCCATTGCTTGAGACCCTGTCGCCGTATACGAGGTGGGTCAGTTCACGCTGGCCGCCGATGAGCTGAAGGTATCGCAGTCGACGGTGTCGTCGCGTATCGCCCAATTGGAGCAGATGGTCGGCGCGCCGCTGTTCGTGCGCAATGCGAAAAGTGACGTGACGCCCACACAGGCCGGGCGGATGCTGTACCAGACTGCCATCGGCATCGACGGATTATGGCGGGATACGCGTGAGCAGATCGCCCGCGTGCAGGAGGCGCGTGAGCCGCTGGCCGTGTCGTTCTCGCACACGACCGCGGCGATTCTGCTGCCGAAGGCGTTGCCGGTGATGGCTCGGGACATGGACGGTTTCGACTTCGCTGTACACGTGATGAACTCGGATGCGATTCTCGAACAGGCCAGCATGAAGGCTGTGCAGCTCGGCGTGGTGGAAAAGCCGATCGTGAACGATTCGGTGGACCGCGTCACCCTGTGCGAGGACCGGCTGGTGTTGGCGGGGGAACCTGACGGCGTGTGGATGGTGCGCGAACACGGTTCCGGCGTGCGGTATTACACGGATCTGTATTTCAAGACCGCTCAGGTTGTGCCTGCACGCACGATGGAAGTGTCCAGTAATGCGGCGATTGTGGCGGCGCTGTCCGCCGGGTTCGGGCAGTCGTTGATTTCGGAAGCCGCCGTGCCGGCGGGCGTGCCGGTGCAGCGGGAGCTTGGCGATGAGTTTGTGCGGCGGTTCTATGCGCTGGTGCCGAGATCCGGTCTGACGCACGATCAGCGGGAGTTGGCGGAGACGATTATTGCTGCGCTGCGCGGGTAGTCAGATAGTCGACTGAGGGGAGGTTGCGAACGTTGTTTCTCTCCCTCCGTCCGCCTGCGGCGGCCACCTCTCTCATCAGAGGGAGATCAATTAGGTATCGACAAAATCGATGATATGTATTGGTTGCAATGATTTGACCGATGTAAACGCTTGAGCTTCAATAGACATCATGAGAGAGTTCTGTACAAAATGGTGGAAGCGCATTGCCACCGTTGACATGCTGTTCATTGGTGTTCTGACTCTGCTGGCCTCGCTGTTCGCCTCCTGGCTCAAGCAGTTCCCCGGATTCAGCCTGTTCGGCGCGCTCATCATCGCGCTGCTCATCGGTATGATCATCCAATTCCCGATCCGCAGTGCCTACGTCGGTTCCAATGATGGCCGCAAGGCAGGCGTCAAGGACGCCGCTGGCCTGATTTCCAACAAGCTGCTGCGCCTCGGCATCATCCTGCTCGGTTTCAAGCTCAACCTCGCCGTGCTGTTCACGCAGGGCATCAAGTGTCTGCCGATCGCCGCTGTGGTCGTTACGCTGACCATCATCGTGTGCTATGCCATCGCCCGCAAACTCGGTGTCGACCCGATGCTCGCCATCCTGACCGCCGGTGGCACCGGCATCTGCGGTGCGGCCGCCGTCATGGGCCTGGCCGGTTCCATCAAGGTGCCTGAGGACAAGCAGGACGAGAAGGACAACGACGTGACCATGGCCGTGGCCATCGTAGCCATTATGGGTACTGTGTTCGCGTTGCTGGAGATCGCGCTCGGCCCGCTGACCGGCATGACCAAGGACCAGCTGGGCATCACCGCCGGTGCTTCCCTGCACGAAATCGCCCACGCGGTCGCGGGCGGCGACGCGTTCGGCGCGGTGGACATCGCCACCATCATGAAGCTTTCCCGCGTGCTCATGCTTGTGTTCGCGGCCATCATCATCGCCATCTGGTGGGAGAAGAAGCATTCCGAGGTTCAGAGCACCGGCAAGAAGACCGTGGCCTTCCCGTGGTTCATGCTCGGCTTCATCGGCGCTTCGATTATCGGCACCTTCGTACCGTTCGTCACCTCCATCACCCCGCAGCTCGTGGACTTTGCGTACATCGTGCTCGGCATGGCCATGGCCGCGCTCGGCATCAACGTGAACTTCAAGGCCATCGCTTCCAAGGGCAAGAAGCCGATGCTCGCCAGCTTCCTGACATCGATTCTGCTCATGTGCTTCGCTGCAGGTGTTGCGATGCTGTTCTTCTGATAAGCGCTCCAAATACAAATAGGCGAAGGCGAACGACAGTGAGCAATTGGAATGTGTCACCTAAAAATCACGTACTTGCACAACGGATAACCCCAGCCGAACTGGCAGGCCATCGCAATGAACTTCACCACATATGGACTCAGCCCGGTCGCACCCGGCATCCAGCCGATCAGCAGCGTGCTGAACGTGAAGTTCCAGATCCACAGCAGCACGAACAGCGCCACGGAACGGGTGAAGTTGCTGGACGATTTGAATGTCACGTTGCGGTTCATCACGAAGTTGTAGGTCGCCGAACACACCACGGCGATGCCGTTGGCGATCTGTGAGGGTACGCCGATCAAGTGCAGAATGGCGAACGTCGCATACTCCACAATGGTCTGCGTGGCGGAAACACCCACATACTTGCCCAGCACGGCGAGTCCATTTTGCTTCGGGGTTGCCGTGCCCACGGTATTTTCCGCAGTATTCGTTGTGGTCGAGGTATTTGTGGCGCCCACACCTTGATTCGGCTTCACATCCGCTCCATTGTTCGCCATGCCCATATACCTCCCGGATGTACCTGTGACGTTCGACCTCGCAATGATACCGCTGACCGCGTCGGGAATCGGCGTGGCGGTCAGACGAGAAAACCGCAGGCCGCAGCAACGACCGGCACACCCAGCGACAGCACCAGATAGGCCGCTGCGGTGGGGTAGCGGTGTTTGCGGAAGAGCGTCACCATTTCGTTGATTGCGGTCGAGAACGTGGAGAAGCCGCCGAGGAAACCGGTGGCCAGCACTAGCCGCCATGGTTCATCAAGTGTCCCGCCGAGTGCCAGCGCCGCGACCAAACCGGCTAGGAATCCGGCGATGAGATTGATGGTGAACGTGGAAAGTGGGAATGCGCGCTGCCAGTACGTTTTGATGGTCACGTCAAGCAGATAGCGGCAGGAGGCGCCTACGCCGCCGCACAGGCAGACCAAGATTGGTAGGAATACGGTCATCACGCCTTACCTCCCTTGCTGGTCGTAGCGGCATTCGTATCAGCGGACGCTTCGGCGGATACGTTCGAGGAGCCGGCCAGATGCGTTCCTGCCCACACGCCGGCAGACGCACAAACCAGACCCAGCGCGAACGTCACCAGTAGATAGGCAATGCCGGCCGCCACCTGACCGTCGCGGATTGCGGTAAAACCTTCCAGCGCGAGTGTCGACATCGTAGACAAACCACCGCATACGCCCATGCCGAGTCCGCGACTGGCAAGTTCTTTGGAACGTGCGCCGAACCGGGAAGCGCCGGCCAAGTAAGCGGTCAACCCTGCATAGCAGAAGCAAGCCAGCATGTTGGCCACAAACGTGCCGGTATGGAAGCTGCCAGCCGCGGGAATCTGTGCGAACGCATAGCGGATAGCGGTGCCGATCGCACCGCCGCAGAAGACGACCAACACAATATCAAGATGAATATCGGGGAGCTTGCGCGCCGGGGGAGTGGTCGTGTGCGTAATCGGCCGGGCACCTGCGGATGGGGATTGCGAATCCATAATAGCCTTTCCTGAAACCGCTGAATCCTGCTGAAGACACAACGATTCCATGCAATATCAAATCGTGTGTAGGAACTATCAGCAGTGTGCGGTTCGAAACGAGTTCAGGCGGGTTCCATCGCCGGTTCCTTAGCCTACTCGTGGCGGCGACAACAAACGGCAGCAGTATCTCGGATATTGGCCTATCGCGGTGGATTTCGGCAAGAGACTTCTGCAATGCCGATGAACTTGGTTGCCGTGAGGCGATAAAGCACGTAGATGAATTGCTTGGTTGCTTCCATACCTCGTGGGTATGGCTCAACATGGTTTATGGCTATTGGCTAATACAGATCGATTGTCGTTTAATGGAACATGAGGATAACGGGCCCTAATCGCTCGGTGCCGGAAACAAGGAGTTGTGAATATGTCTGAAACCATGAAAGCCGCGATTTTCGTGGAGCCTGGCAAGATGGCCGTGGAAGAGGTGCCAAAGGCGGCACTTCAGCAGGATGATGACATCGTGATTCGCATGGTGCGCACCTGTGTATGCGGCTCTGATTTGTGGTTCTTCCGTGGGCTGAGCGGACAGGCCGCACACAGTCAGGTGGGCCACGAAGCCATTGGCGTGGTCGAGGAGACTGGCGCGGCGGTCGAATCCGTTAAGCCAGGTGATTTCGTGGTCGTGCCATTCCCGTACAGCTGCGGCAAGTGCCCGGTATGCAAGGCCGGCTTCGAATCCGTGTGCCCGCACGGGGGCTACTTCTCCGCTTGTCAGGCCGAATACCTGCGTGTGCCCGAGGCGGACGGCACCGTGGTCAAGGTGCCCGGTTCACCGGAAGATTATTCCGATGAACAGCTCGCATCGCTGCTGACCATTTCCGATGTGACGTCCACCGGTTATCACGCGGCGGTTTCTGCCGAGGTCAAGCCCGGTGACACAGCCGTGGTCATGGGCGATGGTGCAGTCGGCCTGTGCGGTGTGATTGCCGCCAAGATGCGTGGTGCCACGCGCATTATTGCCATGAGCCGTCACGAGGATCGCGCGGCGCTCGCCCGCGAATTCGGTGCGACTGATATCGTGCCCGAGCGTGGCCAAGAGGCTATTGACAAGGTGCTGGAGATGACCGGTGGCTATGGTGCGGACGCGGTGCTCGAATGCGTGGGCTCCAAGCAGTCCTTCGACACGGCGATTGGCCTGATTCGCCGCGGTGGCGTGATTGGTCGTGTGGGTCTGCCGCACGACGTGGAGATCAGCGCCGAAGGCACGTTCTACGGCAACATCGGCATCAAGGGCGGCCCGGCTCCCGTGCGCCACTACGATATTGACGGTGGTCTGCTGGATGCGGTGCTTAAAGGCGAGATTAACCCTGGCCGCGTGTTCACCGCCGAATATGACCTCGACCATATTCAGGACGCTTATGAGGCCATGGACCAGCGCAAAGTTATTAAGGCGTTGATCCGGTTCTAATCGCGTGGTGTGACGGGGTTTACCGCAGTGGTATTTAACGTCCGTATGTATGCGTCCCCTTTGTAGGGCCGCATACATACGGACGTTGTGATGTGTCTGACGCGGTTTACGCTGAACGATTGTGGTGACGCAAACCGGTCACCTGTTACTCGGCGAGCAGTGCCTTGTACTGTGCAGCGGACTGGGCGAGGGCCTCGTCGGTGATGCCGAAAGCGCCGCACGTGGCGAACGGCTTGAGTCAGGTCGCGCCGATGTATAAGCCGTGCCCTCGATCGGAATAAGCAGCTGCTCGATGGGGTAGTGGCCGGGGTGCCGGTCTGGTAGGCCGATTCCGGCGAACCGGTGGACACTGCGCATCGCGTCGGGAACCGTGGCCAAGGCGTACACCGAACTCGCCGACTGCGGCATCATCGACACCGGTGCCGGCCGCGCGGCGCGTGTAAAACGGGTCAAGCCGATTCCCGAACCGCTGGTGCGCGCGGCCAAGACCTATGCCGACGAGGCCCGCCGGCTTGGCGCGAGCCTCGATGACGCCTTCAACGCCCTGTGCGCGCAGTGGTAAAGCGCGCACCGATGCGAAGCCTACACGGGGTGCACCGTCAGCGAAAAGTCGCCGATGGTGCTGACGGTCGAGGGTGAGGCCAGATTGCAGACATCTCGCAAGCAGTACGTGGCATACAGCGGAAGATAGGTTGTTCCGCCGTCCTGCGCAATATTGGAGCGGGACAGCACCACGCCCTGCGAGATGCGATATTCGGCATTGGCCAATACGGCGTCGATGGCGGCGTGCGTGCGGTAGCTGCGCCCCGACTTGACCTCGAACGGCATCACAGAATCGGCGTTCGTGTCAGCGATGAAATCGACTTCACCATGTTTCTTTGCCATGTAGTAATACAGCGGAATGCCTTGCGCCGTCAGCTCCTGAGCAATCACGTTCTCGTAGATGGCACCCAGATTCGGTGAGGAATCATCAAGGTATGCGGCTTGCGCGGTCGGTTGCGGGTATCGTGCCATGAGCATACCGGTATCAGACTGGTACAGTTTGAACTTCGGTGATTGCGCCGTGCGTTTCAATGGTGTTTTCGGCTCGGTGACGCAGTTGGTTTTCAATGCCACACCCGCATCGACAAGCCAAAGAAAATCCTTCTGATTGCGGTCGTACCGAGCACCGGGGCTGATGGAGGAGACGGCGAATCTGCCGTTACCGTCAATCAGCTGAGTGGGGAGCTGGTCGAAGATCTCCTGCACCTGCAATGCGCGATTGCCTGCGTACTGCGAAATATCGTGGCGATATTGCCGGTTCAACTCGTTCTGCACCGCGCGCACAGCCGCCAAATCACCCTTGGTGTCCAGAAAACGTTGCACGACTTCCGGCATGCCGCCGACTACCAGATAGGTGCGGAAGTTCGTCATCATTGCATCGTGAATGTACCGGTCGATTGGCGTGACCGACCGGCAGGATTCTCGGATGTTTTCAAGTGTCGACTTCTGTACGCCGATGGCCCAACAGAATTCCTCAAAATCCATGGGACGCATGGTTTTTTCGATGACCGAGCCAACGGGGTAGGAGCGTACGCCCTTGAACTCAGTGCCGAGCATGGAACCGGAGAACACATAATCGAAACGGCCATCGGCCACCAGAAACTTGACCATGGTCATCACATCCGGTGCCTCTTGCACCTCGTCGATGAAAATCAACGTATCACCGGGAATGAGCGTTGAAGGTGAGAACAAGGTAAGGCGGCTGATGAACTCCTGCACGTCGTTCGCCGATGCGAGCGCTCGGGCCGCCTGCTTGTTCTCGTACAGGTTGATTTCAAGGTAATGGGCGTATTCGTGCTTGGCGAACTCGCGTACCGCGTAGCTCTTGCCGATCTGGCGAGCGCCGGTCAGCAGCAGTGCTTTGCCGGTACCGCTCCGCTTCCATTCCAGCAGATCGTCCGAGATTTTGCGCTCAAGCATGGCAGCTCCTTTCCGAATCCCTTATGAGGGTAGCATTTTCTGCCTTGTATGTGCAAAATGCCGCATTTCAAAATGGGGCTTTGGTGCAAAATGCCGCATTTTAAAGTAGGGTTTTGGTGCAAAATGCCGTGTAAATGGTGAATTGGACGTGCTTGTAAGGGGAGCTGGATGATCGTGCGGCTGGATGACCTTGTAACTAAATGATTGAACGATTGCGCGGCCGTCGTTTGCGTGGCCGCAAAGTTGTGTGGGCTGTTCGCGAATTATGCGCGGTCGGCCGTCATGTGCCTGCGCTTGGGGTGCTCGATAAGTAGCGCTCGCTTCTTGGCGTCCTCGGCGGTCGAAGCCGGTACGCCGTCGGAGGAGGCGTCGATGATGCGCTGCAGGTAGCCGTATAGGGTGTGCAGCTCGTCGTCATTCAGACAGTCCAGCATAGAGGGGCCTGATCAAAACCAGTTCACGAGGTCCTTTTTGCTTTAATCCCCGCTGAGAGCGCGTAGCGCCGGAGGATGATCGGATGCCGCGACGCCGAATCAAGATTCAGCCGCTCGCCGACCAGCCCGACCAGCAAGGAACCGGATTCGCGCATCGGCGGCATGCGCGCTGCTATTCGCGCTGAAACAGCATGGCATGGGTGCGCTGACACCGCGCCGGCGCAAAGGCCATCAGTGAAACTGGGGAATCGGATTGCAGGTGGCGGACGGTGCCCAAGACGAAAGATTCTCGTCCGGCGTTCAGCCGCCGTCGTTGGCCGTGATGATACTGGAGACCATGAAACTCAGGCGGCGGCAGCCAAGGGCGAAGTCGAGAAAGAGGTGACGGCGTGACACTTGAACAGAGGTCAGATAGCGCGGCGGCAGGCCACGAGGCATGTGACCAGCCGATCAGGAGCCTGGAAATCCTCAACCAATGCGTTCCGCCGTTCGAGACGCTGAAGGATTCGAACCGGCAGCAGTTGCTGGTGCAATTGGTGTGCCATGGGTCGCAGACGGTGGGGGAGCTGGCCGAATCGTCGGCACTGTCCCGCACGGCCGTGTCCCATCACATCAAACTGCTGGAACAAGCCGGATTCATCGAAATCAGCAAAGACGCCACCCGCCGCATTTGCTCGGTGCGTGCGGATCGATGGCTGCCGCTGCTCGATGAACTGTCTTCCGCCCTGAAAGCCGACCTTGCGGCGGCGGAGCAGTGCCGAGCATGAGCGACGATCAACGGCCGCAGGCGATTGAGGTGCGCGGTGCGCGCGTGCATAACCTCAAGAACATCGACATCGACATTCCGCTGGGCGAACTGGTGGGCGTGGCCGGCGTCTCCGGTTCGGGCAAAAGCTCTCTGGCGCTCGGCGTGCTGTATGCGGAAGGTTCGCGGCGCTACTTGGAAGCGCTGTCCACGTACACGCGCCGTCGACTGACTCAAGCCAGCCGCGCCCAGGTGGACGAAGTGCTGCATGTGCCGGCCGCGCTGGCCCTGCACCAGCGGCCCACTGTGCCCGGCATCCGTTCGACGTTCGGCACGATGACCGAATTGCTCAACAGCCTGCGACTCCTGTTTTCCCGCGTCGCCTCGCACGTGTGCCCGCATTGCGGGGCGCGCAATGAACCGACGCTGAACGTGGCGGCCGGCCTGCCCATCACCTGTGCTGGCTGCGGCAAGGAATTCCACGCGCCCGGCGCCGAATTGCTCGCCTTCAACTCGGCCGGCGCCTGCCCGACCTGCTCCGGCACCGGCATCGTGCGCGAAGTAAACCGCGCGGCCCTGGTCCCGGACGAGTCGAAAAGCATCGACGACGGCGCGGTGCTGCCATGGGGTTCGCTCATGTGGGACCTCATGAAACAGGTGTGCGGCGCGATGGGCGTGCGCACCAACGTGCCGTTCAACGAACTCACACCCGAAGAACGCGACATCGTATTCAACGGGCCGGCCGTCAAAAAGCATATTCTTTACAAGCCGAAGAAAGGCGACGATTTCGCCGAACTCGACTTCACCTACTTCAACGCCGTGTACACGGTGGAGAACGCGCTCGCCAAAGCCAAGGACGAGAAGGGCCTGAAGCGTGTGGTCCGGTTCCTCAAGGAAGGCCCATGCGCCGACTGCGGCGGCACACGACTGAGCGTCGCCGCCCGGGCCCCGCATGTGCGCGGGCTGAACTTGGCCGAAGCCGGCGCGATGACCTTGGACGCGGCGGCGGATTGGGTGCGCGGAGTGCCGGAATCCCTGCCCGCCGACATGCGGCCGATGGCCGCCAACATCTGCGAATCGTTCTTGGATGTGGCCCGACGGCTGCTCGATCTGGGCCTCGGCTATCTGGCGCTTGACCGCGCCGGCGCCACGCTTTCGACCGGCGAACGCCAGCGTGTGCAGCTCGCCCGGGCCGTGCGCAACCGCACCACCGGCGTGCTGTATGTGCTCGACGAGCCATCCATCGGCCTTCATCCCTCGAACGTGGACGGGCTGCTCGGCGTGATGCACGACTTGGTGGCGGACGGCAATTCCGTGGTGGTCGTGGACCATGATGTGCGTGTACTCAAAGCGTGTGACCATCTTATCGAAATGGGGCCGGTTGCCGGTGCCGAAGGCGGGCATGTGATCGCGCAAGGCACGGTCGGCGAGGTGGCGGCGAACCCCAGTAGTCGCATTGCGCCGTTCCTATCCGACCAGGTGAGTGCGCGTATACGTGAGCGTGTGGCCGAATCGCAAGTGTTCAGCCTTGGCCACATCCGCATGACAACCAGTCAGCTGCATACGGTCAAACCGTTGGACGTTGATATCCCGCGCGGCCGGCTCGTGGCGGTGACCGGCGTCTCCGGCTCCGGCAAAACCACGATGGTACTCGAATCGCTGATTCCCGCACTCAAAGCGCAGGCGGCGGGGGAGCTGTTGCCGGAACACGTGCGCGAGCTTGAGACCGAGGGCATCCGTCGTGCGAATCTCATCGATGCCACGCCGATCGGCGCGAACGTGCGTTCTACCGTGGCCACTTATGCCGATATTCACGACGAATTGCGCCGCGCCTTTGCCCGCACGGACGACGCCAAGGCGGGCGGCTGGAAGGCTGGCGATTTCTCGTACAACACCGGCCGACTGCGTTGCCCTACGTGCGACGGCACCGGTTCGATCTCGCTCGACGTGCAGTTCCTGCCGGACGTTACCATCGAATGCCCGGATTGCGGCGGATCCCGGTATGCGCCCGAAGCCGGCGCGATTCGGCGTGCCGTTAAGGGAGAATCTCACCTTTCGTTGAGTCTGCCGCAGCTGATGGCGATGAGCGTGGACCAGGTGCTGTCCGTGACCGGCGACCTCAAGAAGGTCCACGCGCGCCTGACCACCTTGCGTGATTTGGGCCTCGGCTACCTGACACTTGGCGAGCCGACACCGGCGCTTTCGGGCGGCGAAGCCCAGCGGCTGAAACTCGCCAGCGAAATGGGCAGGGCGCAGTCGGACGCGGTATTCGTGTTCGATGAGCCGACCATCGGTCTGCACCCGCTTGATGTGCGCGTGCTGCTGGGTGTGTTTGACCGACTCGTGGCGAGTGGCGCGACTGTCGTGGTCATCGAGCATGACCTCGACGTGATTGCCAGTGCGGATTGGATTATCGATATGGGGCCGGGCGGCGGAGAAAGCGGCGGACACATCGTTGCCACAGGAACTCCGGAACAAGTCGCGGCCAATCCGAACAGCATCACCGGGCGGTATTTGCACTGACTTGTATGGCGGTCACGCGCCTTTGCATAGGACCCTGCGCGAGTAGGATAGCCGTCCATGGTGCAGATTCATGGCATTAGACGCGCAAGCGCGGACGCGAAATATCGGCAGATGACCGGGCAGCCGGTCAAACCGCTGATCCTCAAACTATGCCTGCCGGCCGTCATTTCCAATCTGGTGACTACTGCATACAACCTGACTGATACCTTTTTCATCGGCCAGCTCGGCACCGCGCAGTCCGGTGCTATCGGCATCGCGTTCTCCATCATGACCGTGATGCAGGCGCTCGGCTTCTTCTTCGGCAACGGCGCGGGCAACTCGATGAGCCGCGAACTCGGCAAGCAGAACAATGATCGCGCCTCCCGACTACTGGCCGTGGGCTTCGCGGGCGCGGTGCTCTCTGGTTTGGTGATTGCCGCAATCGGATTGCTGACCCTGCGGCCACTTGTCGTCATGCTGGGCTCGACCTCGACGATCGCCCCATACGCCGTGCAATATCTGACGCCGTTGCTGGTCGCCGCACCCTGCGTGTGCGGTTCGTTCGCACTCAACGGATTGTTGAGATACCAAGGTCAATCGGCGTTCGGCATGATTGGTCTGGTGTCGGGCGCACTGCTGAATTTCCTGCTTGCGCCATTGTTCATTTTCATGGCCGGTCTGGGGATTTTCGGTGCCGGCCTCGCCACCGCCATCTGCCAGACGGTGAGCTTCGCGATTCTGACCACGATGAGCCGCAAATTCGGCGTAATGAAGCTGTCCTTGCGCAATTGCAGGCCGGATGTGCTGCTCATGCGCGAAGTGGCCGGCGGCGGCCTGCCTTCGCTGATCCGCCAAGGCGCCGGCTCGATTTCCGTGACTTGCGTGAACATCGCCGCCAACCCGTTCGGCGACGCGGCCATCGCCGGCATGGCCATCGTGATGCGCATCATGTTGGGCGCCAATTCGGTGATCGTGGGTCTCGGCCAAGGTTTCCAGCCGGTGTGCGGCTACAACTACGGGGCCGGCCTGTTCGCGCGAGTCAAAGAGGGATATTGGTTCTGCGTGCGGCTCGCCACCTGCGTGCTCGTGGCGTTGGCAGCGCTGCTGTGGATTTTCGCGCCGCAACTGGTCGAGATCTTCCGTTCCGACCCGGCCGTGGTGGCGGTGGGCGTGGCCGCGCTGCATATTCAATGCTGCACGGTGATTCTCAATGGCTTCAACATGATGGGCAATATGATGACCCAGACCATGGGCCGCACCGGCATCGCCTCGTTTCTGGCCTTGTGCCGGCAAGGCCTGTTCCTGGCACCGATTGTGCTGGTTCTGCCGATGATATTTGGCGTGCTTGGTGTGGAGATGGCGCAATCGGTGTCCGACGTGCTGACATTCGTGGTCACCATCCCGTTCATGCGGCGAATCCTGCACGAATTGCGGTGAATGGTAGATGGCAACTATGAATAATCGAAGGACAAAACGAGCGTTGCGCATTCCTTTTCCAGGACACATCGAATCGCTGTACCGCACCATGGCTGCCGCCCTTGGTCCGACGGGATGGTGGCCGGCGGTGTTCCGCCCAGTGCCTTGTTCGGCGAATCGTGGCCGAATCGACGGATGACGTGGCGGACGAATCGGCAGCTGCCATGCCGATTGAAGCAGGCGCGCTACCTACTGGCCCCGCCACGCCTTTGGGCCTCATCGCATCTGCGTCATGCATCGCCTCGATAATGCTCAGGCACGTCGGTTTGGAAGTCGCGCACCCGCGCAACGACCCGGATCGGATGGCGTTCTGGAGCATGACGCGATTCATCTACTACCACTACAGCGAACGCCTCACCATCGAAGACATCGCCCGCGCCGACGGCATGTCACTGATGTCGATCTGACTGGCCAGCAGGTCGCCGATTGGAGGGAAAAGGGATAGAGAACACAGAAGCAGAGGATAGATGTCGGTTCGGTTGCATCCTGCGTGGTGAGTTGTTGTCCGGATGGTTGCCTATATGAACCAGTGACAGGAAATCAGGGGAACGCGAGCGAGAGGAGTGCGCATGGGGCAGTTCGGCGTCATGATTGGCCAGTTGGTCGGATTTCTGATCATGCTGATGGTCGGGTATGGATGTGTAAGGCTTCGATTCTACGGTCAGACGGCGTTGGACGGCATGTGCTCGTTGCTGCTCAACGTGCTCATCCCCGTGCTCGTGTTCTCGAACGCCGTCGACGGCGCGGACCGCGCGCAGCTTGCCTCTAACTGGGGCGTGATGCTGCTGACCGCCGTGATGTACGCGCTGCTCATCCTGGTGTTCTGGCTGGTCGCCGAACTGTTGCGGCTCAAAGGTTCGCGTAGCCATGTATTTCAGGCGTCGCTTATTTTCGGCAACGCCGGATTCATCGGCATTCCGTTGATTATGGCACTTTGGCCGCAGAACGGCGCGATTTACGTGGCGCTGATGTCGATCATCGACCAGACGCTGCTCTGGACGTACGGCGTATGGCTGTGCGAGCCGGTCGACGAAACGACTGGCGGCAACGCGATTGGCGCGCGAGGTGCGGTCGTGAACGGTTCGGTGAACGGCGCCGGTTCGGTGGGCAATGCTGGTTCGGCGAGCAATGCCGCAAACGGTGGTTCTCCGGCCGTCGTCCGCCCCTTGCCAGGCACCCGCGTCCTCGGCCTGCTTAAACGATTCGTCAATCCCGCCTTCGTCGGCGTGATGCTCGCCCTGATTCTGATTCTGCTCGGCGTCAAGGTGCCGGACATCATCCTGAAGCCGCTGCACACCATCGGCAATATGGCCACGCCGATGTCGCTAATCTACTTGGGCGGCCTGTTCGCGCTGACCAAGTGGTGGGGCGTCCTCAAACGCTACGAACTCTATGCTGGCCTAGTCGCCAAGATGATCGCATTCCCGCTCGCCTTCTACGCGCTACTGACCGCGCTGACCGGCGCATTGCCGCAACTGCCGATCACCCATGACATGGTGCTGATGATTACGGTCATCGCCGGACTGCCGACCATGACCACCATTGCCATGTTCACCGGTCGCAAGAACAACATGCCCGAGTATGCGGTCGGCTTCGTGCTCGTAAGCACGCTGTTCTCGCTGGCCTCCCTGACGATTGTGTCGGCAGTTGTGTTCTGAATTGTCCCCTTCGATGAAAAGAATGCCGGGGCCTCCGGCGCTTGGAATCTCATCGACGCCGCCAACGACTCGGCATTCGAGGCGGCCGTGCCGTATTTCAAGGAGATATTCGATTACGCGCGCACGCTCGATCCGCAGCATCGCCCGCTGACCTACACCAATCTGCTGATGGCCGCCGGAGGCAAAGACAAGTGCCATCAGTTCGCGGATGTCATCTGCCTGAACCGGTATTACGGCTGGTATGTGCAAGATGGGTATCAGCTCATCGGAGCCAAGAAGGCCTTCATCAACGAGATGAACCAATGGATGAACACCGAACCCAACAAGCCGTTTCTGTTCACCGAATACGGTGCGGACACCGATGCCGGTGTGCACAAGCTGCCGAGCGTGCAATGGAGTGAAGAGTACCAATGCGAGTACCTCACCATGCAGCACGAAGTGTTCGACATGTTCGAGGCAGTGGTGGGCGAGCAGGTATGGAACCTCTGCGACTTCCAAACCGGTGAAGGCATCATGCGCGTCGACGGCAACAAGAAGAGCGTCTTCACTCGCGACCGTCAGCCCAAAGCCGCCGCCTATGTACTCAAGGAGCGTTGGGAGACTAAGTAGCGGCCCGCCCCTGGAATATTCCAGGAGCAACACACATCGCATAACACACAACGCAACATACAAAAAAGAACCTCGTGAAACGAATTTCACGAGGTTCTTTCTAGTTACGCTGAATGACTCCCATTAGACTCCCACGAGGGAAGAGCAATGGGAATTCCAACGTGGCTAAGCTCTCAAACTCAGATGTGGAAGTAGAGCTCGTACTCGAGCGGGGTCGGGGCCAGGCGAGCCTGGTCGATCTCGTCGCGCTTGAGGCCAATCCAGGTCTCGATCAGGTCGTCGGTGAACACGTCGCCGGCGGTGAGGAAGTCGTGGTCCTCTTCCAGGGCGTCCATAGCCTCGGCCAGGGAGCTTGGCACCTGCTTGATGCCAGCGTGCTCTTCCGGCGGCAGCTCGTAGAGGTCCTTGTCGACCGGCTCCGGAGGCTCGATGTGGTTCAGGATGCCGTCCAGGCCAGCCATCAGCTGAGCGGAGAAGGCCAGGAACGGGTTGCAGGACGGATCCGGAGCGCGGAACTCGATGCGCTTGGCAGCCGGGGAGGTGCCGGCCAGCGGAATACGGATGGCGGCAGAACGGTTACGAGCGGAGTACACCAGGTTGACCGGAGCCTCGAAGCCCGGAACCAGACGGTGGTAGGAGTTCAGGGACGGGTTGGTGAAGGCCAGCACGGAGGAGG
>OLRU01001616.1_pt1 | contig 18608 bp, 10 predicted proteins | sample 1672961 | NCBI WGS metagenome assembly OLRU01 (sample SAMEA3136741, study PRJEB25190) | human gut metagenome | biome: human gut; feature: human-associated habitat; material: faeces | place: Austria | collected 2013
ACCGACGTGACCGGCATCATCACCCTGCCGGAAGGCACTGAGATGTGCATGCCTGGCGATAACGTCATGATGCACGTTGAGCTGCTGACCCCCGTTGCTATGGAAGAGGGCCTGCGTTTCGCTATCCGTGAGGGTGGCCGTACCGTTGGTTCCGGCGTCGTCGGCAAGATCATTGAGTGATTTTGACCCTGTGCGCCTGTTCTAAGGCAAAAGGTTAAACTTACAAAGAGTCTTCCCATTCCGGAGAGTGGGAAGGCTCTTTTTGCGTCCCCGGGGGACTTACTGCAAAAATAAAGAGTGCTGCACGGCTTTCAAACGAGCTGTCAGCACTCTTTTTTACTTTATGGAAGATGGATTCAGTCTACAACAGGAATATCCAGCCCGAATTCCAGAGGGCGGAAGCGGGGACAGACATTGTCCGAGGTGCAGATGACCGAGGCAGCCAGACGGCTGCCGATCTCACAGGACTGGGCCGGATTTTTGCCGTAGGTCAGGCCAATGACCGTGCCGGCAAAGAACGAATCGCCTGCGCCGGTGGTGTCAATGACGTCTACTTTTTTGGCGGGGATCATACCGCTCTCACCGTTGTGGCTGGCGTAGACAGCGCCCTGACCACCCATGGTGACCACCATGCATCCGGGAATTTCTGGTGGAAAACGAGAAAGCCCGTGCCACAGTGGAAAAATACGTGCAGGAGGCGGAACAGCTGCGACTGGCTCTGTGCGGCGCCCCGGTGACCAAGGCGGGTGTTCTGGCATACCGGGAGCGCCTGCAGCAGCAGTACAGGGCTCTGACGGTCAACAACAAGCTCTCTGCTGTGAACGCGTATCTGCGGTTCTGTGGAGCGGAGCACTGCGAGGTGAAGTTGCTGAAGGTTCAGCGGCGGGCGTTTCGGGAGGAGCAGCGGGACCTGACGGAGTCGGAGTACCGCCGGCTGCTCTCTATTGCCAAGGGGCGCAAGAACCAGCGGCTGTACCACGTGATGCTGACGATCTGCGCCACCGGTATCCGGGTGAGCGAACTGCGCTTCATCACGGCGGAGGCCCTGCGTGCTGGCCGGACGGAGATCCGGCTGAAGGGAAAGTGCCGGACCGTCCTGCTGCCGCAGGAACTGGCGGAACGCCTGCGGCGGTATGCCAGGGCGCAGGATATCCAGGAGGGGCCCCTGTTCCGCACCCGCACCGGGCGGCCCCTGGACCGCAGCAACATCTGGCATGAAATGAAAACCCTCTGCCGGGAGGCCGGCGTGATGCCGGAAAAGGTATTCCCGCACAATCTGCGGCACCTGTTCGCCAAGTGCTTTTATGAACAGGAGAAGGATCTGGCGCATCTGGCGGACCTTCTGGGCCATTCCTCCATTGAGACAACCCGGATTTATGTGGCAGTGAGCGCCAGGGCCCATGAACAGATTCTGGAAAAAATGCGGCTGATCGTTTAACAACAAAACAATGATTCTGTTGTAAATCGACAAAGCTCTCTCCACTACATACATTGGAATATAGTTAGTATAAAACAAAAAAACTACAAAAGCAACGTCCTTTTTTTGCGGTTTGGATTTTTTGAGGATTCCAATTTTGCGGCCCAAAAGGGAAAGGTGCCGTTTCGGCCAAAACCGACTCTTCGTGCTCTGGCACCGTATTTCCAGCTGATGACAGGTTTACAACAGAATCATTGTTCTGTTGTAAATCGGAAAGAGATGGATACGGAGGAGATATTTGGAAAGCATTCAGACAGTGAAAGCGGCTTTGGAGAGGAGAGAATGCCCAATGCGTGAGGCGATGGAAACGGCACTACAGGACAGGACCGCGGCGCCGGCGGAGCTGACAGTTACCTGGGAAGAAGTCTGCCGGTATCTGGACAGCTTGGCGGCCCGGGGCCGCCGGCGGGAGACGATCCAGGTCTACCGCCCCAAGCTGGAGGCGTTTTACCACTTTCTTCCGGAGGACAAGCGGGTGGCTGCAGACACACTGGAGCTCTGGCGCGCCGCCTTGCTGCGGGAAGGCTACTCGCCCGGTACAGCCAACACCCATGTGTCCGCCGCCAATGGGCTGCTGGCCTATCTGGGGCGGCGGGATCTGCAGCTGATCGGCCAGCTGGACACCGAAGAGGAGATCCAGCCGGAGTTGAGCCGGACTGAGTATCTGCGCCTGCTGGCCACAGCCCGGAATCTGGGCCGGGAGCGTACGTATCTGATGGTGAAGGTCTTTGCCCTGACAGGGATCCGCGTAAGTGAGCTGAACCGGGTGACGGTCCGGGCGGTGGAGGAGGGACGTGTTCTGACCGCCTGTGACGGCAGAGCGCAGTACGTCCTGATTCCTGCCTGTCTGCGGAAGGAGTTGACAGTCTATCTCCGGCGGGTGGGGATCACTGCGGGGCCGGTATTCGTCACCCGAAGCGGCCGCCCCATGCGGAGGACCCAGGTGAGCGGAGAGATCCGGACTCTGTGCAGGGATGCCCGGGTGGATGGGGACAAGAGCAACCCCCGCTGTCTGCGCAGGCTGTATCAGGTCACGCAGGAACGCATTCGGGACAGTGTACAGATACTGGCCGAGCAGGCCCACGAGCGGATGCTGGAAGAGGAGCAGCTGACTGTGGGCTGGGAGCAGGGCAGCTGAGTCCTGCCCAGCCGACGCAGCAGGGGCGTGGACGATAGGGACGCACTGGATATGTGTGTGAACAATTTTTCAATGAGGTGAGGGGTTATGCTGTATCGAGGCAAGAGAGTCCGGGAGCGGGGGCGGCTCCCAAAGGGAAAGTTTCCGAAGAAGGGAGGCCGGCGGCTGGTCAGCGGGCTGCTGGCACTGGTACTGTGTCTGACCCTGGTGCCTGTGATTTACGCAGATACGGTGGTGACGGTGACAAGCTGGTATGCCGCCGGGGCATTTGAAGAGAACACGCTCTACTGGGTGGATAACAACAATGAGGACGGAGTGCGTCCCGGGGCGAATACGTATCAGCCGTCGCTGTGGTTCCGGATCGACAACGGGGAATGGATTGAGCTGAAAGGCGGGGAGGACTCGACGCTCTCCGGGGTGGGCCTGTCCGCTATGCCGAAAATGACGGTGGCCGACAACGGGAACAACACCTATACGGTCTCCGTCCCGACCGGCGTGTTGCCGGAAGCGATCGAAACCACAACATCCGATGGCTACGGCGGGGAGACCTCAACAGAATCCCGTGTAGAGTGGATCATGGGACCGTCCGAAGGGGTTGACGGCTACAGCCCGGTAGAGGTCAACAACGGCAATGTGTCGGAATATCCCTCCGCCGGGGACAACTACGGCTGGTACTATGTGCTGGAGGACGAATTCAACTTCCGCGTTCAGCTCCGCTGGGGTAATCTGGGCGGCGCGGAAGGCATCGCAGAAGCCATTTACAACAGCTTTGACTTCGTGGTGGACACCAACTATACAGCAAGCTCCCTCCGCCGGCTGCTGGCAGAGATGAAGGATCAGATGAAGATAGAAGAGGACCCTGATGGAGACCCGGACAACCCCACCAGCGGCACCGTCACCGTCAGCGGTCTGTGGAAGTACAACCTGGACGGCAGCCGGATCAACTACTCGGTAGAGGAGACCAGGGAGGGAGACGGAAAAGGCGACGGCCGGCTGGACGCCGCCGACGGCATCGCGGCGGGTGCCCTGCCCGAGGGCGACTACTTCCAGATCTCCTACGACAACTCCAGCACGCCCAACGTGGGCACAGAGGTGGGGAAGCTCTATGACGGCGGCAGCCTGTACCTGACGCTCACGGGCGTAAAGGATTATCAGGCCTCCAAAGTCTGGGAGGACGCGGCGGATCCGGATCACCGCCCGGCAGGTGAACTCCAGCTGTGGCGTTACCGAGCCGGGCAGAGCTACACAACGGCCGCGCCCGTCCGGGATGATGGGGGCAGCATTCTGACGGTCCCGCTCAACGGGCAGGAGAAACAGGACATTCAGTTTGCAGAGCTGCCCAAGTATGACTCGGAGGGCTACGAGTATATCTATGTGGTCCGAGAGTATCTCACTGGTGAGCATGCGGGGGACTACACCCAGGTATTCGGCGCGGTGGGGGAAGACGGCGGCGTGACGGACATCATCTGGGCGCTGGACGAGGATTCCGGTACGCTGAAAAAACTGACCAGCGAGGATGCAGACTTTGCACGGGAGACGAACAATACATACCTCTACAACGGGGGAACCCTTTCCAACAAGCTCTCCGGCACGGTGACGGTTAATGCGACCAAGATCTGGAAAGCAGCGGCTTTCCAGTCGGCGCTGGAGGATGTCCGGGTGGAGCTGATGCTCCAGGCCCGGCCGGTGGGCAGTGAGGACCCCTGGGAAGACACGGAGATCACCGAGACGCTGGGAACGGAGAAAACGGGAAAATTTACGGCGGAGAACCTGGGCGGCCTGTCCGTCAGCGCCAGCGCGCCCAAATACGATAACCAGGGCCGGGAGCTGGAGTACCGCTGGGTGGAGTCGGCGGTTTACCAGGGCGAGAATAAAACAAATCTTCTGGACAACAACTCGTTTACCCTGTCCGGCGGCGGCAGCCGGGGAGATGCAAAGTACCGTGTGACCGATGTGGAGAACGGCAACACCACCGAGATCACCAATGCCGTCAGCAACCAGATAGATTATACGGTGGAAAAGAAGTGGAAAAGCGGCGCCCAGGAGGGGCCGGTGACCTTCGCCCTGTACCGTACCATCGGCGAACAGTCTCTGACAGAAACATGCAAGGTTCTTACCTTTACAATGGATGCAGGTGGGACCGTCAATGTTGATTTCACGAAGGAAAACGCATTCATAGATGCGATCGACGGTGAAATTTCCATTCAGTTTTCTGAGGCCTGGAAAGCCCTGCTCCAGAACCTCCCAGAGTATGACGAAGAGGGGCGCCGGTATGAATACCTGATCCTGGAGGAGAACGGGAACCCCACCTATGAAACCTCCATCGACAGCAGCACCGGAGACTATACGACCATCGTCACCAACGGCCCGGGAGGAAGCCATCGGATCCTGGTCCAGAAGAACTGGGTGGACGACAGCGACGCCGCCCACCGGGAGCCAGTGGAAGTGACGGTGTACAGCAAAGAAGGAGATCAGGCGATTACCTTCGTCACGCTGGGCGAATCCCAGGAGGACGGAGATCCCATCTGGTACGCATGGGCCGGCATTGGAGAACTTACGCCGGACCAGGTCTACATCCGGGAGACCAAAATCGGAGCGACTGCGGTCCTTGGAACCGAAGGCGCCCCGACCGAGGGAGAGATCAACGCTCCCGGAATCACCCGCGACACTGTCCCCGGCAGAAACCATGCCTATGAAGCTACATACGACCGCGAGGAGATCGCGGGTGAGACGGTCTGCACCGTCACCAACCGCCGGCTGGGCAATGTGGACCTGACCGTCACCAAGGACTGGCGGGACGGCGGCGGAGACGGCGTGGGGGAACTCCAGGCAGCCCTGGAGAACACCTCCGGCCTCACTCTGGCCGTGAAGCTGAAGATCGCCGCCAGCGATGATACGGAAGGACAATTTAAAATCTATCAGAAAGATGGATTTGGCTATGTGAACCTGGGCGGCGGGGATGTACAGATTCAAGACAGAAGCGAAAGACGGGTTTCCTCTATTCAGCCGATTCTCACGGCAGATACGAAGTCCAACTCCCTTGACTTCTGGAACCTTCCCAAGTACGACACCAACGGCACAGTGGTGCGCTATACCGTGGAGGAGGTCTGGCTGGACGGCGGCAATGAGATCACGCTGGATCAGCTGCGGACCATTTCTCCGGAGGTCTATGCCCTGTGGAATACATACACAAGCTCTGTAAAGGAAGAATCCTATACGGCAAATGACGGTGAAAACAAGAATGACGAGCAGAAGATCACCCTCACCAACAAACGCACCGGCGTAACGGACGCTGTCTGGTACAAGCAGTGGTACGACATCTATATGTATGGCTCCGGCAGTCGTCCGGACATCTATCTGGACATTTACCGGACTGTGCATACCTCTGCTGCTGAGGACGGGATCGAAACCGAACTGATCTATCCCAGCTACCGCTGGACAAACGAGGGCCTGCTCCCGCCGGAGACGGAGGCGCCGTCCGAGGGAGCAGGCGATCCCGCGGGTGAGGAGCCCGGCACCGCCTCCGGGGATAACGGATCTGCGGACCGGCAGTATTTCTGGCGGGCCGAGCTGGAGAACTTGCCCAAGTATGACGACTGGGGTTACAAGATCACTTACTCCGCGGTGGAGCGCACCAGTGTAAACGCCTCCGACTTTGACTACGCCATTGCGGAGTACTGGACGGGTGAAACTTGTCTGGGCACGCGTGACGAAGCTGACCCGGGGATGGAGGCGGCTTACGAAGCGCAGACCACGAACCTGGACGGCGTCAACCCACCAGTGTCTCAGGATGCCAGCAGTTCTTACGCCAAATATGCCCTGAACGCAAATGGTACCTTCGTCAACCGCCTGAATAAGCCGGTCGCCATTGAGGGACGGAAGCTGTGGACCAACCTGCCCGCTGGCTATCCGGCGGTGGACCTGCCCAACGTCGCCTTCGCACTGTACCGGCGGGTGCAGGGCAGCGGGGAGGCGTTTGACTTTGGCGGAGCCCCCATCGCGACCCTGACTGTTCAGGACTGGTCCGGCCTGAAGAACTATACGTTCCGGCTCCTTTATGAGGGGAAAAATATCATCGATGACGGAGCCGGAACCGTCCGGCCGGAATCTGAAGACCAGCCAGGGCTGCCCAAATACACGGAGGAAGGCAAGCTGTACGAATATGTTCTCCGGGAGGAAGGCATCACCGGCGCCAACGGGCTGCCCCTGGACGGTACCGGCGAGGGACCCCAGGAATCGCTGGATCTGTTTGATATACAGGAGATCTCCAACACCTTCCAGGTGGAGAACGTGTTCCACAGCCCGACTGGCAGTCTGTCGGTGAAAAAAATCCTGGAACTGCCTTTGGGCGGAGATGACTTGCCCATCGCCTACCCCGCCGTGCGCTTCCATCTGTACCGGGTCTACATCCAGAACAACGGCCAGCCCTCCGCGCAGGAGCTGGTGCGGACGGCCACTTGGTCCTCGGAGGAGGTCGAGGCGGCTTACCAGCAGCGAGGAGACAGCACAACTGTTGAAACGGTTCTTTCCTTTACAGGCCTGGAGCAGTATGCGCCCAACGGCTCGCTGTACCTCTATCATGTGGAGGAGGACAAGAGCTTCCTGGGCGGCTACGATACCTGGTGCGGCCCGGGCGACCTGGAGGCCCAAGACGTCACAGGGGACGGATATACTGTCGGCGGTCTGCTGCCCCATGAAGAGCGGGAAGAGGCCGACGCCACGTTCCTGAACAGCCGGAAGGCTGTGCAGACAGAGTTCGTCACCCTCACGGGCCAAAAAGCCTGGGAGGACTTTTACGACGCCTTCGGTCTGCGTCCGGATGCCCCCTATGAAGAGGGGAAAGATGGTACATTGGTCCCCGTTATCCGGCTCACTGTGACCCGCCGCGCCGCTGCCCAGGAGGGGCAGGGCGACCCGCACATCGAGGAGAAGCTGACAGAGGGCGAGGACTACACCGTCAAGTGGACCCAGGATGCAGAAACCGGAAAGTGGACTTATCAGATCTGGGGTGCGGACGATCCGGATGCAGAAGAGCCCGGCATCTCCGCGGAAGAGCCCGCCGAACCGGGCCCCGGCCAGGGAGAGGAGACAACGCCGCCCACAGAAATGCCCCCGGAGGAGGGAAACCAGCCCGCCGATCCTCCCACGGACGAAGGGGATACACAGAGTCCGGAACCTCCGGCAGATGGGGAAGAAGACCAGAACCCGGACTCCCAGGCGGGAGACGGGGACGGCCAGTCCGCCCCGCAGGAGGAGACCCTCAGTGCCGCCAGCCTGCACAGCGATCCGGCGGATGGGGAACATGGCGGCGCCGGCAGCGTCCCGGTCACACCGACAGAACCTGCGGAAGATCCGGACCAGATCGGAGACCCCGATTCCCAGGATCCCTCCGAAGAGACGCCTCCCGCCGCGCAGCCCCAGACGGAGCTGGAAAAGTGGGCCCCCAACGGCGCCCGGTGGGTGTACACCGTGAAGGAAGAGCTGAACTCCGATCTGAAGGAAGCGTTGTATGAGCGGTACCAATATTACTTCACCGGCAATGGGACAGCGGGTGAGGACTCCGCAGACGGCGACACCATCCACATGAAGGAGCTGAAAAACTCTCTGGAGACCAGAGCCCCCTTCACCAAGCGGTGGGTGGGCAGCGATGGCGAGCCCATCACTGCCGATTACATGGACCTTGGCGAGATGTCCGTCACCTTTGAGCTGTATGTCAAGGAGGGAAAGAGCGGAGGTTGGCAGAGGGCAGCGGACTATTTCACGCAGGAGAACCTGGGAGAAGACGCGTACGAGAAACTGAAGGATGCCGGAATACTCAATGGTTTTTCGATCACATTGGAAAACCGGCATATCTATGATTCCTGGAGTGGAGCTTGTGAGAACCTGCCGCGTGTAGTAAAAAAAGACAGCGGGATTTCGGAGCTGTCCTATCGCGTGGTGGAGACGGAAATCGCTTATCAAGGCGGAGCCGCGACGATTACTGTCGATACCTGCGGTGAAGAGTTCGCATACACTGTTGCAGACAGCGGCGGCCTTTTCACGGGAATTGAAGACACCTACACGGAATCCGGAAATTCGACCACCATCACCAACAAGCTGGCGACGACCTCGCTGCAGGTGCAGAAGATTTGGACGAACGACCGGAACAACGTCTATGGCACCCGTCCGGATACAGACGAAGCCGGCAAGACCTGGGAGACCAGTTTCCTGATTCAGCGGACCACGGATCTATCTGTTGGCTGGGAAGCGGCAGCATGGGAAGCCGTCCAGGTGACCGGCGAAAACGGTCAAAAGCAGGATCTGGTAGTGACCCTCACCGGAACGGATACAGAGGGCACGGTTGAATCGCCGGTAGGGATGACGATTTCCGGCCTGCCGAAACAGAATGCGGAAAGGGAGTACACCTATCGCGCCGTGGAGCTTGAGCCAGGATATCAAATGACGAACGGAGCAGTCGATTTGAGCAGCTATGTCCTGCTCAGAGATTCCTACAACGAGGCGTACACGGCGGCCTACACCTATGGCGGGCAGTCTGACGACGGCTTCCTCACCACAGCGGCCAACGACATGCAGACCACCAAGGTCTTTGCCGGCAAGACGTGGATGCCTGCCGGCGAGGAGGGCGCCCAGGTCACCCTGCACCTGCAATATGCGGTTCCGCTGGAGAATCCGGCAGAGGGCCCGGCGTATACGTGGAAGACCCTGACGGCTGTATCCGTCACGCTGGATGGAACTACGGATCCTGATCTGGACAAACCCTATTACGAGTACGCAGAGTGGAAAGCCGTCTGGGAGAACCTCCCAGCCCGAATGCCGGGCAGCTATCTGCCGGACTCCGACTCCGAGACAGAATACCGCGTGACCGAAGCGGTCAGCGGCAGCTACGTCCAGGTGGGAGATACGAAAAAGGAAAACAAGACCGATGTGGATGGGACCTACCCTGAATTCCAATTCACCAATAAAGCTGTGACATCCCTGACAGTGGAAAAGAAATGGCACACCGCGGATACCAAGAAACATCCGATCACAATGGAACTCTGGCGGACCACGGACAAGAACCTGATGGGGAAGACCGGCGTGGATGGAGTGGAGCAGGTCGCCGGCATGACCGCAGAGCTGTCTGCGGCCAATAACTGGCGCCATATTTTCGGAGAGCTGGACAAAGTAAACAGCCAGAACCAGAAATACTATTATTACGCCATTGAACAGGGAACCCCGGACGAGGACATGGAAGTGATCTACGATCATGGAGAACCGACGGAAACTACGGTGGCGTTCACCACTGCCATCACCAACAGGGGCTATACGGACATCCCGGTCTCCAAAACCTGGCGGGATGACAGTGACGCGCAGGGCCTTCGCCCGGAGACGCTGAAGCTGACCCTCTACCGCAGAACGGATCCGGCAGCCCAGGGCGAAGTAGCAGGCGAAGTGACGCTGTCCGCGAAAAATGCCCAGGACGGAAACGCCGATGTCTGGACATACACCTTTGAGCATCTGCCGGATACGGACGGCAGCGGTAATCCCTATACCTACTGGGTGGAGGAAGAACACCTGGAGTCGTACACTGTGACAGGGAGCGGTACGCTGGCTCTGACCAACACACTGGGCGGCAAGGAGACGGAAATTGCCATCCAGGGGCGGAAGACCTGGGTGGGTGATGGAGCGGATGACCGTCCGAACTCCATCACGCTGAGCCTCCTGCAGAACGGCACCAAAGTTGCCGAGCGGGAAGTCACCCCGAACGCCGACGGCAGCTGGACCTATGATTTCGGCAGCTGGCCCGCCTACGACGACAGTGGCCGGGCGTACACCTACACTGTGCAGGAGGAGCCGGTGGATGGCTACGGCACCCGGGTGGACGGATGGAACGTCATCAACGGAAAGGGGAACCTGACCGTCAAAAAGCAAGTGTACAGCGGTGACCGGCAGAGGGACTTCTCCTTCACCGTCACGCTTGACGACAAGTCCATCAACGGCATCTGCGGGGATATGACGTTCCAGGACGGCGTGGCAGCATTTACCCTGAAAGACGGGGAGAGCAAGACAGCCAAGGGCCTGCCCTCCGGCGTCGGCTACACAGTGGCAGAGGCGCGTGTGGACGGCTATGGGACCCGCGTCGAGGGGCACAACCCCGGGATGGTCCCGTTCGGAGACACGGCGGAAGTGCTAATCATCAATTATGACGACACGACTCCGCCGCCGGACCCGGATCCAGATCCAGACCCCAAGCCGGATCCAGACCCGGGTCCCGATCCCATGCCGGATCCAGATCCGCATCCGACCCCTGACCCGGACGAAAGCCCGGATCCTGATATGCCGGATACGCCGGACGAACCGGGGCACCCTGATGAACCGGATGACTCTGTTCCCACGGGAGACACTGCCCAGCTGGCGCTGTATCTGGCACTGCTGGCGGCCTCTCTGGCTGGCGCAGCAGCCATCGTGATTCTGGGCCGGAAGGGCAGGAAGAGAGACTGAAAAAAGCATTGAACCAACGAGGCAATCAACCGGGGGGCACGCATACCGTGCCCCCGGCCTTGGGGCCGCAGTCCTGAGAGATAGGGATCGAAACAACTTCCACACTTGACAACGGCCAAAAAATTCCGTATAATAAACTACGTTGCTTTGCGGGGCCTTGGTGCCCTGGAAGAGAGGCAGCTATCCGGGTGTAGCGCAGTTGGTAGCGCGCTTGGTTCGGGACCAAGAGGCCGTGGGTTCAAATCCCGCCACTCGGACCATCGGAGTATCCTTTGGGGTACTCCGATTTTTTACTGCCAATTTGTAAATTTTCTCATGTTGTTGCACAGGAATGTGCAACTTTTTTTGTTTGGGAACCTGTATGCAGAAGGACTTGTTCCTTACTACATACAGGAGGGCTATCTATGACCGAAGAAAATTACAACTACCGAACCAGTCAGAAACTGCTTCGCAACCAGTTTCCCGGCAAAGGAAAGTTAAAAATCCCCATCATTCCTAAGTTCCAAGAAAGTCCCGGAGACTTCGATGATCTTTTGTTGATCGGTTTTGACAAAACCCATTTGGAGGACCAGAATCACCTAGACCGCATGGTACACTTCTTCCTATATGACTATCGCTTTGAGAGGGTCTGGAAGAACCCGGACAATGACATTGAAAAACTCTCCCGCTACCGCGCGGTGCTGTCGCCGGATTTCAGTATGTACCTGGAGATGGCGCCTGTTATGCAACTTTACAATGTATTTCGTAATCGCTGGTGCGGCGCTTACTGGGCATCCAAAGGGCTCCGGGTCATTCCAACTGTCAACTGGGGAGATGAATCCACGTTTGATTTCTGCTTTGAAGGGATTGAAAAAGGAAGCGTTGTTGCTGTCTCCACTTATATGGCCTCAGAGCATGACAACCGCTGCGACCAGAAAGAATGGTTCATGGCAGGATACAACGAGATGCTGCGGCGCATTGATCCGGAAAAAATTATCTGTTATAATACACCGTTTCCCGAAATGCAGGGCAACATTATCCATGTGGATTACGAACGCAGTTCTTGGCGGTATATGAACTATGAACGAAGTTTCCATCGTGAAGATTTGGATGCCTTTAAAATTGGCGGCACATCCAGTAATAATCGTGATACAATAGAGCCGTACCTAATTGGAAAAGGCGGAGGAAGCGCCTACGGCGGAGAAATCAAACCGTCAAAACCAGAGGATGAGCGATTCTGGGGTGAGCCGGGCGAAACAAAATATACCTATACGGCAAAAGGAGAGCTTATTGAAACGCTGATTGGTCCTGACGGAAAAGCATATTTGGAAATTCACCATACAAACCATGGTTTCCCCAAGTATCATGAAGTTCCACACCAACATAGCATCATATGGGATCAGTCAGGCTTTCACTTCGGCAAAGAACAGACTACCAAGAGCTTTTTATACGGGAGGAACACGAACATGGCAACATGGGTCGGCACAAACAGCCTTGAAGATAATAGGTTTAAAACAATCAGTGATTTCAAACAGTGTATGCGGCGCGGCGGCGAAGTCCAGTTCGAGTGGAATGGCGTGCTGTACTGTTGCTTTGGCTGTATTTCTCCTGCGGCAGATGCAGCGCCTAAAATGGTGATTTGTCAGGCTGGCTCTGTGGAAGTAAACACTCGTACTGAGAAATGGTGTGATACCGCCGACGAAATTCTGGAGTATATGGTTGGTGGTGATCGTCTGCGTGATGTAATCACGCAAGTGAAAGTGTGGGAGCGTACAATTTAAGATGAAGCCTTTTGCCGACTGCTTACAAACCATTGATATTACTGGATTTCCACAGATCCTTTAATGACATTCAGACTATGTTAAAAGCTGCATTTTGGTTCTTTGAACCGAAATGCAGCTTTTTCATTTTCCCGCCCTTCATGACAAACTGGTCGACAGTATGTATCATGGAGGGCTTCTTATGTTTCAACATGTGATCAAGATCCCGTATACGCAGAAGGACCATCCTATTTGAGACCAGCAGCTGCGGGTTGCAGCCTATTGCCGTACCAGCACGAATCAGGAGAAACAAAATTCAAGCCTGGAAAAACAGATTGCGTATTATACAGCTTTCATTCAGAGTAATCCCAAGTGGCGGTTTGCAGCTGTTTACGCCGGCCAGGCATCGGGACAGCACACCCAAAACCGCCCGGGCTAATGTAATTTTTTACATTAAGTAAAAGTCATGCAGTTGATAATTGAATGATGTGTTGTATAGCACATTCTATTTAAACTATTAATAATTGGTAAATAATTCCTTGATATGTTGACTTTATTACCACCTCTTCGTACAATATATTGTAATCAGTTGGTTGTACTCTTTCAATAAATAGAAAGGCGTATTATGGGCGGAAAAGAAGGCGGCAGAGGTTATCTATATCAAGGGATTGTTGCTGTTCTAGAAGCATTAAGGCGAAATGATTGGGATAGGATTTACATTGAATTTCCAACAGAAGGTGACAAGGTAGATATTGCTTTAAAGAGCGCAGATACAATTACAGATGCGATCCAAGTTAAATCGACGGTCAACTCTTTTTCAAAGGGCGATATTTCTAAGTGGTTAAAAGATATCATCACTGATTATCCCTGCCAGCGGTATTGCTTGGTTTTAATCGGAAATTGTGCGGTATCAGCTGTGGATTTTATGAACGCTATTACCAAGTTTCAAACGGGTAAGTTGGATGCAACAGGTAAAAAACAGTTAGAAAAATTTGAAACTCAATTACTAAAAGATATTAATGTGGATTTTAAAGTGTTGCCATTCGATCCAGATAGTTTGAAGAGCCTTGTTCGAGAGGCTCTTTGGAAATATGCATATGATAGTGGACATTCCTTGGAGCATCCCCAAGTATCTTTACTTGTGGACGCAATGGTTGAGGAGGAACTTCTTCAATCAACAAAAGATGGCTATACCGATCGAACAATTTTCAGCCTGGAGTTGAACAAGCGAATCGAATTAATTATCAAGAAGTACACCAAGGTACGAAAAGCAATTGGAATTTTGTGTTTTTCAAGAGGTTCTGAAAGACTTACCCAAGAGACGTCAATTCTGTTAGATTTACAAGACAAATTTGAAGGTAGATTTTTGAAACCGGATTTTGACTGGACGGTTGATATCGGTAAGCCTGTTCAAGATTTTTTGAGAGAAAATACAGAGGTGCAGCAAGCTTACCAAATTATGCTGGAAGCCCATGGTTCCATCGCTTTTGCTGCAGGTCGTGTTTTTGATACTAAATCCGGTGTGGATATTTGTCCTGTTCAAAAAACAATTTTGGGACCAGAAATATGGGAATTTGACAAATGCGATCGAACCCAATATCAGAATTGGAAGGTAGAACATATAGCAAGAGATGAAGATACATTTGACACCGCGCTTATCCTCAACGTGAGGCACAATATTTGCTCTGATGTGGAGCGATACCTGAAAGAACAGGGGGTTCACGTTGGACGGATTATTAATTTCTCACCAGAGGACACAGGTAGCACTGGCTTTTCTATTCAAAATGGCACCCACTCCTCAAAACTGGCAATGGAAGTTTATGCCGCATTGGCAGGACGAAGCACCGTTGAAAGGCGAGCATATCTCCATATTTTTGCTGCCGCGCCTAATGCGTTTATGTTTCATCTTGGGCAAGTATCCCGTCCATTTGGAAAGTGTATTCTGTACGAATATGATTTTGAACAACGAGGCAACTGCTCTTACATACCGTCCATTCAGTTTGACGGGAAAGGAGGACTTGAATGAGCGCAATACAAACTTATTTTCAGGATTTCTTGACTAATATTCGGCTACCTGACAGTTTGAAAAAAGCGTTGATCTCCGCACACACCGAGCTTCGAGAACAACTCAAATCTGATGACCTTACAAAAGATTTACTCGTTGAAAGTTTTTTACAGGGTAGCTATGCTAGGTCAACTTGTATTAAACCAGCACCAGGAAAAAAGGTGGATGTAGATGTAATTGTAGTTACTAATATTGATCATGATACCGTTTCTGCCCAAGAAGCATTTGCCATAATTACACCCTTTGTAAAGAAGTACTATCAGAACTACGAACAGCAAAAGCGTTCGATCGGTATTTCTTTGCCCGAAGTAGATATGGATCTAGTAATTACCGCAGCTCCCAGCGAAGAGGTGAAAAGGGCCATTGAATGTGCTGGCCTTTCATCCGCATTCACAGTCGATGATCTCTCGGGCTATCAGCAGTCACTTTTGGAAAATTACCGCTTAGATTCACTGGAAAGATTTTTCGAAAGTGATTCTACTGGCCAACAATGGAGGGCGGAGCCTTTACTGATTCCAGATAATGTCGAAAATCAATGGTATCGAACGCATCCTTTAGAGCAGATCCGTTGGACCAAGAGAAAAAATCAAATTTGCAAAGGTAATTATGTAAATGTAGTTAAAGCGATCAAATGGTGGCGACGATTGGAACTACCTAGCCTCAAGCATCCGAAAAGCTATCCGTTGGAACATTTTGTGGGAGAGTGTTGTCCAGATGGAATCACAAGTGTTGCAGAGGGCATCGTCGGAACCTTGGAGTGCATTGCGGAATGTTATCCTAAAAAGCCATTCCTCCCAGACCGGGGGGTTCCTGAGCATGACGTATTTGAGATGCTCTCAGATGAGGATTATGACACTTTCTATAAGGCGGTTTGCGGCGGTGCAAGACTTGCTAGAGCAGCTTATGATAGCGCTGATATAGAAGAGAGTGTTAACCTTTGGAAATCTTTCTTCAAAGATTGCGATGAATTTCCATCCTATTATAGAAAAAACGGAGGATTTACTCCGAGAGTACAGGAAAGTAAGGGCGTTCCTGTTGGGAGGTTTGGATGAGTCAGAATCCAACTGAGAATTTGCGACGCGGGCGGCGCCGGATTGAAGAAATACCAGAAATAATTTTGCTGAAAGATTGGACTTGGGATGTAGTTACAAAACGTTTTTATCTTCACATTAGGGTTTGTTTGGACCATGATGGCAAAGATATTCCCAGAGTAACAGAATGGTTTGTTACTGCGGAAACTGTTTATCCCTTTGGAACTATTGCTATATATCCGAGCTGCAAAAATAGTATAACAAATACATTTCCACATCAATCGATCAATGCTTTTGAGGAAGAAAACCATTTGTGGCGTAAAGGAAAACTCTGTGTTGATCTTATTGATCAGACTCTTGGCATCCGCGTTCCTGAAAAAGAGCCGTTCACAGTTGATGAACGGCTCTTTTGGAATATGCAAAGAGCTGTTTTGTGGCTCCGTGCGGCTGCAGAAGAGAGATTAATAAAAAATGGGGATGCCTTTGAGTTACCAGATTTTCCAGTCTCTCATATACAGACAGTCTTTGCTTTTCAAGAGGATTGTGTTTCCATGATGATCTGGGAAAGTACGGATGAGCGTTGTGGAATTGCAAGAATCGTTCGTAGGCAACTTTCATCAGAGCAATCCATAGCAATGATTCGGAGCTTTCGCTCCATTGATTCTCAGAAGGTAATCTATCAACCGGTTTGGGGAACGGCAATAAGGGAAAAAAACTATGAAAATGCACTTTGGATCAGATTAAAAGAAGTACCAGTTATTAATAACTGGCAAGTTCCCACTAACCTATGTCAGTTGAAGCAGATATGCACTAATCAGGGCATTGATTTGCTGGCCATTTTGAAATCATTTGCCCCCAAAGCCAGAGATGGGAGGCGGCATCTGCTTTTGGTTGGTTTTCCAATCCCAGCACATATCGGTGAAGATTCCCACGAGATGACTTGGCAGGCTATAGAGCTTCCTGCTCTATCCTGCGGAAAATATACAAATAGAGTTTTTCATTCTGGCAAGCGACTTAGCATTCCTCAGACTTACGGAGCAAGAAAAGGCTACCGCCCGAGTGAAGCGGGCTGGTGGATGAATGACAAAGCAAAGATATTCCTGGATAGTATGGAACTATCATGGATTCGCAGCGAAAACTGGAGCGCACGCACGATTAAGGGGCGTGGAAAGCTTGCAAATAGGCTTGCGAATCAGCGTATAGTTATGATTGGGCTCGGTAGCTTGGGCGCTTCTATTGCAGAACTGTTGACTCGTGCTGGGGCAACACAACTCACCTGTATCGATGGAAATGCTTTAGAAATGGGAAATCTTTGCCGTCATACTTTATGTATGACAGATCTTTATCAGTCCAAAAGTAAACTTGTAGCTAAAAGGTTAACGAATATTGACCCTAACATTCACACTACTTATGCAGAAAGGTATTTAGATATAGATGAAACTGGGGCATTAGTACCAGACTTGAGCAGTTTTGATATTATCATTGATTCCACTGGCGAGGATCAAGTATTGGCGTTATTATCTGCAACAGAGTGGAAGCGAAAAATTGTATTCTGCTCAAGTTCTGTTGGACTTGGTGCAAAACGACTGTATATTAATATTCAAAGGACAAAACTGCCTCACTTTGAAAATTTTCTTAATTTAGTCGAACCATATTTTCAAAAAGATTCCAATGATTTTAATCTAGATGCGCTTCCTCGGGATGGCATTGGCTGCTGGCATCCATTATTTCCTGCCAGGGCAGATGATATGTGGTTTGCCGCTTGTACCACAGTCAAGGCATTAGAAGCTTTTGTACAAAATTCAACAGAAAAAGGGATCTCATTAATCTATGAAACACAGACTGAAGATGGACTTTTTAATGGCCTGCGATTGATTGAGAAACAATATGAATATCGAGAAAATTGAGACCTTTAAATATTACGAGAGCTTTAATGGAAGCTATGGTGTTAAGTTGCCGGATCAGGAGCTAGAGTATATTCATAGTTTATGTATGAATTCATATCCTTATGAGACAGGCGGAATCCTCATCGGCAGATACTCTGATGATTTGAAATGGGCAGAAATAACCACTATAACAGGAGCTCCAGCAGAATCCAAGCAAACTTTGTGTTCATTCGTACGGAGTACGCGGGGCATTATTACGAAGCTAAAAAGAGCGTGGCAAAAGCAGCAATATTATTTAGGGGAGTGGCATTATCATCCCAATGCTTCTCCTAAGCCATCTGCACTAGATTTGAAAACAATGGTCAATTTATCTAAAGACGAAGACCTAGGATGTCCAGAACCAATTTTGTTGGTCATCGGAGGTAGCTCATCCAACTGGCTTCAGTATATTGGGGTATATGTAAAGGAACAAGAGATAGAACTCTATGAAATAAATAATAACTAATGCTACCATTATACTTTTTAGATCTATTTTTTTAGATCTAATGAATAAAGGCTCTCAAGCGACATCTATAATAGTCGCACAATACATGTTAAAAGCTATATTTTAGTTCCTTGAACTGAAATGTAGCTTTTTCATTTTCTACCCCTCCATGATAAACTGATCGACAGTATGTATCATGGAGGGGTTCTTATGTTTCAACATGTGATTGAGATCCCGCAGACGCAGGAGGACCACCCTATTTGGAATCAGCAGTTGCGGGGGGCAACCTATTGCCGTACCAGCACGA
>OLRU01001623.1_pt1 | contig 18571 bp, 15 predicted proteins | sample 1672961 | NCBI WGS metagenome assembly OLRU01 (sample SAMEA3136741, study PRJEB25190) | human gut metagenome | biome: human gut; feature: human-associated habitat; material: faeces | place: Austria | collected 2013
TGTCTATAAAGTTAAAATATGGGTACTATCAACAAAGTTATATATGTTATCTATAAAATGGTTCTCTGCTTAGAGATGCCGTTTGAGGGGCTTCTCAAAAGTATTTGGTGATGGAAGCGTGTGCGAAGTTATCCATTTCATTAATCATGCGGACAGCCGATTCTATAATGGGATATGCACAGATAGCTCCCGTGCCTTCTCCGAGTCTTAATCCTAAGTGCAGCAACGGTTTGGCATTTAATGAATCAAGTACAAGCTTATGCCCGTATTCATCTCCGCAATGTCCGAATACGGCATAATGCAGCACTTCGGGATATAGCTTGGCGGCGGCAAGGATACAGTTTGTCATGATGAAGCCGTCTACCAGAATAATCATTTTCAGCTCGGCGGCTTGCAGCATGGCGCCTACTGCCATAACCATTTCCAAGCCGCCGAAGTAGCGGATGATGTCACGCGGTGAACCGTCTCCTTTGTAGTTATCCAACGACTGTTTCAAGACTTCGTACTTATGGCGGATGCCTGCATCGTCCAGTCCGCTTCCCGCACCGACGCATTCTTTTAGCGGAATGCCGGTGAAGCAGCTCATCCATAGGGAAGAAGAGGATGTGTTGCCTATCCCCATTTCCCCGAAACTGAGTATGTTACTGCCTTCTTCGCGGCAACGGCGCACCACTTCCGCACCCCGTTCCAGGCAAAGTTCCATTTCCGTTTTGGTCATTGCAGCTTCGTGCAGATAGTTGCGTGTGCCTTTGCGCACTTTCATATTGATGATTCCTTTTTCATAAGGCAGGTCATAATCAACTCCCGCATCCACTATCTTTAATGCAAATCCGTGCTGGCGGCACAGAAAATTGACGCCAGCACCCCCATGAAGGAAATTACTGATTTGCTGCCAGGTAATTTCTTTGGGTGAGAGGCTGACACCTTCCTCTACAATACCATGATCGGCAGCAAAGATGATATTCTGAGGGTGTTGCAGAATGGGAGTCAGGCTTTGCTGGATAAGCCCTACCTGAAGCGCAAGGCTTTCCAGCATTCCCAAAGACCCTTTCGGCTTGGTCAGGTTATTGATTTTTTCAACCAGTGCCGGTCGTATAGCTTCATCCGGTCCTATTATATCAAATGTCTTCATAATTTTATACCTTATACTTCATTCTTATATTCCGTACTTATTCACACTTAATTTTTGTTGCAATCCCCGACACCATTAAAATCACTTCATCTGCCCGTGAAGCCACATACTGGTTCATCCAGCCTTGCATATCCGTAAACTTCCGTTGTATTTCGTTTTCGGATGTGCCGCCCATACCTATCTCGTTGGTGACAAATATAAATGTGGCATCCTGTGCCGTAAAGCGGTCGAATTCGGCTTTGGCTGCGGCAAGGGAACGGTCTGTATCGGCATCCAGGTCGAAAAAGAAGTTGGTGCACCACAACGTTATGCAGTCTATCAGTACGGTGCGTCCGGACAGCGAGTGGCGGCTCAGCTCTTTATCTTCTTCTATGTTTGTCCATTCCGGTCCGCGCCTTTCCTGGTGGTGTATCACCCGTTTGCGGAATTCTTCATCCCATATACGTGCCGTAGCGAGGTAGACGGGGTTGGGCGAGAGGCTGAGCGCCAGCTTTTCCGCATAGGTACTTTTGCCCGAACGTGCTCCACCGGTAATAAGTATGATTCGTCTCATTGGTTTGCTTGAAGTTTTTATGAAAGCAAATGTACATGATTTCTGCGGCAGTGGCAAGAATAGGGTATTTTTTTAGCGGTTTCGTTTTTTCTTTTTTAAAAGATTTCATTACCTTTGCCGATGTTTTCAGAATAAAGGGAAACGAAACCTGCGGCAATAGCTCAGTTGGTAGAGCATCAGCTTCCCAAGCTGAGGGTCACGAGTTCGAGCCTCGCTTGCCGCTCTTTTGAGTATGAGGCAGTTGCATCACAGCGGCTGCCTTTTTTTAAATTGATTAAATTTTAAAAACGAAATAGAATGGCAGTAGAATTGAAAGACCTTACCAAACGTAGCGAGAATTATTCTCAGTGGTACAACGAGTTGGTGGTGAAGGCCGATTTGGCAGAGCAGTCGGCTGTGCGCGGATGTATGGTAATCAAGCCTTACGGATACGCAATCTGGGAGAAGATGCAGCGTCAGTTGGACGATATGTTCAAGGAAACAGGACACGTAAACGCTTATTTCCCCTTACTTATTCCGAAATCATTCCTCAGTCGCGAAGCGGAACACGTGGAAGGCTTTGCCAAAGAGTGTGCCGTAGTGACGCACTATCGTTTGAAGAACGACCCGAATGGCGGCGGCGTAGTGGTAGACCCCGCTGCAAAGCTGGAAGAAGAACTTATCATCCGCCCTACTTCGGAAACCATCATTTGGAATACCTATAAGAACTGGATTAACTCTTACCGCGACCTGCCTATCCTGTGCAACCAATGGGCAAACGTATTCCGTTGGGAAATGCGTACCCGTCTGTTCCTGCGTACCGCAGAGTTCTTGTGGCAGGAAGGCCACACGGCTCACGCCACTCGCGAAGAAGCCGAAGAGGAAGCAGTGCGTATGCTGAACGTGTACAGCGAATTTGCCGAGAAATACATGGCAGTGCCCGTTGTCAAAGGTGTGAAGTCGGCCAATGAACGCTTCGCCGGCGCTCTCAACACCTATACCATTGAAGCGATGATGCAGGATGGTAAAGCTTTGCAGAGTGGTACTTCACACTTCTTGGGACAGAACTTCGCCAAAGCTTTCGACGTGCAGTTCGTAAACAAGGAAAACAAACTGGAATACGTATGGGCCACTTCTTGGGGAGTATCTACCCGCTTGATGGGTGCGCTTATCATGACACATTCCGATGACAACGGTCTGGTGCTTCCGCCGCACTTGGCTCCGATACAGGTGGTTATCGTACCTATCTACAAGAATGCCGAAATGCTTGCCAAGATTAACGAGAAGGTGGCAGGCATCGTAGCCAAACTAAAAGCAATGGGCATCTCTGTGAAGTACGACAATGCCGACAACAAACGTCCGGGCTTCAAGTTTGCCGATTACGAGGTGAAAGGTGTACCTGTCCGTCTGGTTATGGGTGGCCGCGACTTGGAGAACAATACAATGGAAGTGATGCGCCGCGATACGCTGGAGAAAGAAACCCGCTCTTGCGACGGTATCGAGGAATACGTAAAAGACCTGCTTGAGGAAATCCAGGCGAATATTTATAAGAAAGCATTGGATTATCGCAACAGCCGTATCACTACGGTGGACAGCTATGACGAGTTCAAGGAAAAGATTGAAGAAGGCGGCTTTATTTTGGCTCATTGGGACGGAACGACCGAGACCGAGGAGAAGATTAAGGAAGAGACCAAAGCCACTATCCGCTGTATTCCGTTCGATTCTTTCGTACCAGGTGACAAGGAGCCGGGCAAATGTATGGTTACGGGCAAGCCGTCTGCCTGCCGCGTGATATTTGCACGTTCCTATTAATAAGGATATTTTTCACTTTGCTGGATGAAGCTTTTTTCATAGTAACCTGTGATGAAGTTTCTTTCCTTTTCAGGAGTATTCGGCAGATGTTTTAAAAAATGGAGGTATGCTAAATTAAACACACGTTCGTGCAGTTCAATTTAGCATACCTCCATTTTTATGCACAAAGAAAGTGCATCACCAGTCAATCAGTTTTCTTGCAATGCTTAGTTTCCGGGGTATTTCGGTAGGTCGTCTTTGAAATAGAATGCGCCGGAACTGAGTTCATCGGCCTGCAGTTTGATTTTCCCGCTTTCATAGTCGGCTATGAATCCTACCATTAATCCGCTGGGATAAGGCCAGGGCTGGCTGCCGAAATAAGTGATGTTTTTCACCCTTAGCCCCGTTTCTTCCATAACTTCCCGCTCTACGCATTGTTCCAACGTTTTGCCCGTTTCGAGAAAGCCGGCTACCAACCCCGTGGAACGTGCTGCGGAAGTTGCGTGTATGCACCAGCAATATTTCTTTGCCTTTCCGTATCAGCACGAATGATAGCCGTAGAAACGGGAGGATACTTCTATGCTTTTCGTAAAACTGTATACCGAAACAGTTCCGAACCTTTTTTAATATTTCTACAAGGTTATTACAGCGATGCGCTATACTTTATCAGCGCATAGCCGCCTACTACCTGCATTGCCATTCCCGGCAGCCCGATACGGAAATCCTGTACGGCTTGGAAGAAGCTGCCCACCATAGCCCATTCGCCCAAAGTACCTGCTACCTGATAGAACAGTACAACGGCCAATAGGATAGGCAGAGAGATACGGTTGAAACGATGTGCTGCCCAGCCGGCTGCTGCTGCCAGTAATACGGACTTCAACAGAATGGCGGGAAGCACTGCCGGAAGAGGCATCCCGAACAGCAGTGAATTGATTATCGGAGAAAGGATCGCAGTCAGCAATCCTACCTTCCAGCCGAATTTGTATGCACCGATTAAGGTGAAGAAATAGATGGGCAACCATGTGATACCGCCTTGCGGTATAAGGTGGAAAAGCTGGGGCAGTGCCATATTGCCTGCAATGAACAATGCGGCCATTAAGTAAGTTCTTGCATTGCTGTAATCCAGCGAATAGAGTTTTACAGTTTTTGTTTCCATGTTCTTATCGTTTATAAAATAATCTTATTCATTTATCGGGTAAATTGTATTGGTCCGTCGGATAATCTTTATCGGCTAATCAAACAATCTGTTTTATACTTACAAAGTTATAACTATTATTTCAAACCAATACGGTCTTGACAACAGTAATGCCTGATTTTGTCAGAAATTGATATTCACTCCGCCCATAACGGTTGCCTTAGGCATCGGAAAGCCGTCGTTTATTTCGTAGCGTTGCGCCAGCAGGTTTTCCCCTCGTACAAAGACATCGGCATAGCGGCATACACGATAATTGGCACGCAGGTTCCAGAGAACAAAACTTTCTTTCTTCTCCTTGCCTTTGCTTACGTTGGTATAGAGGTCTTTTATATATTGCACCCCAGTTGACACTCCCCAGCGGCCTCGCGTAAAGTCAACGCCTGCATAGAGTTTATGTCCGGGAGCGGCAATCACCGGATTCTCCATGTGCAGCCAACTGTAATTGGCATTTACATGCCAATGCGGGGTAATGCGGTAACCGATATTGGCTTCAATGCCCCGGTTTTCAATCTTGCCGGTATTTACGTTCTTGGGCTTGCCGTCCGTAGGAACGGTCATAATCATATTGTCGCCGTCGATGTAGTAGAGGTTTATGCCGTAAGACAAAGCGCCGTCCAACACCCGTTGCGAGAAAGACAACTCGTAGCTCATCAGGCTTTCCGCCATTAAATCCGGATTCTGTGGCGGAAACATGTACATCTCACGGATGGTGGGGTTACGGAATCCCTTGCTCACCATTGCTTTCACTTCCATCTGTCGGGGCAAGTGGAACGAAAGGCCGCCCTGCGGAATCCATTCCGTGCCTACGTGCGAATGGTGGTCTACACGGATGCCCGCATCCAGAGAGAGCCATTCGCCGAGGTCTTGACGGAAGTCTACATATCCGGCAAATTCATCCATTTGCTTGTCTACACCCGGAACACGTTCGCCGGTAGACACCATTCGGTTCCATGATTCGCCGCCGAAGTGCTGATAGTCGAAACCTGCGGTCAGACGGTTACCGGCGAAAAGCGTTACGCTCTGATACCACGACACGCCCAGCATGCGGTCTTTGGAGTTGAAATGGGATTCCTGCGGCGTACCGCCGGGATGATAGCCGTCATTGATTTTATGGCGTCCCCAGTTATAGAAGAAACTCAAGGCGCCGGAACTCTTTTCATAACGGTTTTCGAGAGCGAGCGAAGTCATGCCGCGCGTGATGCGGGAGTCATTGTCTATGTACGGATTACCGGCCTCGCCCGGATTGGAGGCCTTGAACTGCGTGATGTTTACATCGCCCCACAGTTTCCAGGAATCGTTGAAGTCATATCCCAGCTTGGCATAGCCGCCGTATTGCTCAAACTCCATATTGTCGCGATGCCCGTCGGTACGGTTGTAAGAGCCGGTGACAACACTGCTGAAACGCCCTTTCCTGATGCGGTTGGAAACTTCCGTCTGCAATGTGTTGTAGGAGCCGTAGCCGATTTGCGCATGGGTCTTAACCCCGTCTTCCTGCATCTTGCGGGTTACGATATTGATAACGCCGCCCATAGCGTTAGAGCCATACAGCACCGAGGCAGGACCGCGAAGCACTTCCACCCGGTCGGTTAGCATGGTCTGATAGGCATCGGCAATGGGATGTCCCATTAATCCCATATATTGGGGATGGCCGTCAATCAGTACCAGCAAACCAGCCGTAGGGCTGCTGCCGATGCCGCGCAGGTTCATTCCGCCTGCCGCTCCTGTGGACACGCCGTATCCCATGATGCCACGACTTGTAGCGAACAGTCCGGGCACTTGCTCCGTCAGGGCAGGCAGTACGGATGGTTGGAAACGTTGCTCCAACACCTTGCGGTTCACTACGGAGATGGTCATCGGCAGATGCCGTATATCCGTTTCGTTTCTTGTTCCGGTTACTACCACTTCGTCTATAGTCAGGTTCCGGGCAATGCGTGTGCTGTCCTTTGCGGTCTGCGCAAATCCCGCCATTGTCCAAAGACCGGCTATCGAAAGGAGTAATATGTTTTTTTTCTTCATTCGTATCGCTTTCCTCATTATTTGTTCCGCCAAAGATAGGGCGTATTTTCTTTTTCCGTTTGTATTATAATCTCTCTTGTTTGAGATTTTCTACAAACCGGTCTATTTCCTGTAACTTTTTGGGTATATCGATGCTTTGAGGACAGTGCGGGTTGCATTGGTCGCATCCTGTACAATGGCTTGCCTGGCGAAGCTTCGGTACGCTGCGGTCATAACCGATGAGGAAGGCGCGGCGGGCTTCGCGATAGTTCTCATCCCGGCTGCTTTTGGGTATATTGCCCTCGTTGACGCAGCGGTTGTAATGCAGCAGAATGGCGGGAATGTCCAGTCCGTAGGGACAAGGCATGCAATACTTGCAGTCGTTGCACGGGATGATAGGATAGGTAAGCATTACCTGCGCCGTATCTTCCAGCAGAGCCAGTTCTTCTTCCGTGCAAGGGTCGAGGGGGGAATAGGTGCGGAGATTGTCCTGCAGATGTTCCATATACGTCATGCCGCTCAGTACCGTCAGTACCTTGGGGAAGCTCCCGGCAAAGCGGAATGCCCAGGAAGCTACACTCTCTTGCGGGCGATGCTGCTTCAGGCGTGCCACCAAGTGGTCGTTCAGTCTGGATAGCCGTCCTCCCAGCAGCGGTTCCATGATAATGGCGGGTATGTCGCGTTTAACGAGTTCGCCATACAGATATTCGGCATTGACATTATTGCCCGAAGCATGCCGCCAGTCGGCATAGTTGAGTTGGATTTGCACGAAATCCCAGTGTATGCGGTCGTGCATGGCCAGTATTTCATCGAACACGTCCGTTGTTCCGTGAAACGAAAACCCCAGGTTCCGGATACGCCCGGCCTTGCGTTCTTCCATCAGAAAATCAATCATACCGTTGTCGATGTACCGTGCCCGGAATGTCTTGATACCGCCATTGCCGACGGAGTGCAACAGATAATAATCGATGTAGTCCACTTGCAGGTCCTCGAACGATTTCCGATACATGGCGATTGAATTCTCGCGGGTGTAATTGGAAAAGTTGGACAGTTTGGTGGCTATCAGGAACTTTTCACGCGGATGGCGTTTCAGTGCTATTCCCGTTGACTTCTCCGACCAACCCTGCACATACACGGGCGATGTGTCGAAATAGTTCACGCCGTGGGCGATGGCATAGTCAATCAGTTCGTTGACGGCTTCCTGGTCTACCTCATCTCCGTTTCCGTCAGCCCGCTTCCGGGTAGGCCAGCGCATGCAGCCGTAGCCCAATAAGGATACCCGGTCGCCCGTGGTGGGATTGGTACGGTACACCATCTTATCGGTAGGAATCTCGCCCAAAGCGGCCGATTCGCTGTCCGAACGGTTATTCTTGCCGGAGCAGCCATACAATGCGGCTGCCGATGCAAACGTCCCTGCGCCGGCAAGCTTGAAGAAGTCCCGGCGGTTTATCTTGCTGTTATTCTTATTATTCTTCTCTTCCATAGTTACTCGTATTTATTCTTCTCGGTACTGTCTGTTGTCCAGAACGTATCGAAGATTTTCCTTTATCGTTTTGTCATCTGATTCTCACACCGTTCTGTGCATGATATGTCCTTCCACATAGATTGCGCTGAACGGGCGTGCCGGACACAGGTTCTCACATGCGCCGCAGCCGATGCAGCGTTCGGTATTGACAACGGGTATTTGGGGGGATTGCGGATTTCCGGAGTCCGAAGCCACCATTTGTATGGCGCCGACCGGGCAGTGGCGGGCGCAGTTGCCGCACTCCACCTTATCGGTGATGCAGATGCAATTCTCCTTTATCCATACGGCATGACCTATCTGGATGGCCGATTTGTCGGCTTTCGTTATCGGCCGGATAGCACCTGCCGGACAAACTTCCGAACACTTGGTACATTCGGGACGGCAGTAGCCGCGCTCGTAGGACATTTCCGGCTGCATCAGCCGTGTCAGGTCGGAAGAGGGGCGCAGCACCTGGTTGGGACACACAGCAACGCATAGCTGGCAAGCCGTACAGTGTTGTGCAAAATTGCGTGCGCTCAACGACCCCGGAGGAGTAATGGCGGCGGCACGTACGGGTATCTTTTTGTCTTCGATGGCGGCCAGTCCGCCGTCTACTTTCTTCTCTTGCGCCTTTAGAGTGGCGGTAGTGGCCAATACTGCCGTTGCCGAGAGGAATGCGCGCCGGGTATCATCTGCCGGTCCGGTAGAAGTTGTTGTACTTTGAGTCTGATTCCGGGCGGATATTTTCGCAGCATCCGCTTTATGACGGCGGCGGGTGTAGGTGATGGCTCCCTGTCTGCATTTATCCAGGCAGTCCATGCATGCCACGCAACGGCTGTAATCAATTTCGTGGGTTTTGGAGTTGATGCACGATGCCTTGCAGTTGCGTGCGCAAAGTCCGCAGCCGTTGCACTTCTCGGTATCTATGACCGGTTTGAAAAGAGAATACCCGGACAGGAAACCGAGCACTGTACCTACCGGACAAATCGTGTTGCAGTACGTACGTCCGCCTCGCCATGCCAATATGATGAGCACGACAAAAGTAAGGGTCGCAATGATGAAGGTGGGCAGGCTTTTCATCCACACCTCCGTTTCATAAAAAGCGTAGCTGTCCGCCCGTTCCGCCAGATATGCCAGCAGATTATTGCCCCACTGATAGACGGGAGCGAAGAGACTGGAAGCGATGCGCCCGTAAGAGCTGTACGGTTCGAGCAGCGAAGCAACCGCATGAAAGCGCACGCCTGCAATGAGGGTCACTGCAAACACTGCCAACATTCCGTAACGTAGCCATTTCCTGGCGGGAGAATAGCGGAAACGGTTTTTCTTCCGCTTGCCTGCAAACCGGGAAATGACATCCTGAAATACGCCGAGCGGGCAGATAACGGAGCAATAGACGCGTCCGAACAGCAGGGTCAATGTAACAAGCAGCAGTACCACGCCTGCATTCAGTGCAAGCAGTGCAGGGAGAAACTGTATTTTCGCCATCCAGCCCATCCAGCCGTGCAGCGTTCCGGTGAAATCGAGGAACAGGAGCGTGACGAGCGCAAAGAATACAATTGCAAGTGTCAGTCTGATAGTACGTAACATAGTCATAATAGTTTTATCATTGCAAAAATAAGGAGTTTATAATTAGTTTGTGTATATGGATTACGTTTGTTTTTACCGATTTTACAGAAAAAAGCTTATTTCTTGTTCAATTCCTGTTTCTTTCAGAAAATCCCGGTCGTGTGAGACTGCAAGTACGGTACCTTGATAGTTACGTATCGTAGCTGTGATGATTTCAATACTTTCGATGTCCAGATTATTGGTGGGCTCGTCCAGAATAAACAAGTCGGGAGTGTTATCGGCAATCATCAGACAGCAGAAGGCAAGACGCATTTTCTCACCGCCGCTTAATTTGCCGCAAGGCTTGTTCCAGACGTCCTGCGGGAAAAGGTAACGGTTTAAGATGGTCTTTGTTTCATGCTCCGGCAGATGCCGCAGATTGAAGGCTTCCGCTTGTTCCGAAACGGTATATTCATTTTGGATAAGGGAGTACTCCTGATCCAGATAAATATAGGTAAAGTCTGCACGCTCTATCGTTCCGCCGGTCGGTGTCAGTTCGCCGGTAATCAGTTTCAGCAGGGTTGTTTTGCCGCTGCCGTTATCACCTTTAATGCAGAACCGGTTGCCGCTGCGTAGCTGAAAGCTGAGCGGAACCGTCCAAAGGTTTGTGTTGCTGTCCGGATAATGAAAGTTGATATTCTGTGCCGTGACGAGTATTTTGCCTATATGCAATGCCGAAGCATTGAAGTCGGTTTTCAGCTTGTTTGTTTGCGGCAGGGAGCCTTTCAGGTTTGTTATTTCCTGTTGAATCTTGTCCGTTTTTTCGGCATGGACATTGCTGAGTTTGCTACTGCTGTTTTCGGCATGATTCTTCAGGCCGCCCAACAGGATACGCGGAATACCTTTCTTTATGGAAGCCTTTTCGCCTCGTGTGTTTTGTCTGGCTTTCCGTTCTTCCATTTCACGGGCGGTTTTGCGGGCGAGGCGCAAGGCCTTTTCTTTTTCTTCCAACTGCTGTTGCAGGGCATTGCGGTGCACTTCCTTCTGTTCTTTGTAGAAGTCGTAATTGCCGCCGTAGCAAGCCAGTCCGTTGCGGGAGAGTTCGCAAATGGCGGGTAACAGATTTAGCAGAGTACGGTCGTGACTGATAACGAGCACCGTAGCCGAAGTGCGGTGTACGAAATTATACAGACGTTTCCGCCCGGCAGTATCCAGATGATTGGTCGGTTCGTCCAGCAGTAGGGTGTCCGGTTCTTTCAGTTCCATGCCGGCAAGGAACAGGCGTGTTTTCTCTCCGCCGCTAAGCCCCTTTAACGGGCGTAAAAGAGAGATACCGTTCAAATGCCAGGCGTGGAGAACGGCTTGGGTACGCTCTTCGATATTCCAGTCGTTGTCGAGCCGGGCAAAGTGTTCTTCCGCTGTATCACCGTTCAGAATGGCATGGAGTGCAGTTAGCTTACGGTCTATGCCTAATACCTGCGCAACTGTCCGGCCGTCATATTGTCCGAAATGCTGGGGCACATAGTAAAGATGTCCGGAACAATGCACACTACCGGCGCTCGGTGCTGCTTCTCCCGCAAGGATACGCATCAGGGTGGACTTTCCGCAACCGTTATTGCCTGTCAGCGCGGTCTTTTCTCCGGAATTGATAATCAGATTGAGGTTGGAAAACAAAACTTCCTTATCGGTATGGGTATAGCTAAGGTCTTTAATAATGATACTCATAAATTTACTGTGTTTAGGGTAGATAACATAGGTGTCTGTACGACACACTTTCAACTCTTGTAAGGCTGTGGGGAACAGACAAACACAGTAAAGGCTAAACATTTTCCTTTTGAGTGATGCTCAGCGTTCTGATATGAAAAGCATATATAAAGCGATGTTTACCGAAATGTGCTGTCTTTATTTGGATATTCTCATTGGTGGTGGTATTTGTTGGTTAGCCGTTGCAAAGGTAGGTATTTGTTTTATAACATGGAAGACGCATCGAACGAAAGCGGCAGCAATGCGCCCACACTTCTCAATTCATAAATGCCTTTTTCGCCGGACAGCAGTATGCGCATGGGACGTTTGAAACGTTTTTCCGTTTCGAGCATTACCTGCCGGCAGGCGCCGCACGGGGGAATCGGTTCTTCCAGGAACTCGCCGCGTTCGTTGCGGGCGGCTATGGCAAGTGTCTCCACAGCCTGGTCGGGATATTGGGAGTTGGCATAGAACAAAGTGGTGCGTTCCGCGCAAAGCCCCGACGGATAAGCTGCATTCTCCTGATTGGTTCCGGTAACGATGATATTGTTTGCCAGCCGGGCGGCCGCGCCCACCGAGAAGTGCGAATAGGGGGCATAACTGCGGTAAGTTGCCTGCCGGGCGGCATCCAGAAGCTCGCGGTCGGCGGCATTCAGCTCTTCGTATTCGTATATCTTGATGGCAATCTGTATGTTCAGGTCCTTCATAGAATAATGGTTTATTGTAATTAATGTTACAAAGATAGGAAAGAGATTGGTTTTTTCAATTCTTTTGCAGACTTTTGTGTCAAATTCAACACTCGAAGCATGAAACCTATATTCAGACTGACTGCTATCATAGCACTTCTCCTTATTTGCGTGGCTGTGCAGGCACAACGCAGAAATTCCCGTTACAACGAATATATCAAACAATATGCCCCGCTTGCCGTGGAGCAGATGAAGGAACATAAGATACCCGCCAGCATCACACTGGCACAAGGCCTGCTGGAGAGCGGTGCGGGACAAAGCGCACTGGCACGCAAGAGCAACAACCACTTCGGCATAAAGTGCCATAGCGACTGGCGTGGGCGGAGAGTGTACCACGACGACGATGCCAAAGGAGAGTGCTTCCGCGCCTATCGCCACCCGAAGGACTCCTACGAGGATCACTCGCTCTTCCTGAAACGCGGCGCACGCTATGCTTTCCTGTTTAAGTTGAAGATTACCGACTACAAAGGCTGGGCGCGCGGCCTGAAAAAAGCGGGATACGCCACAGACCCTTCCTATGCCAACCGCCTGATAACCATTATCGAGGACTACGACCTGTATAAGTACGATAGCCGCGGCATGAGCAAGCGCGAGGCCCGCAAGTGGGAGAAAGAACTGAAGAAGAAACCCTGGCTTGCCAACCCGCATCAGGTGTATATTGCCAACGACATTGCCTACGTTGTGGTCCGCGATGGCGATACTTTCCAGTTCCTGGGCAAAGAGTTCGACATCAGTTGGCGCAAACTGGTGAAGTATAACGACCTGCATAAAGAGTACACCTTAGAGGCAGGCGACATCATCTATCTGAAAGACAAGCGTAAGAAAGCCGCCAAACCTCATACCGTTTATATTGTAAAAGACGGCGATTCCATGCACTCCATTTCGCAGAAGTACGGCATCCGCCTGAAGAGTCTGTATAAGATGAACCGCAAGGATGCGGAATATGTGCCCGAAGTAGGGGACAGACTGCGCCTGAGATAACGTTCAGGGAATATTATCGTAAGTGCTTGATGCTCATAAGAAAGGATGTACCTGGAAATACCTCGGCTTGGTACGCGGAGTACCAACCGTTGGTATCTCTCGTACCACAGTGCGGTATTCGTAGTACCACAGTGTGGTACATGCCGTACCAAAGAGTGGTATGACAAGTACCAACGCGTGGCATGACAAATACCAAAGGGGGAAACGGACGCTGAGGTGAGGAGTTTTTCCCGTTATCCCCTGTCGTTTATATTTCTTCCGCCGTACCATTGTGCTTTCTCTTCCGTCTGTTTCTTCTTTTCGTACAGTGCAGCTATCCGAAAATGTACAGAGTGTCCGAAAACGGACACTCTTCTTTTTGCCTTAACGCTTGTTTTCAATGATTTATGTTTTTGGCACGGATTTGGCAAGTATAAGGGCGAAGAATCGCAGGCTGTCCGTTTACGCAACAGGACGGCAGCAACGTAAAACGGTAAATAAAGACAGAAAATATGGATAGAGAAATTCCGAAAGAAGTTCGTAACAAAGAGCGTAACAAGAAAATCATTCGTTATGGCGGCATGGGCGCTGCGGGTATCGTCGTTATCAGTGTGCTCATCTCATTGATGCGCACGGGAGTGAAGGAGAAGGACATCGTATTCTCCCAGGTAAGTACAGGCACGATTGAAGTCAGCGTAAGCGCTTCCGGCAAGGTGGTTCCTGCCTTTGAGGAGATTATCAACTCGCCCATCAACACCCGTATTCTGGAAGTATATAAGAAAGGTGGCGACAGCGTGGATATAGGCACGCCCATCCTGAAGCTGGACTTACAGAGCGCCGAAACCGACTACAAGCAGAAACTCGACGAGGAGCAGATGCGCAGCTACAAGCTGAAGCAGCTCAAGCTTGAGAATATGACCAAGCTGAACGACCTGGAGATGAAGATAAAAGTCTCTGCCATGCAACTGAACCGCAAAAAGGTGGAGTTGCGCAACGAGCAATACCTCGACAGCCTCGGTTCGGGTACTACCGACAAAGTGCGTCAGGCAGAGTTGAGTTATAACGTGGCGGAGCTGGAATACGAACAGTTGAAGCAGCAGTACGCCAACGAGAAGGAAGTGCTGGATGCCGAATATCAGGTACAGGAGCTGGACTTCAGCATCTTCAGGAAGACGCTTGCCGAAACGAAACGCACGCTGGACGATGCGCAAGTCCGCTCGCCCCGCAAGGCAATCCTCACTTACATAAACAATCAGATCGGTGCGCAGGTGGCGGAAGGTTCGCAGATTGCCGTCATCTCCGATTTGAGCCACTTCAAGGTAGAGGGCGAGATAGCCGACACGTACGGCGACCGTGTTGCCGCCGGCGGCAAGGCGATAGTCAAGATAGGCAGCGAGAAGCTGGAAGGTACGGTGAGCAGCGTCACTCCGTTGTCCAAGAATGGTGTTATTTCCTTCACCGTACAGTTGAACGAGGACAACAACCGCCGTCTGCGCTCCGGCCTGAAGACGGACGTATATGTGATGAACGCCGTGAAAGAGGATGTGATGCGCATAGCCAACGCCTCTTACTACGTGGGTCGCGGGGAGTACGAACTGTTTGTACGCAATTCCGACAAGGAGATTGTGAAACGCAAAGTGCAGTTGGGCGATTCCAACTTTGAGTTTGTGGAAGTTATTGGCGGCTTGCAACCGGGCGATGAGGTGGTGGTGAGTGACATGAGCCAATATAAGAATAAGAATAAGCTGAAACTGAAATAACAATTAAATACCTACCATTATGATTAAGTTAACTGGCATCAACAAGATTTATCGTACCAACGAGATTGAAACCGTAGCGTTGGAGAATGTGAACCTCGAAGTGAATAAGGGGGAATTTCTCAGCATCATGGGACCTTCCGGTTGCGGTAAATCTACTTTGCTGAATATTATGGGTTTGCTGGATGCGCCTACCGGCGGCACGATTGAAATAGCCGGTACCAAGGTGGACGGCATGAAGGACAAGGAACTGGCGGCTTTCCGTAACCGGAAGCTGGGCTTTGTGTTCCAGTCTTTCCATTTGATTAACTCGCTGAATGTGCTGGACAACGTGGAGCTGCCTTTGCTGTACAGAAAGGTATCGTCCAAAGAACGTCGCCGCCTGGCAGAGGAAGTGTTGCAGAAAGTAGGCCTGAGCCACCGTATGCGCCACATGCCTACACAGCTCTCCGGCGGTCAGTGCCAGCGTGTTGCCATCGCACGCGCCATTATCGGCAATCCGGAGATAATCCTCGCCGATGAGCCTACCGGTAACCTGGACTCCAAAATGGGAGCGGAAGTGATGGAGCTGCTGCATCGACTGAACAAGGAAGACGGGCGCACCATCGTAATGGTAACCCACAATGAAGAGCAAGCCAGACAGACCTCAAGGACAATCCGCTTCTTCGACGGCCGTCAAGTAGAATAACCCCCATAATCCATAACTTATAACTCATAACTCAAAAATGCAGACCATTCGCCAAGCTTTTATACTTCTGCGGCAGAATCCGTTGTTGAGTACCATCTTCATACTGGGTACGGCATTTGCCATTACCATGATTATGGCGATTGTGATTACCTGGCAGATGAAATATGCCGACATCGAGCCGGAAGTGAACCGTAACCGCTCTCTCTACATAAGCAAGATGCATTTGCAGGGCAAGGAAAACAAGAACTGGAATAATTATACAGCCTGTTCGCCGGCTTTCATGAAGAACTGTGTGCAGCCGTTGCCCGAAGTAGAGGCCTGTACGGCATTTGTTCCGGCAACGGTCGCCCTGGTTTCCATGCCCGACGGCACTAATGCGGTGAAAGTGGATGCTATGGAAACCGACCCGGGATTCTGGAAAGTGTTCCGGATGCAGTTTGTCGCAGGACGGGGATTCGACGATTCCGACCGGGGCGGCGATGTGTCCGCCATTGTCGTGGCTGCTTCTGTGGCGCGGAAACTGTTCGGCACTACAGATGCGGTGGGCAAGACGGTGCTGCTGAACCGTAACGAAGCGCGTATCTGCGGGGTGGTAAAGGATGTTTCGGTCATTGCGAAGGATGCTTATGCGCAAGTGTGGCGCATGTATCCCGCCAAGTTGCAGGATGCCACTTCCATCTGGAGTTATGCCCAATCGCATACGGTGGTGGCGCTGGCACGTTCTTCCGAAGATATTCCGGCCATCAGGCAGGGAATAGCGAAGCGGGTGAAGGACATCAATGCCGTACAGACCGAAGTGCTGATGGACATCATGGAACAGCCCGATGAAATCGTGACGCATGTCAACCATGTGTGGGCCAACGTGGGGCCGGATTTGCGGATGTTGTACATACAGTACGCTCTGGCATTGCTCATTGTTCTTTTAGTGCCGTCGCTCAATCTGTGCGGCCTGAGCAACAGCCGTATGCAGCAGCGCATCAGTGAACTGGGCGTGCGTAAGGCATTCGGAGCAACGCGCGGCGTACTGATAAGGCAGATATTGAATGAAAACCTCGTACTGACCCTGATTGGCGGAGTGGTGGGGCTGGTGTTCAGTTATCTGGCCGTGTACGGCATGCGTACGTGGCTGTTCACCAATAATCAGAACACCGGCACTTCCGGCGAGTTCGACCTGAGCATGTCGGTACTGTTCAGCCCTACGGTATTCTGTCTGGCATTCCTTTTCTGCCTGGTCATCAACCTGCTGAGCGCAGGCCTGCCTACATGGCTTGCCGCACGGCACACGATTGTGGATTCTTTGAACGATAAATAAAGCGAAATTGATTATGAAATTCATAGTACATAACTTACGTATGATTCGGGCGCGTCTCCGCAGTAACGGATGGGTGTTTGCAGAACTGTTCCTGGTATTTATCGTGATGTGGTTTCTCTGCGATTCGCTGGGATGCCTGAAGTATACGTTCTATCGTCCGTTGGGGTATAACATAGACCATGTGTACCAGCTTTCAATGATTAAGGGCGGCGAAAGCCGGGACAGCAGCATGACGAATGCGGACAAATACCTGGGCATCCTGCAGAAACTCGAAAGGGAGCCTGCGGTTGAAGTGGCCGCCCTGTCGTATTGGAGCCTGCCGATGAGCGGCAATAATTCCTATAACTCGCTGGCTGTGCAGGATACCATCGGATGCGAACTGCGTATAATAAACGCTACCGGGGGATATACGCGGGTATTCCGCATGAAGGAAGATGCCAAACGTCCGTTTGCGGCAATGCCTGTGAGGGGTGATGTCACATCCGGCAATTATGTGATGCTGAGCGAGGGTGCGGCCGACTATTATAAGGAAAGAGTACCCGGCTTCTCTTTGGATACTCCCTTGAGCTGGTACGGAGATTCCGCGAACGTGGTAATACAGTGCGGTATGATCGGCAGTTTCCGTTCCTATCGCTATGGGGCAGATGCTGAGTGGGCTTTCCGGAGAATTGACGAGAATGTGATACGGACCGAATTGCGGGATGATGGAGCGCAGATTGTTTTCCGCGTGAAGGAAAACATGGACTCTCCCGATTACCGGAGCAAATTTCTGAAAGAGATAGCCCCGCACCTGGACACCGACAATATGTTCATAGCCGACGTTGTGCCTTATACGGAGCAGCAATATCAGTTTGAAGTGATGAAAGGCGATGTGGATAAGGTGAATACGCAAACGGTTGTGGTGGTATTCCTGTTGGTGAATGTGTTCCTGGGGCTGATAGGCACTTTCTGGTTCCGCACCCGTAGGCGCCGCAATGAAATAGCTTTGCGGCTTGCCATGGGCAGCACGAAGAAGCAGATATTCTGCCTGCTCATGGGGGAGGGATTGCTGTTGCTGACTCTTGTTACGCTGCCCGCCATGATTGTCTGTTATAACGTGGGCATTGCCGAATTTACAATGGGACATACGGAACTGATTACCACCTGGCCGGTGAAATGGAGCTTCCTGCGTTTCCTGCTGGGCTCGTTAGGTGCATGGCTGCTGATAGCGCTGATGGTGGTGATTGGAATATGGTTCCCGGCACGGCAGGCTATCAAGATACAGCCGGCAGAGGCGTTGCACGAAGAATAGAATGTGAAACAAAATAAAAAAAGAAGAAATATGAGAACTGATATAGCGGGTGTTATCATTGCATTGGTATTGGCCTTTGCAGGTATGCTGAGTGTTTGTGCACAAGATGCAAAAGTAAGTGAAGTACGTAAGGTGGATGCTTTCTCGTCCGTTGAGATAACCTCTGTGGGGACAATTCATTTTACACAGAGTGATACTTATTCTTTCAGGATTGAAGGCAGGGAGAGGTACGTGAAGAATACGCAGACCACAGTGAAGGACGGCCGTCTGCTGATAGGTTTCAAGGACGGGAAAAACAAGCGTAGGAGCAATCAGAAGGATGGCGTGACTATCTGGATTTCAGCTCCCGACTTGAAGGAGGTGGAGTTTACCGGTGTAGG
>OLRU01001624.1_pt1 | contig 18571 bp, 19 predicted proteins | sample 1672961 | NCBI WGS metagenome assembly OLRU01 (sample SAMEA3136741, study PRJEB25190) | human gut metagenome | biome: human gut; feature: human-associated habitat; material: faeces | place: Austria | collected 2013
TTGGGGGTCCGGGGACATTTCTTTTTGGCAAGCACAAAAAGAAATGCCCCCGAAAGTTTCCGCTGCCTTTACAAAGGCAGCACCTACTCCCCCGGCACCATGCCAAGCACATTCCTGGCGTAGTCCTCAATCTCCTCGAGGGAATACATCCCCTCGTACTCTATGGTCAGGCGGGCGTTTTCGTCGGCCAGGGCCGTTATCCTGTCGGCCAGCGTATCGCACTCGTCTCGCAGGGCGGTTATCCTCGCCCTGGCCAGGAGCAGGGCGACGCACATTGCCGCCGCAACGAGCAGCGCCGCGACGGTCAGGACCGGGCGGCCCCTGCGTGCGCGGCGCGTTGCCCGTCTCTCCCCGGAGGCGTGCGCATACTCCTCCGGCGGCGCGGACGTGTTCTTGAAATCGTATCTCATACGCGCTCGGCGACGCGGAGCTTGGCGCTCCTGGAGCGGGGATTGAGCTCCAGCTCCTCTCCGCCGGCGGTTATAGGCTTGCGCGTGACGCTCCTGAGAGTCTGAACGAACCCGCAGGTGCAGACCGGCGCCTCGCGCGGGCAGGTGCAGCCGTTTTCGCGCGAGTGGATGGCGTTTTTGACTATACGGTCCTCCAGCGAGTGGAAGCTTATCACGCAGAGCCTGCCGCCCGGCTTGAGCCGGTCCGGCGCGGCGTCCATCATGGCGTGCACCGCGTTGAGTTCGTCGTTTACGGCTATGCGTATGGCCTGGAAGCTGCGCTTGGCCGGGTGCTGCTTCTCGCGCAGCGCGGCGGCCGGCATGGCGCTCTTGATGACCTCCACCAGCTCCAGCGTGGTGCGGATCTCCTTCTGCTCGCGGCACTCGGCGATTTTGGCGGCTATGCGCGCGGCATGGCGCTCCTCGCCGTAGTCGCGCAGTATGCGTTCTATCTTCTCCTGCGGCCAGCGGTTGACTATAAACCAGGCGTCTATGTTGTCGCTCGAGTCCATGCGCATGTCCAGGGGGGCGTCGGTCATGTAGGAGAAGCCGCGGTCGGCCTCATCCAGCTGCGGTGAGCTGACGCCCAGGTCAAAGAGCATGCCGTCCACCGCGCTGATGCCCTGCTCGTCGAGTATGGCGCCGATGTCGCGGAAGTTGCCGTGCACTATGGTCAGCCTGTCCGCATACGGGGCCAGGCGTGCACCGGCGCGCTCTATGGCGGTGACGTCGCGGTCAATGGAGATAAGGCGGCCCGCCGTCAGCCTCTGCAATATGGCCTCGGAATGCCCGCCCATGCCCAGCGTACCGTCCACATAGATGCCGTCGGGCTTTATATTCAGGTATTTTATGCACTCGTCAAGGAGCACTGGTATATGCCCGTTCATCAGAAATTAAGCTCCTTCATAATGGACGCGATGTATTCCGGCGTGGTCTCTTCCAGGTGCACAGGCTTCCAGGTATCGCTGTCCCAGAGTTCGGCGTGGTCGTCGCAGCCGATTACGGTTACATTTTTTGTCAGTCCGGCAAAATCCCTCAGCGCCTGCGGCAGCAGCGCCCTGCCCTGCGCGTCAAGGTCGCACTTCGCCGCGCAGGCGAAGAACGGCCGCATCTTTTTGCGGTCCACATAGGGCATGGAGCGCACCTTGTCCACAAAGCTCTGCCAGCTCTCTGCGCTGTAGGCCCAGAGGCAGCGCTCGTCCGACACCGTGAGGTAGAACGTGTCGCCCAGCTCATCGCGCAGCCGGGCAGGTATGAAGAGGCGGCCCTTGGCATCAAGGGAGTGCTGATATTCACCTGTCATACCGGAACCACCGCCTTCATTTGCCATTTGTTAGCAAAGAGGCGCATCCTGCTCTCCCACTTCGGGGTAGAATCCTACACTTTCCACCACTTTGCCCCACCAAGGTGCTTCTATTATATTTAGTGTCGGCGGAAAATGCAAGTTGTTTTTTATGTAAAGTTGCGCGCAAATTCGCGCCGTTGTCCCCCGGTGACGCACATTTCGGCCTTTGGCCACAAAATAAAGCGCCCCGCGCGGACATGGGACGCCTTTTCTTCAAGATATTGAGGATAAAAAAAGACTCGCCGAGGCGAGTCTTTTTTTCAGTGCGGTATACGGTTTATTGGCCGCTTTATTCGGCGCTGCCAGTTTCCTCCTGGGCCTGCTGATGGGCGGCGCGGAGATCCTCGTTCACGCCGGCGGTGCCGCGGAAGCGGGCACGGGAGGAGTGGATCTCGTTGAGGGCGGTGCCCACGGACTCCTCGGCGCGGCGGAGGGCGTCGTCAATGTACTCCATGGCGGCCTGGCGCAGGGCGTTCGAGCGCGCGGTGGCGCTGCCCTCCAGCTCCGCGGCCTTGGCGCGGGCGACGCGGACGACTTCCTGCTCGTCCACCATGGCGCGGGCCTTCTCCTCGGCGGCGCGGCGGATGCTCTCGGCTTCGCGCTTGGCGTTGCCGATGAACTCGTCACGCGCGGAGACGAGGCGCTTGGCCTCGCTGAGCTCGGCGGGTATGCGGGACTTGATCTCCTCGATCATGCTGAGGACCTTGTCGCGCTCGACTATGCACTTGTCGTTGCCCAGGGGCACACCCCAGGCCTCGCTGACCATGGAATAAAGGCTGTCTATGAGCTCCATGACCTCGTTATCCATTGTGCTTACCTCCCTGGGCCCTGGCGAGAACCTCGTCTATGATCTCCCTGGGCACGAATTCGGAAAGATCCGCCCCGTAGCCGGCCAGCTCCCTGACCATGGACGAGCTGAGGAAGGTGTACTTCTCGCTCGAGGTGAGGAACATGGTCTCCAGGGCGGGATTTATCATCTTGTTTATCTGCGCCATCTGGAACTCGTTTTCAAAGTCCGTGCTGGCGCGCAGGCCCTTGACTATGACGGCGTGGTCAAACTGCTTGGCGTACTCGGCCAGCAGGCCGTCATAAGTGGCGACCTCCACGTTTCCGTACTGGGTAACGACACGCTTTATCATGTCCACGCGCTCTTCCAAGGTGAACATGGGCCTGCTCTTGTTGGCATTGACCATGGCGAGGACTATGACCCGCTCGAAAATCCTGCTGGTACGGCGGACTATATTGAGGTGGCCGAGTGTGATCGGGTCAAAGCTGCCCGGGCAGATTGCAATGCTCATAGTTCAGGTTTCCTTTTTGTAGACTGTGAGACAGACCTTGCCGTAACGCCTTGCGAGCGTTTTGCGGTAGGGCAGCTCCAAATCAGGCAGCGACTTTTCGCGCCTGCTTTCGCAGACAATTATACCACCGTCGTTCAATATGTCAACAATTTGTATGACTTCAAGCGCTTTTTCGAGCAAATCCGAGTCATAGGGCGGGTCGAGGAAGACCAGGTCGAATTTCCCGCCACGGCGCAGAAACCCGATGGAATCGGCCTGCTCCACGCGGCCGCGCAGTCCACAGCGCTCCAGATTTGTGCGCACTATTTTCAGGCTTTTGGCGCTCTCGTCAACGAACACCGCCTCCGCGGCGCCTCGGCTGAGCGCCTCTATGCCCAGCTGGCCGGTGCCGGCAAAGAGGTCGAGCACGCGCCGGCCCTCTATGTCGAACTGGATTATATTGAACATGGCCTCCTTGACCATGTCCGTCGTCGGCCTTATGGCCATGCCTTCAGGCTCCAGGAGCTTGCGCCCGCGGGCGCTGCCGGTTATCACTCTCATTTCTGTTCCTCCTCACCAGCCGCCGGGTGAAAGCGGTCGTAAACCGCCCGGGCGGCGTTTTTCGGTATTACCGCGCACAGCTGCTCATAGTCGGCGGCCTTCACGGCCCTGACGGTGCCGAAGGCGCGCAGCAGCTCGTTGCGCCGCTTCTCCCCCACCCCGGGTATGTCGTCCAGGCCGGAGTGCAGCTTTTCCGTGCGCAGCGAGCGCTGGTACTCTATGGCGCAGCGGTGCGTCTCCTCCTGTATGGTGCCGACAAAGGCGAACACGGCCGGGTTGCCGGAGATGCCTATCTCCTGCCCCTCCGGGGTCTCCAGGGCGCGGGTGCGGTGTCTGTCGTCCTTCACCATGCCGAATACGGGTATGTCCAGGCCCAGTTCCCGCATGGCCCCCTGCGCCGCCGCGGCGTGGGCCGCGCCGCCGTCTATGAGCAGCAGATCAGGCAGGTCTGTAAACTTGCCGTCCCCGTCCAGCGCACGCTTAAAACGCCTCGTTACGGCCTGGCGCATGCTCTCGTAATCGTCCGGCGCATCCAGGTCCCGGATGCGGAACTTGCGGTAGTCGCGCTTGAGCGGGCGGCCGTGGACAAACACGGTCATGGCCGCGACTATGCCCTCGCTGCCCAGGTTGGAGATGTCGAAGGCCTCTATGCGCTCCGGCACCGCGGGCAGGCCCAGCGTCTTCTGCAGCCACTCCAGGGTCTTGAGCGACTTCTGCGCCGCCGTGACCGCGCGTTCCACCTCCTCGCGCGCGTTGGTCATTGCCGTATCCCGCAGCTGGCGCCTGTCGCCGCGCTGCGGCACCTCCACCCGCACCTTCCTGCCCGCCTCGCCGGAGAAGAGCTCCCCGAGCGCGGCCAGGTCCTCGTCCGCCATGCAGTCCGGCAGAAGTATGAACCGCGGCCATGCGCCGCGCGCGGCGTAGTACTGGCGCAGCAGCGTGCTCACGGCCTCGCCGTCAGCCTCCAGCGGCTCTTCCATGAGCTCGAAATCCTTGTCCGCCAGGTTGCCGGACACATAGTGCAGCACGGTGAAGCAGGTCTTGGCGCCGCGGAAGAAGCCGACGGCGTCCGTGTCCGCGTACACGGCGCAGATTACCCGCTGGCGGTTGCCCAGGCCCTCCACGGCACGGATGCGGTCGCGCAGCGAGGCGGCGACCTCGAACCTGAGCTCCTCCGCCGCGGCCTCCATCTGAGCGGTGAGACTCTCCGTGAGCTCTTTTGTGCGTCCGGAGAGCACCAGCTCGGCCTGTGCTATCGCGGCGCGGTACTCTTCCGCCGCCGGCCCGCCGGAGCGGCACCAGCCGGCGCAGGAGCCCATATGGTAATTGAGGCAGGGCCGCGCCTTGTCTATGTCGCGCGGGAAGCGGCGCGAACAGGTGGGCAGCTTGAGGGCCTTGCACACGGTGTCTATTATGTCCTTTGTCAGGCTCCGCCCTCCAAAGGGGCCGAAATACTTGGCGCCGTCCTTAACCATGCGGTTCGCCAGCGTGAAGCGCGGGTACTCGCTCTTCACGTCCAGGCGGATGAAGGGATAGCCCTTGTCGTCCTTGAGCAGGATGTTGTAGTGCGGCTTGTGGCGCTTTATGAGCGAGTTTTCCAGCACCAGCGCCTCGAATTCGCTCTTGACTACGATGACGTCGAAGTCGTCCACCTTGGCCACCATGGCCGCGACCTTGGGCAGGTGTTCGCCGCGGAAATAGCTTGTCACGCGGTTTTTGAGCGCCTTGGCCTTGCCCACGTATATGACCTCGCCGCGGACGTCCTTCATTATATACACGCCGGGCAGCAGAGGCAGGCGGTTGGCCTTGTCGCGCAGTTCGTCTGTTTTCGTCGGTGGACACCTCCTTGCGGCCTGCGGCGCAGCCTAAGGCCGTCTGCAAATTAAAAAGGGCGTGCCAATACCAGCACGCCCTTGCCAGGTTATTTGCGCGGATTACTCGGAAAAGTCGGAGTCGATCAGTGCGGACAGCGTGGCAATAGCCTCGTTCTCATCGACGCCGTCGGCCACGATGTTCACAGCGGTGCCCTTGACTATGCCAAGGGAAAGCACGCCGAGGAGGCTCTTGGCGTTCACGCGCCTGTCGTCCTTCTCAATCCAGATGCTGCTCTTGAACTCGTTGGCTTTCTGGATAAAGAAAGTAGCGGGCCTGGCGTGAAGACCGACCTGATTGTTTATTGTAACCTCTTTGGATATCACGAAAGACACTCCTTCCACAACCCCAAGCCTGCGGATTCAGGCTTTTAGCATAATAACTTTATCAAATCTGGCGTGAAACGTCAACGGGGTTTTCCCCGATTTGTCTTTTTACACAAGTTGTACGGCGGCTGTAACCTTAATTTTATTTCAGTTCCACCACGGTCACGCCGCTTTCTCCCTCACCGTAGCGGCCCAGGCGGAAGCTCTTGACCGCCTTGCTGCGTTTGAGCGCCTGCTGCACCGCCGCTCTCAGCGCTCCCGTGCCCTTGCCGTGGATGATGGTCACCGTCTGAAGCTTGCCCATAACCGCGGAATCTATGTACCGCTCCAGTACGGGTATGGCCTCGAGTGTGTCCATCCCGCGCAGGTCGAGCTCGGCCGGCATGGGCGCCGCCCTCAGCGCCGCCCCTCCCGTGGAGGAGGGACCCTTTTTCTTCTGCCTGGGCTTTTCTATCACCCGCACCTCGCTCTGCTTCGCCGTCAGGTTCATGGCCCCGGCCCGGAGCGCGAGCGTGCCGTCCCGGTTCACATCCACCACCTCGGCGTTGACGCCCATGCTCAGCAGCTCGACCGTGTCGCCCTTGACGGCGGGGCGTCCGGGCTTTTTGGCCTCCTGAGGCATGGCGGGGCGCTCGGCGAAGCTCTCCTCGGCCTCGTTGAGGCTGCGCAGCAGGTTCGTCCTCGCCTCGTTGGCGGCGCGGTGGTCCTCTTCGGCGTTCACCTGGGAGCGCATGCGGTCTATCTCCGCGAAGGCGGCCTCGGCGGTCTCACGGGCGGAGGCGATGATGCGCTCGGCGTCACGCCGGGCCTTCACCTCGGCCTTGTCGAGCCGCAGCTCCAGCTCCACGCGGATCTTGGCGCTCTCCTTGCGGTTTGCCTCGGCCTCGCGCAACTTTTTCTCCGCCTCTTCGCGGTCCCGCTCCAGCGCCTGGCGCACCTCCTCGAGCTTCTCCAGCGTGGCCTCGAAGCTGGCGCTCTCGGTGCCTATGCGGCCGCGGGCGTCCGCTATTATCTCGGCAGGCACGCCCAGCCGCTCGGAAATGGCGAAGGCGTTGGACTTGCCCGGTATGCCGACCAGCAGCCTGTAGGTGGGCTTGAGCGTGGCCACATCGAACTCGCAGGAGGCGTTCATGACGCCCTTTTCATTGGTGGCGTACACCTTCAGCTCCGCGTAATGCGTGGTGGCGGCGATGACCGCGCCGCATTTTCTCGCGTATTCTATAATGGATATGGCCAGGGCCGCTCCCTCCGTAGGGTCGGTGCCCGCGCCCAGCTCGTCAAAGAGCACGAGGGTGTTTTCCCCACACTCATCCAATATGCGCACGATGTTCGTCATGTGCGAGGAAAATGTAGACAAATTCTGCTCTATGCTCTGCTCATCGCCGATGTCGGCCAGGACGCCGGTGAAGACCGGCACGGCGCTGTCGCTGGCGGCGGGAATGTGCAGGCCGCAGGCGGCCATGACGCAGAGCAGGCCGATGGTCTTGAGCGTTACGGTCTTGCCGCCGGTATTGGGGCCGGTGATGACCAGGGTGTCATACGCCCCGCCGAGCTCCAGATCTATGGGCACGGCGGTTTCCTTGGCCAGGAGCGGATGGCGCGCGCGGTGGAGGCGGATTTCGCGCCCGGATATCTCCGGCTCCACGGCGTCGAGCGCGTAGCTGAGCTTGGCCTTGGCAAAGATGAGGTCGAGCCTCACCAGCAGGTCGAAATCCAGCGATATGCCGTCCGCGTGCTCGGCGCAGTCGGCGGAGAGCTCGGCGAGGATGCGCTCTATCTCCGCTTTTTCGCGCGCACGGAGCTCGCGCAGCTCGTTGTTCGCCTTCACGGCGGCCATGGGCTCGATGAAGAGCGTGGCCCCCGAGCCGGACACGTCGTGCACCAGGCCGGGCACGGCGTTTTTAAACTCCGCCTTGACCGGCACCACGTAGCGCTCGGAGCGCGTGGTTATTATCGGCTCCTGCAGGGCCTTGGCGTAGCTGGGCGAGCTGATTATCTTCTGCAGCGCCTCGCGCACCCTGGCGCTGGCGGCGCGGATCAGGCGGCGTATGCTGGCGAGCTCGCTGCTCGCGGCGTCGGCTATCTCCTCCTCGCCCGCAATGGACGAGGTTATCTTGTCCTCCAGGAAGCGGTTGGCCTGGAGAGACTGGAAAATATAGTCTATACAGGTCTTCTCGCCTTTGCCGTCGCCGGCGGCGTAGGCCTTGGCGGCTCGCGCCGCGGCGAGCACGCCGGCTATGTCCAGCAGCTCGCGGGTGTTGAGCACGCCGCCCATGTCCGCGCGCTGCAGGCTGGCGCGGACGTCCTTGACGCCGGAAAAGCCGGGGCTGCCGCGGGTGATCATCATCCCGCGGGCCGCGCTGGTCTCGGCCAGGCGGCGGCGGACCTCGGCCTCGTCCGTGCTCGGCGCAAGCGCCCGGGCGCGCGACTTGGCCATCTCGCTGACGGCCTCGCGCTCAAGCATCTCCAGCACGGCGGGAAGTTCCAGGGTAGCGGTACTTCTCAGATATTGGGTCATTGCAGCTGTTTCCTCAGTTTCTTGTAGTAGTCAAGGCTGCCGAAGGAGCGGTCCAGGGCGTGCAGGGTGTACGCCTCGCATACCCTCCCGAGCTCGGCTAGCTCGGCCTCCGGAAGCCGGAAGGCAAATATACGCCTGGATTCGGCGGAAATAATATACCGCATCGCGTCTATGACCGAGCGCGAGAGTTCATACCCTCCCGCGGCGCGGCAGCCGGAGCAGTAGAGCTCGCCGCTGTCGGCAAAGAGGCGCCCGGCGTCCATCTCTTCCCGGCCGCAGGCGGCGCAGGCGTCGAGCTCCGGCCGGTAGCCGGACAGGCACATCAGCCTCAGCTCGAAGGCGGCCTTCACCTGTTCCGGCGGGCAGACGCGGTTTGAGAGCGCAAAGAGCGCGTTGAGGCCCAGCTGGAGGATCTCCGGCTCCGGCACATCCTCGTTGGAGACAGACTCCAGCAGCTCGGCAATATAGCTGCCCAGCGAGAGCAGGTTCAGGTCCCCGCGCAGGCCGCGGAACTGCTCCACGCTCTCGGCCTCGTTTATCGTCCAGAGCCCGCGGTTGCCGAAAAACGTAAAGTCGGCGAAGCTCAGGAGCTGCACCGCCGCCGACAGGCGGCTGCGCGTGCGCGCCACCCCCCGGGCCTTGGCGGTTATCTTTCCGTCGGTCTCGGTCAGGATAGTGAGTATCTTGTCGGACTCTTTGTATTTCGCTTCCCGGAGAATAAGCCCCCGTGTCGTGAGAAACATATGTATCACCCTCCAAAGTTTCTCCGACGGCCGTCATCCGGCCGCCGTTTCCTCTCCGTTTGCCGTTCCGCGCCCGTCCAGAGCGCGGCAGATGAGCCAGCACAGCGGCTCACCGGTCTCAGCGAAAAGCTCCCAAAAGTCATTGCCTGACATGAAAACACCCCCGGCATTATTCTGCGCATCGCTGCGCGTCATATAGCTGGGAATTTTTCAGCCGGCATAGCCCGCGACGATTATATACCATACCCGCAGGTATGGCAAGCGTTTTGACAAATAAATAACGCGAATTTTGCCCGGGGCGCATGCACACGGTTTTTCAGCCTTTTTACAGCTTGCTACCGGGACCGGTATGGTGTATTATATCACTATTGGTCAAATATGCGGACGTGAAAAAGAGAACACTAGTGGGGGATAAAGAATGAAGAAGCTAGGCTTTGACAACGACAAATACCGCCGCCTGCAATCCGAGAAAATCCGCGAGCGCATAGAGCGCTTCGGCGGCAAGCTCTACCTGGAGTTCGGCGGCAAGCTCTTTGACGACTATCATGCCTCGCGCGTACTGCCCGGTTTCGAGCCGGACAGCAAGGTGCGCATGCTGCTGGAGATGAAGGACGAGGCCGAGATAGTCATCGTCATCTCCGCCGACGACATGGAGCGCAGCAAGCGCCGCGGCGACCTCGGCATCACCTACGATGAGGACACCCTGCGGCTTATTGACGCCTTCCGCGCCAGCGGGCTCTATGTTGGCAGCGTCAGCATCACGCACTACCGCGGCCAGCAGGCCGCCGACGTCTTCCGCAAGCGGCTGGAGGCCATGAACGTGCGCGTGTACATGCAGCACTGGATACCGGACTACCCGTCCAACCTCTCCCTCATAGTCTCAGACGACGGCTTCGGCAAGAACGACTACATAGAGACCTCGCGCCAGCTCGTGGTGGTCACCGCGCCGGGCCCGGGCAGCGGCAAGATGGCCGCGTGCCTCTCCCAGCTCTACCACGAACACAAGCGCGGCGTCAAGGCCGGATACGCCAAGTTTGAGACCTTCCCCATCTGGAACCTCCCCCTCAAGCATCCGGTCAACCTGGCCTATGAGGCCGCCACCGCCGACCTCGACGACGTGAACATGATCGACCCCTTCCATCTCGAGGCCTACGGCAAGAGCTCGGTAAACTACAACCGCGACGTGGAGATCTTCCCCGTCCTCAACGCCATGTTCGAGCGCATTTACGGCGAGTCTCCCTACAAGAGCCCCACGGACATGGGCGTCAACATGGCCGGTTTCTGCATCACTGACGACGAGGTGTGCCGCGAGGCCAGCACCCGCGAGATCATCCGCCGCTATTTTGCTGCCGCCTGTGCACATCGCCAGGGCCTGGCCGAGCAGAGCGAGGTGTACAAGGAAGAGCTGCTCATGAACCAGCTCGGCGTCAAGCCCTCGGACCTCTCCGTCGTACCGGCCGCGCTGGAACGCGCCGAGGAGACGGGCGCGCCCGCCGTGGCCATGGAGATGCCGGACGGCACCATTATCACCGGCAAGACCTCCGCCCTGCTCGGCGCCAGCAGCGCATGCCTGCTCAACGCGCTCAAGTACATGGCCGGCATCCCCAAGGACGTCACGCTCATAGCGCCCAGCATCATCCAGCCCATACAGCATCTCAAGGTCGAGCACATGGGCAACCACAACCCGCGGCTGCACACCGACGAGGTGCTCATCGCCCTGAGCATCTGCGCGGTCAACGACATGAACGCGGAAAAGGCCATGGACGCGCTGGCCTCCCTGGCCGGCTGCGACGTGCACTCCACCGTCATACTCTCGCGCGTGGACGAAAACGTCTTCCAGCGCCTGGGCATGTACCTGACCTGCGAACCCCACTATCAGACCAAAAAACTCTATCACGGCAAGAAGTAAGAAATCCGGCTCAGAGGTACAGTTTTTGCCTCTGAGCCGCATGTTTAAGGGGTATTATGAACACGCTGCGTGAAGTTAACATAAAATATGACATGCCCACCGCCGACCAGGCCGTCAAGCGCACCACCTTTGAGATTGAGAATGCACGGCGGCTGGGCGTGAAGTGCGTCAAGATCGTGCACGGCTACGGCTCGCACGGCAAGGGCGGCAGGATCCGCGTGGAGGTGCGCGCATACTTGGAGCGCATGAAGCGTCAGGGGCGCATCACGGACTACATACCCGGGGAGCGCTTTTCCATCTTTGACGAGGCCACCCGCGCAGCCTTTGCCAGGTGCGGCGAACTGCGCCAGGACAGCGACCTCGAGCGCGCAAACAACGGCGTGACGATAATAATTATATGAGGGAGACGGCAATGGTTTACAACAAGATACGTGAGCTGATCGGCCAGGCGGACGCGGCGATACGCGAAGGGCGCTTTGACGACCTGGCGGAGTTTTATACCGATGACGCAGTGCTGGTCGTGCGCCCAGGCATGGAAGCGCACGGCAAGGATGAAATAAAGCGCGCTTTCATGGCCATAGCCAGGTATTTCAACGGCTCAGTGTCCCCTCGCCAGGGCAATATGGTCATGCTTGAGGCCGGGGATACGGTGCTTGTCCTCTCGCAGACCTTTGTGGACGCCGACAGGAAGCCGGACAGCGAATACCCCGGCGAGCGCCGCGCCACATATGTGTACCGCAACGTAAACGGCCGCTGGCTCTGCGCGGTTGACAACTCCTACGGCACCACCCTGCTCGAGCCGTAACAGCACTTTTTATCTCAACTACCCCGTTGACAACTGACATCGAAAATGTTAAACTATTCTGGCACGCGGGTGTAGTTCAATGGTAGAACACCAGCCTTCCAAGCTGGATACGAGGGTTCGATTCCCTTCACCCGCTCCACGTCGTCGCGGACTTTTTATCGTTCGCGGCGGCGTTTTTTCGTTCCGAAAAAACGCCGCCGGACAACTTGGCGCTCGTGCCTGCAGACTATTTAAAATAACGCGGGAGCGATGAACTCCCGCGTTATTTGCGTGACGCTCACGCAAATGCAAATAAATCAATAATCGGATAAATAACCATAAAAGAGAAGACTGCTATGATTCCGCTGCTGACTCGCTTCCGCAGCGTTTCACTGATTTCAGGAAGTTTCTTACTCACTTCGTTAAAATAAAGAATACGCAGAAGCATATATGCTTCAAAAAAGATAAAGAATTTGCGTGAATCCTGTGAAGATGTATGTCCTGACAGCACCCACGGGAAAATCGCAATAAAGGCGAACACAAACAGAGTTACAAGGCTCAGTATGTCATATAGTTCGAACTGTTCCGGGCGTTTTTTCGTGGTAATTATCGTAATAAGAAGAGATACGACGCATCCGGCTATCAGAATCCATATTCCAGCCACGGTCACATTCGTCCTTTCACACTAAAATCGAGTCGTGTTCTTTCTGGCTGATTGTTACGAGACCCGTATAGTTAGAATTTTTATAGTACCATATTTTCTCAAGAAAGTGATAGTTCGGAATATCCTTGTTGCTCCGGGATAAACACACATAATTTATATCCATTTTTTATTATAATTTGTGTTATATGCATATACAATGTCCGTTTCGGACTAATTAATCAGCAATATCATGGCGTTATTTAGTCCGTTTTGGACAGTTTACCGAGCTGAGCACCTGGCAGTTCCCGGATGCGGTTTACATCCTGGCGTTGAGCAGCAAACGGTATGGTTTTTGAAGCACTCCCACGTCGTGCAGGCGTCGCTCCGAATTTTTTTACGGGTCACATACCGCTGGCATTGGGGCTTTGATGCTGAGAGGTCAGGGCGGGGGTATTGGAGAGCTTTTTATGTTATGTCAACCGATTCTGTTTCCGTTTCGACATTTTTCGACGTTTATGTGTGTTGAAAACCCTGTTGAGAATGTGCGAAACCTGCTTATATGGGGATTTTCTCTTTACATCGCGTTCACATTTAACATTACGGATGCCAGTGTTAAGCATAATTAAAGTAACCGCGGCGGGCGGACATATCCTGCCCGGGCAGCGAATAAGCTATGGCAAAAAGGCTTGGAGGCTTGGCATGAAAAGGTTTGCTGCAATAGCGCTCGCGCTGCTTCTCACGGCGTCTGTCCCGGCGCTGGCCGCAGAGGGGACGGCCGCGTCCGCCGCGGTGGAGGTAAACGCCCCCAGCGCGGTGCTGATGGAAAAGGTCACCGGCACGGTGCTGTACGCCAAGGATGAGAGCGCCCGGCGCGCGCCCGCGTCGGTCACGAAGATCATGACGCTCCTGCTGGCCGCGGAGGCCATAGACTCCGGCGCGCTCTCGCCGGACGACACGGTGACGGCCTCGGCCCGGGCGGAGAGCATGGGCGGCAGCCAGATCTGGCTGGAGCAGGGCGAGCAGATGAGCGTCTCGGACATCATCAAGTGTGTGGCCGTCGTCTCCGCCAACGACTGCGCGGTGGCCCTTGCCGAGCACATCGCGGGCAGCGAGGCGGCGTTTGTGGAGCGCATGAACGCGCGGGCGCAGGAGCTGGGCCTGCAGAACACCCACTTCACCAACTGCACCGGGCTCTTCGACGACAGCGGGCACTACACCAGCGCGCTGGACCTCGCCGTCATCAGCCGCGAGCTGCTGGGCCACGAGTGGATCAAGGACTACGTGACCATCTGGATGGACAGCATCCGCGGCGGGGAGTTCACCCTCTCCAACACCAACCACCTGCTGCGCTCCCTGGACGGCTGCACCGGGCTGAAGACCGGCTGGACCTCGGCGGCCGGCTACTGCATCTCCGCCACGGCCGAGCGGGACGGCACGGAGTACATAGCCGTCATCATGGGCTCCGAGAGCGCCGACAGCCGCAACGCCGACGCCGCGGCCCTCATAGAGTACGGCTTCTCCAACTACTCCCTCTGCCCTGTCAGCGACAGCGCCCTGCCGCCCGTGCGGGTCGTGGGCGGGGTGTCGGACAGCGTGCAGCCCGCGGTCTCCGGCGACGGCTGGGTCCTCCTGGCCCGCCAGGACGCCGCCGCGCTGGAGCGGCACGTGGAGCTGCCGGAGGCCGTACCCGCGCCCGTGGAGGAGGGCGGCCGCCTGGGCACGCTCACGCTCTCGGCCGGCGGCGAGGTGCTGGCCACCGTGCCGCTCACGGCCTCGTACGCCGTTGAACGTCTCTCCGCCGGGGGCGTGCTGAAAAACATGTTCCTGCGCCTGTTCGGCATGGCGGCCGCATAAATCCGCACATCGCCGGCACTGATCCACCACCGGAATGGCAAAATTGGGCGTAAACTGCCGCCTCTTCACCACTTTCGTCGAAAACGCTGGGAATTAATACTTGTATTCTCGTGAAAATGTAGTATAATTTTGCCTGTGGTGTTCGCACCGATTCTAAAGACAAGGAATGAGCAACATGGTTAAAGTTGACCTCACCGGCTGTGCGACATTTTTTGACGCCTCCGGCCCGGATTACGGCGCCGCCTCGTCCGCGCACCGGGTACTCACCGAGAAGACCGGTCCCGGCGCAGAGTTCACCGGCTGGACCTATCTGCCGCAGGACATCCGCCGCCGCGAGCTGAAGAGCATCCTCGCCGCCGCGAACAAGATACGCAACCGCTCCAAGGCGCTGGTGGTGGTCGGCATAGGCGGCAGCTATCTGGGCGCTCGCGGCGCCATCGAGCTGCTCCGCCCCGTACAGCGCGGCGACTCGCCCCGCGTCTACTTTGTCGGAAACGGCCTGAGCTGCGACTATCTCAACGACGTTATCGAGCAGCTGGGCGACGACGACTTTGACGTCAACGTCATCAGCAAGTCCGGCACCACGCTCGAGCCCGCGCTCTCCTTCAGGGTCTTCCGCCAGCTGCTCGAAAAGAAATACGGCTCCAACGCCAAAAAGCACATCTTCGCCACCACGGACGCCAGCCGCGGCGTCCTGCACGACATGGCCCGCGCCGAGGGCTGGGAACGCTTTGTCGTCCCCGACGACGTGGGCGGGCGCTACAGCGTCCTGAGCGCGGTGGGCCTGCTGCCCATGGCCGTGGCCGGCATCGACGTCTCGCTCATACTCGACACCGCGGTGGAGACCTTCCAGGCCCTCGACCTGCGCAGTCCCGAGAACCCCGCCTGGCAGTACGCCGCCGCGAGGCAGCACCTCTACACCAAGGGCTACGGCATAGAGCTGCTGGCCAGCTATGAACCCAGCTTCCGCTTCATGGCCGAGTGGTGGAAGCAGCTCTACGGCGAGAGCGAGGGCAAGAACGGCATCGGCATCTTCCCCGCCAGCCTGGAGTACACCGCCGACCTGCACTCCATGGGCCAGTACATCCAGGACGGGCCGCGCACCATGTTTGAGACGGTCGTCAGCTTTGAAAAGCCGCTCACCAGCTTCAAGGTGCCCTTCGGCATGGGCGACCCGGACAAGCTCAACTACCTGGCCGGGCGCGAGTTCGCCAGCGTGTGCAGCACGGCGCGCGAGGCCGTCAAGTCCGCCCACGTGGCCGGCGGCGTGCCCAACATCGGCATCAGCGTGGAGCAGCGCGATGAGCGCGGCTTTGCCGAGCTGGTTACCTTCTTCGAGCTGGCCTGCGCCATCAGCGGCTACATGTCGGGCGTCAACCCCTTCAACCAGCCCGGGGTCGAGGCGTACAAGAAGAATATGTTCAAGATGCTGGGAAGGCCGGAGTAATACGGTCCCGGCACAAAGCAGCCGCCGGCGCGGGTACATGCCCTGCGCCGGCGGTTTGCCGTATATACCCGCCGGATGTCAGCGCGCCGGGGGTTGACAGGCCGGGGAATTCACGGTATATTTAAGAGCCCGTCAAAGAGGCCATGCCCCGCATACGGGCCCGGCCGCTTTTTACATTCGCGTTAACAAACAATAAACTTTAACTTTACATGTTGCACTCGCGGCGGAAAAATGGTAAGCTGTATATACCATGAGTCGGCAGCGCGTGCTGCACTTTATAAAAAAGGAGCGTGACTATCATGGTCAAGGTTATTGTGGGCCTGAAGGGGTCCGGCAAGACGAAGAAGCTCGTCGAGCTCGTGAGCAAAGCCGTAAACGAGGAGCAGGGAGACGTCATCTGCATCGAGAAGGACAGGAACCTCACGTTTGATATACCCTATCAGGCCCGCCTTATCTACGCCAGCGACTACCAGATTGGCACTTTTGAGTTCATGAAGGGCTTTATAAGCGGGCTCAGGGCCGGCAACTACGACATATCTCACATCTTCATTGACAACTTCCACAAGCTGTTCAACTCCAGCGCTGAGGAGAACGTGGTCGACTTCCTCGACTGGCTCAACAGCTTCGCCGCCAGCGAGGGCATAAAGTTCACCATCACCATGACCGCCGATATGGAGACCCTCGGCGACGAGATCAAGAAATACGTAATGTGAGCACAGCCCATAAAAAGGCCGGAAGGGACATCCCTTCCGGCCTTGAATTATTCACGGAGGCAATTACGGCCGCCTATTCATCTTTGTCTTTTCCGTCGGACCTGTTGCTCATGCTATCCCTCCTAAGGCCACCCGGCGGTGCGGCGGTTTACAGCTTGAAGCTGTCCTTGAGCGCGACGGCGCGGTTGAACACCGGGTGCTCCGGGGCGGAGTCCTTGCTGTCGCGGCAGAAGTAGCCCTCGCGCAGGAACTGGAAGTGGGTGCCGCTGCCCTCGTCGGCGAGCATCTTCTCCACCTTGCAGCCGGTGAGCACCTCCAGGCTGTCCGGGTTCAGGCAGTCGAGGAAGTTCTTGTCCCCGGCGTCCGGGTCGGGGTCGGAGAAGAGGTTGGAATAGAGCCTCACCTCGGCCTCGGCGCAGTTGTTGGCGTCCACCCAGTGCAGCGTGGCGCCCTTGACCTTGCGGCCGTCGGCGGGATCCCCTCCCCTGCTCTCGGGGTCGTACTCGGCCAGGACCTCCACCACCTCGCCGCTGTCGTCCTTGACGAAGCCGGCGCAGCGCACGAGATAGGCGCCCTTGAGGCGGCACTCCAGGCCGCACGCGCCGTCCTCGCCCGGGCACAGGCGCTTGTACTTGGGGGCGCGGTGCTCCATGAAGTCCTCGCGCTCTATATAGAGGTTGCGGGAGAAGCTGACCATGCGCGTGCCCGCCTGCGGGTCGTTGGGGTTGTTCTCAACCTCCACCAGCTCGCTCTGGCCCTCGGGATAGTTGACGATGGTGAGCTTGAGCGGGCGCAGCACGGCCATGGCGCGCCGGGCGTGTTCGTTCAGGTCCTCGCGCAGGCAGTGCTCGAGCAGCGCGTACTCGACCGTGTTGGGCACCTTGGCCACGCCTATGCGCTCGCAGAAGTCACGGATGGCGCGGGCCGTATAGCCGCGGCGGCGCAGGCCGCAGAGGGTGGGCATGCGCGGGTCGTCCCAGCCGGAGACGTAGTTCTCCTCCACCAGCTTGCGGAGCTTGCGCTTGCTCATGACGGTGTAGTTGATGCCCAGGCGGGCGAACTCTATCTGCCTCGGCTTGCTGGGCACGGAGACGTTGTTCACCACCCAGTCGTAGAGGGGCCTGTGGTCCTCGTACTCCAGCGAGCAGAGCGAGTGCGTGATGCCCTCGATGGCGTCCTGGATGGGGTGGGCAAAGTCGTACATGGGGAAGATGCACCACTTGGTGCCCTGGCGGTGGTGCTCGATGTAGCGGATGCGGTAGAGCACCGGGTCACGCATATTGAAGTTGCCGCTGGCCAGGTCTATCTTGGCGCGCAGGGTGTACTTCCCCTCCGGGAACTCGCCGGCGCGCATACGGCGGAAGAGGTCGAGGTTCTCCTCCACGGGACGGTCGCGCCAGGGGCTGCGCGCGGGGGTGTTGATGTCGCCGCGGTACTCCTTAAACTGCTCGGGCGTGAGCTCGCAGACATAGGCCAGGCCCTTCCTGATGAGCTCCTCGGCGTACTGATAGGTCTGCTCGAAGTAGTCCGAGCCGTAATAGAAGCGGTCGCCCCAGTCGAAGCCCAGCCAGTGGATATCCTCCTGGATGGCGTCCACGTACTCGGTGTCCTCCTTGGCCGGGTTGGTGTCATCCATGCGCAGGTTGCAGATGCCGCCAAACTTCTCGGCAGAGCCGAAGTCGATGATAAGCGCCTTGCAGTGGCCGATGTGGAGATAGCCGTTGGGCTCGGGCGGGAAACGGGTGTGGACCTGCATCCCGGCAAAGCGGCCGCCGGGGGCGATGTCCTCCGCGATAAATTCATGGATGAAATTCTGGCTGGGGGCGGGGCCTTCCCTGCTCTGAGTGGAAATAATGGTTTCGTCGGACATATCGGGTCCTCCTCTTGCGTAAACTTAACTCTAATTTTATACCATATTTCAGAGGAATAATCAACCGATTCCCACGTAAATGGGAGAAAACCGGGGGAACATACAGAAAAGAGGGGAAGAGAGGAGACAGCTCCGTTCAGTTCGGAGAAAAGCGGGCGGGACCGGCCTGGCGCGCCGCGGAAAAGCGTTGCCTTTTTGACAAAAGGCAGGTATAATAAGACAAACCAGAACACAGGTCCGGGAGAGCACCCGGAGGCGGA
>OLRU01001626.1_pt1 | contig 18552 bp, 31 predicted proteins | sample 1672961 | NCBI WGS metagenome assembly OLRU01 (sample SAMEA3136741, study PRJEB25190) | human gut metagenome | biome: human gut; feature: human-associated habitat; material: faeces | place: Austria | collected 2013
CTTTAATTGCTTTCCCCTCACAGCGTCGTAGCAGATCAATATACTGTTCGGTCGCGACGCGCTGCTCGGCCAGCAGTGCGTTTGCCTTTTCGGTCCGGTCACTTTCGCGTTTATATTTGAGGTCGTTCAGTGCAAGCCGCAGCTCCCGCTCTGAGAGCGCATACTGGCACATTCTCCGTATCACCCAAATCAATTCGGGTTTAGAGCATTTTTCCAGTTTCACTTTTTTCTCGTTCTGGTCATCAGGCATCCTCCTTTCCCTCCTTTGGGCCGCGCCATTGCGGGAGGCATTGTTTTGTCCCGCGCCTCACCTCCGCAACGTCGGAGGAGGGGATGCCTTTGATTGCTCCGCCAATATCCCAAGCCACAGTATCGCCGCAATAGTCTGCCATTCTAAGCCGCTCTTCATATTCTTTCTGGCAGATGTCGAGTGCTTCCGCCCTCTCGATGTACTCTTTCAAATCAGTCGCCCTCCCATATCCCGTCTGGTCGCATCTGTGCCAGAGCCAGTAGTTGATGCAATGGCCTAATGGCGTTTTCTCTGGTCGGCATCCAGTAGCCAGTTGCCCCTTGCTCTTCACACTTCCTACGCTCCTTGACGCTGATGTCTGTTGTCAGGCTCTCAAGTTTTGCAATGGCCCTTTGCAAAATTGGGATACTCTGTGCCCCGGTCATGCCGTAGATAGTGCGGATACCTTTGCTGGCTTTTCTTGTCCTGGCGAACACGCCCGGTCTGTAGTACCAGTCGGCGTAATTGTATGTAATGTTCAGCCATGCCTCAGTTGTCCCGCTCATGGCATAAGTGCCGCCCCTCATGTGGTGAGTCGCTTCTAGTTCCAGCGGTTCGTGGGTCACCGGGTCGGTCAGGTAAATGTCATAACTCATTCCTGCTCCCTCCGTAGTGCGGCCTTTAATACTTTCATTCGTTCTTCGGCTTCTTCTCGGTTGTATGGTGTCCCACAAATATCAATCAGCGGGGAGGACCATTTCTTTGGGTCAAAATATACAACCGCATACCGCCCATTAAATCTCTGGTCTCTTTGCGGCTTCATTTCTCCACCTGACAGCGATTGTTCAATCATTGCAACAAACGGGCCGATAAAACACCGCCCCTCACGATCCGCCTGGGCCAGTTTGCGGAGGCGGGTATATGTTACAGCGCAACCGCAGGACACGCCATTCAAAAGCTCCACAAGGCCTTTCTCACGAGATTTAAGTGCTCCTATCTCCTCCGGCTCCAGCCCCGTGTCCTCGTAGGCTGCGAGGCGGTCAATGATATTCTGAACCTGTTCGCAAATAGGGTCTGCAAACGGGCAATCCCCCGAAGTGCATTCCTCGTTTTCGCAAATTGCGTGGTTCCCGTCATACCACATTGTCAGCCGTTCCATGTCAGTCCTCCAAACTCACCGCAAACTCGTCTACTTCTTCTACGGACTCACACTTTTTTTCCTCATAAACAGCATCATCCTCGTACATAGCTTTTTCCTCTGCCTCTTCCGGAGAATCCGCCTCAACATATGCAAACCCGCTAAATGATACTTTGTATTTCAATGTCAGTCCTCCTTCTGGCTCTCCCATTCCGAAATATGCTCTCTGGCCCAGTCATTGTCATTTCCCCGGTCAAGGGCATCCTCGATTTTGTAGATACAGTCTATCGCCGCATCCCTCTCCCGCTTCATCTGATCTCTCTGATTTTCTACAATTTCAATACACCGCTTCACCTGTTCCAGCTCGGCCTCCAGCTCCAAAATGGATTGCTGGCAATCTTCCATGCCTTCTTTCCACATATCCCGTTCGTTCTGCGCCGCTTCCAGTTCCTCGTGCGCCTTGATGATTTCCGTCTTGGCACAGACGATAGGGCAGTCGTGGCACTTGTCCTCGTAGTGTTTCAGGCGGGCGATCTCTGCCTTGGTCTGCTCCAGCTCGGCAAACGTGGATGTAATTCCTTCATCCCCTCCATACATATCCCATTGGGTTCGCAGGTCGTTCAGCTCGGCCCGCAGCTTCTTGTTTTCGGCCTGGAGTGTGGAGAGTGTTGTGAAGATATCCGGCTTTTTAGGGGAGAAATCCGGACAACTCCTATCAATATCCGGATCTGGGCAAGATGTATATTTCCAGCACCACCCCCAAACAGGGGTCCCTTCATCATCTCCCCATCCCCATTTCTCACAATCTCTGCATTTCATCGCGATGGGCCTCCTCTCCCTCCGGCGGGCGGCGGTAAATTCTCATTTTTCGTTCTTCAATGTTATATTCAAAGTTTACTTGCCTCCATCTTCCGCGTAAAAACGGGATGCCACCCCACATTCCAGCACTATCAACAGAAATAATACCCCAGCAACTTCCTTCACCATCGTCCCACCACGCTGGCTCTCCATCCATCTTCCGCAGTTCCTCAAGCGTCAGCGGATCGTTCGGCGGGGACAGGGCGGCAATTGCCATGTCGATGGCCTCATTGATTTGCTCCCAGGTGTATCCATCACCAGGGATGGTGGTTTTCCGCTTCAAAATCGTTACAGCCTGTTTCCTGTCCATCCTCACCCCTCCTTTCCTGGCGGCTCCGGAAGGGGCATCCAGAAAAGCGTTTTCTGCTCGTCCTGAACCAAACCATCCCACTGCCAATGCGGATTTGCGTCAAAGCAAAAATAGGACGATGTGGTAATAAATCCCGTCATGGTGTCTGCATAACCGACGAATACCAAAACCGGCCGCTCGTCCGTTGGCAACCTCTCCTCCGCGCTCACCCACTCGTTCGGCAGGGTGAGGGTGGGGGCTTCCGCGAGTTTACGGACTGCAAAACTCACTCCCGCGGCATAGCCATAGGCCCATTGCCGATCCTCAAGATCATCGCCCTCCCGGCAAAGCTCTGCCTCTAGGGCATCGCTTATGTAATCACCATCAATCGGTCTCACCTTATCCCTCCTCTTTTTTCCAATACTGGCCGGCGCACCGCTGTCCTGTAACGCACGCCGTACTGATCTGGGCCGGGTTGACGCCCACGATCCGGGCCGCCTCCTTGATGGACACATAGCGGGTCCAGCTGCCGTCTGGTGCTACGGCAATCACCGGCTTACAATGGCCCCTAGCACCTCGGTAGCGTTTTTCCAGCCGGTCCGCCGCCTCTTTGAGGACAGCACAGCCGTGGACACTGCAGCCGTGCTCATGCCCGCATCCAAGACAGGGCAGACCTCCGGTCTCTGGAGCCATCCGCCGCAGGGCATTGATCAAGTCAACTGTCTCCATAGCCGCCTCCTATCCTGCCGTGTCCATGCACAGCACTAGGGCCAGCACGATGATCCAAACGACGATGGCCAGCCGGTACAGCGCCCGCTGGCGGCGCTCCCGGCCCGTATAGCGGCCCATCTCACGCCGCCTCCCGGAACACCGCCAGCACGGCGTCCAGGGTGGCCGGCAGGTCCAGACCCGTCACGTCTACCCGCCGGGAGTAGCCCCCGGCCAGGTAGATCATGGCGGTCTCCCGCAGGCCCTCGTCGGTGTCCCGGGTGTGGTAGGCCACCCGGCACACGTTGGGATACATGGACGCCACGCAGCGGTTTAAAGCATGGTTCACAAAGTCCTTTTTCCGCTCATATCCCTGCTCACTCATATTCTTCTCCTTTCTCCGCCGCACCCACAGCGATGTCAATGCCAAAGCGATCCAACATCTGCGCGATGGCCGTCAACTGGTCCAACGTTTCCCGGTCCTCTGCGATCACCGGGCGGCCGCAGAGTGGACAGGGGTCTCCGGTTTTGATGATCCGCATCAGGCGATCCTCCCTGCTTTTTGTTTTTTCTTGGCTGGCCGCTCTGCCCCTGTACGTTGTGCCGCAAACCAGGGTGTCAGGACCTCCCGCTCCCAGCGGTTGCAGAACTCCCGGACCTTCCGCGGGATTTTGTGGGCATACTGCTTGCGGTCTCCGTGGCGCTCATTGCCGTATCCGTGGAGCTGGATTTCCTTTGGGATCGTCCCGTTCATATTGATCTGCAGGGTATAATAGCTCCGCTCCGGCCTGCGGCGGTGCCGCACGAAAAACACAGGTTCCCCAGAACAGTGTGCACTGCCGTAGGTGCCGACACAGTGCCGCAGGACCTTTCCTTCAGAGACCAGGTCCTCCTCCACACGGGGAAGGACGATGCACAGATCTCCGTCCGTCCATTCCAGCTCCCGAAACCGGATGAATGTGCTGGTGAATCCCAGCTGATACGATGCCTTGAAATGGTCGGCCCAGAATTGGGTGATCCGCTCATGGGCGGCCAGCAAATCGCGCGGCCAAAGTGTCTCTTCCGTTTCGGCCATCTCCGCGTCCCGCAGCATCTTGCGGTAGTCGATCAGCATCTGTACACCATCTTTAACGGCTCCCCGTCTCTCCAAATACCGGACCACAGGCAGGGGGAGCAAATCTTCCCATCCGGCGGCCACCATCTCCAGGAGCTGCCCTACGGCCTTGCTGCCGATGCGCTTCCGGCAGTATTCGAAGTCCATGGCGTCAGCACTGGGGAGCTGACGCCGGTATCTGTCCCAGCACTCCGCATCTGCGGCTCCCCAGTGCTTTTTAGAGATTTCCCAGAACGCCGGTTTGCTCATGTGCAGCATCCGGTGGGGCTTGACTTCCCTCCAGTCCACCCACGGGATGGGCGGCGCGTCGCAGAGGTCATGGACATTGGCGGCAAGGTCCAACGTGTCATCAATCGTGCGGACTACCGCTTCGGAGAGCCCCTGCCGCATCAGGTTCTCCACCTGCGGATGCTGCTCCCATACGTGGAGGTACGCTCCGGGCCAGCAGCCGCCGGCAGCTATGTATTCCTTCAGTGCCGTTTTTTCGCCAGTGTGCCGGTCCAGACCCGGGACATGGACCAGTGTCCATCCGCCGATCTTGCGGTGGTTGGCCGCCTCCCAGGAATAGTAGGGCATCTGCATGGGGTCCCGGGTGGAGCTGCACGGCAGCCAGACCACATCCCGCACATCATTTCCGGTCCGCTTGGCGCGAAACCGCCGCAGCCGCCCGTCATCGTCAATCAGCAGAGCGGCGTGGGGCAGGAACAGGATGTGATCGCCTCCGGTGTCGTCAAAATGTCGGCTGACCAGCCAATATAAGACTACAGTATAGGCATCTACGTTGACCACCTCAGCCTGAAGCACCTGACAGGTGCGCCCCCGGCGCAGGGCCGCCCGGCGTGTCACCTCAACAGCGGTCCAACACTTGGGGCAGAGGACTGTCTCACCCTCCAGATACACGTTGGAGACCGGCCCCGGCTCCGCATAGCCGGAGTAGGTTGTGCCATCCGGGCCTTCCTCCAGCACGATCCCGCCGTCGGAATACCCTGCCTCGAAGTCCTCTCCGCAGTTGGTGCAGGTACACCAGGCGCCCCAGCGGTGCTTTGCCGTCCGCCGGCGCCGTTCCCAGTCCCCCGGGCACATGATTGCTCCAATCGGTTCCGCCAGTGTGACAGGCTCACGATGGAATAAGAGCATTGGGGTTCCCAAGGCATCTCCATCATAGATATCACTGAGTACATCGTTTACCAGGTCTCCGCTAGGCTCTACCGGCAATTTCTCCGCGATTTTTTTCCAGTCCTTGTCCATATCCAGCACCTCACAGAAAATCCGCCAGATTAAGGATCTTCGGAGAGCCGCTTTCCGAAGCCGTGCCCCCAGGGGCACCAAGACCGTAGAATTCCCGCAGGATGGCGTCAGCCTCCCCGGGCGTCACGCAGGCAAAGCCGCCGCTCCTGTGCCCATCTGCAAAAGCCTTGATTTTCTTCTCCGCCTCCGTAATGGACATGGAGGCGTTTTCCAGGTCCTGCGCCAGGATTTCCGCGCTGTGCGGCTCCCGGCGGCAGATATCTTTCAGCTGCTCCGCCACCATCCAGGGGGCGGAACGCTCCTTCACTTTTCGCTGCTGCTCTTCCAACAGCTCGATTGCCCGGTCCGTCATTCCTCCGCGCACCTCCTCGTCACATCCGCCAGCGCCAGCAGGGCCTTCTGGAGCTTTCCGGCAAGTTCGATATCGCCCCGTCCCCGGACCTTGAGCAGCAGCCCGTGGAGCTTGTTCACGGCCTCGTTGCCCTGGGAGAACAGCAATTCAAACAGGGCCAGGTCCTTGTCACCCGAGATCGCGGCCTGACGTTCCGTCTGCCGGGCTGCCTCCAGCTGCTGCCGGACTGCGGCCAGCTCTTCTTCCGCTTTCTTCCGCTGCTCCTCTGCCTTTTTCTGGGCCTCCGCAGCTTTGTCCACTTTGGCCTGCATCCGGGTCTCCGCTTCCCGGCGGGCCTCTTGCAGAGCACCCTGGTCTACCTCTACAGCAACCTCCACTGGTTTCTCACGCAGGGCCTTCAATTCGGCCTGGGCTTTGGCTAGAGCCTCCCGGGCCTGGGTCTCCCCGGCCTGTGCCGCCTGGTGCAGTTGCTTGAGGGCCGTCATGTCCGCTTCCATTTTGGCCCGGCTCTGGTCCGCCGTCTCCGCGGCCGCCCGGGCCGCCTCCGCCGCGTGCAGGGCCTCGTCCCGCTCCTTCACGGCCTTTTCCAGCTCCCGGGAAGTCATGTCGATGACGGACTTCTCCTCACCGTCCACGACATGGTTTTCCTCCATAAAGCGTTCCCGCTCCTCCGGCGGCAAAGCCAGCAGCGTCAATGCTTTTGCGGCTCCCAAATCGGCAAGCGCCTGCCGATTTGTCCATTCCCGCGCCAACCGCATGAAGTTGCGGGCGGTACGCTCAGAAAACTCGACCTGCTCCGTCAGCCAGGGCAGCCACTCCCCATGCGGAAGCATGGCCTTGGCCTCGATCAGCCTCTGACCGATACTCAAGATAGCGTTGCCGGCATCCTGCTTCAACCGCAAGATCTCGGTAGTAATGGTCCCAATGTCCCGCACGGCGTCAGGCTCCCGCGAAGCCTCCGTATATTTGGAGATATCAAACGCCATGGAGCTCACCTCCCAGATATTCTTCCACCCACATCCGGTAGTCCCTGCCCGCGGCGCTCCGCGGACTGTACGCCTCCAGCGGAACCCGCTCGAAGGTGCTCTCCGGGACTTTGTCGGTCCGGCGGATGGGTGTCATGAAAACAGGGATCTCCCCCTGCCGGAGCAGAGCATCCGCCTGCGCCACCACATCTGTGTTCCGCCACTGGGTAATCAGTACGCCCGCCACTTTAGCCGGCAGCCCATTGCGGCGAAGCCCCGAGATTTGTCGGGCCATCGTTTCCAGTCCCCGGAAAGAGAAGCCGTCCACGGTCACTGGGATTACCACATCATCCGAGGACATCAGAGCCGCTACCGTGGCGCAGGTATACCCTGGGGCGCAGTCGAAAATTAGATAGTCCACCTCGCCATCAGTTTGCACGGCATTGATAAAATCCCGCATCCGGTACCTGGCACCATAGTCGCTGCCGTAAAGGAGCGCCTGCAGGTCCAACGTATACAGGTCCTCCGAACCTGGCAACAGGTCCAACCCATCACGGATCGGCATGATATTATCGCTCCAAAGCGGCTCACAGGTCCCCGTCAGTACCTCCGCGACAGACAGTCCTTCATCCAGTGCGGGGAAGAAGAAATCCGTCAAATTGCATTGCCCATCGCAGTCCGCTAAAAGCACCCGCTTTTTATAGTCCCTGACCAGGATGTCCGCCAGGTTGATGGCGGTGACGGTCTTGCCGACGCCGCCTTTGTTGTTCATAATCGCAATCGTTCTCATGTAAATAGCTCCTTTTCGTTTGGCAAATACGGCGCGGACCGGTCCACGATGCCCTCGATCCGCCGGTTATAGGGGAAAAACGTCTCCCGCCAGGGAATACCCAGGTCGCTCCGGAACTCCACCACATAAAACCGACCTTCGGGGTGTATGTAGACCACCTGAGCCGGTCGGGGCTGGTCATTGGCCCCCATGTACTCCGTGTAAAAGTTAGGTTTGATGGTCAGGATGTCTCCGATCTTCAACTGGCTCCCCCTTTCCCCCAGGGGGTGTCCTGGAAGCTGCCCCCGTCCGCCCAGAAGCTCACCTGCCGGGGCGGCTGCTTCTCCCGTTTGGGCTTCTCCACCGGTGGCTCCGGAGTCTCCGGCGCGATCCGGGAGAAGGTCTGCAGATCGCCGTCAAACCGGAACCGAACGTAGTCCATGGCCTCGCCCTCTTTGTTTTTGGCGATCTTCAGAATCCGGTTGGACTGCTTGTCATCATAGTCCTCCCGGTGCAGGAACAGCACCACGTCGGCGTCCTGTTCGATCTGGCCGGAGGAGCGCAGGTCACTCAGCACCGGCGGGCGGATTTTCTTGGTCTTGGCGTCCCGGTCTGGGCGGGATAGTTGGCTCAGGGCCACCACCGTAGTCCCGGTGATCCGCCCAAACTGCTGCAAGCTGCTGGAGATGGCAGAGACCCGCTCAAAATCGGACTGTCGGGTGCCTCTGGGCGCGGCAATCTTTTGCAGATAGTCCACAAATACCACGTCGTACCGGTGGGCCTGGCTGTACGCCTGGATGTCCAGCACCGTCATGCCGGCGGCGTCGATCAGCGTCAGCTGGGGAGCCGTCAGTTGGGGCCGCAGCTCCAGCAGGTCCCGGTAATCCGCCTCCGTCAGCTGGTTGCGCTTGATCTTGGTGTAACTCAGCATGGCTGCCCGGCTCACCGTCCGGTCAAACAGTTTGTCCCGGGTGGATTCGTAGCTGAAGAACCCCACCCGATGGCTCTTACCGATGCCGAAGGCAAACTGCAGCGCAAGGGCAGTCTTGCCGTCAGACGGGTACCCGCCCAGCACCACCATGTCCCCAGGCTCGGCAAAGATCCGCTCATCCAGCACCGGTACGCCCCAGCTGAGATACTTGGGCTTGTCCTCGCCGTTGTGCCGGTCAAGGAACCGCTCTAAGCCCTCCGCCATGTCCATGGCCTGGACATTTGGCCGGCTCACCTGCTGGGCCCGCATCTGATCCAGCAGTGTCTGAGCGTCCTCCAGGCGGTCGGCTTCCGCCAGCTGGGTGCCCAGGGTCCGCAGGTTGGACAACGTGACGGAAGCCCGCAGGGCGTCCACATAGTCATCCACATGAGCCGCCGTGGTCGTGACATCCATCAGCCCCTGCAAGATCGAGGTCCATGGGCTGTCCACACCGCCCCCCAGAGTCTCCCGGACCAGGATAGGGTCAATGGCCTGCCCAGCCCGGAACCGGGCCTGGATGGCCTGGAATATCAGCCGGTACTTCTTTTCCGCAAAGTCCTCGCCCCGCACTCGGCTCAGCACCTCCGGCACGGTATCCGGGTCGATCAGCATGGAGCCCAGCACGCCCACCTGAGCGTCTAGCAGCCGCTGGGAGAGAATGGCATCCTGCTTGATCTCGCTCACAGGCACCGCCCCCTTCTGGCATCATCCGGTGGGGTAGGACGCTCCGGCTCTGCAGGAAACAGTTCGTCCTCCCACCGGCGGCCGTTGAGCCACGTGGTTGGGTCCGGTATGTATTGACCGCCATCCCGCTGCCAACGGTCACTGCACTTCTGACGCTCCAAAGCAGCCAGGATGACAGACGCCAATGCGGCATCTGGCCGCAGCTTCTGCCATAGTTCGCGCGCCTTTTTCTTTTTGACCTTCTTGGGGTACTTGTCCCAAAAGAGGTCAAATGACCTCATAAGGTCAGGGTCATCCCCCTTTGGGGGACTATAGGGGGTATTATTATAATTACTTATAGATGTGGAACCGCAAGTTTCTGCGGGTACCCCCCTCAAATTTCTGCGGGTACCCTCCCCGGGGTACCCGCAGTTTTTTGCGGGTACATCCTGGACCTCTGGAGGGGCCAGTTTCCGGCCGCAGAAGATCCTGCGCTCCGTGCCGCCAGCGCCTTCCCGGCGGGGCCGGGTGACCACCCGAATCTGCCCCACATCCTCCAGGGCTTTGAGTAGGTTACGGACAGTTGTCTCACTGCATCCCAACAGATCCATGAAATCCTGGTTGCTGGCATCGCACCAGCCATCCGGCCCAGAGAGCCGGTATATCTCTCCAAAGAGCAGCTTGCCGGTGGCTGGTACCGCATCCTCATACAATAAATCCACCCAAATGATGGCGAACTGCCCGCCCTTTTTGGGGTGCCTCCGCATAACCACCCTCCTCTCAGATGGTGTCCTCCGGCAGCCGGAGCCACCGGAGGTCATAGTGTTTCTCCAGATTGGCAGGAGACAACACAGTTCCATTGCTTTTTATCCAAGTGCATCCCGCCTCTGTCTGGAGGCGGCTGACAAGATACCGCTCAGTCCCCCAGGCGGACTTCGGGATCATGTGCAGCACGATCAGTTCCCCGTCATGGGGGCCGCAGGTCTTTTGCTGCCGCAGATCCAGCGTTTTCCATGCGGTCATCCTCACCGCCTCCCTTCAATCCGATCCACCAGCCGGAACAGTCCGCTGGTGAGCGTACAAATGCCGATCAGCACAAGCCCCCAGATCATCATGGGCGGGTCACCCCCTCCCCGGTAAAACTGGGGCTTGCAATCCGGCCGGAATGTGGTACAATAGTCTTGCAATCGTTCTCGGTCGAAAGGCCCTGAACCCGCCGCTCTGTGGTGCTAGCCACAGGGCGGCCTTTTTTTATGCCCGGCGGGGCCTCTGCATACAGGACCTCGAACCCTGCCGCAATCACGCGCTGGATGTTCTCACTGATCCGCTCAAACTCCGGGGCCTCCCACTCATCGATCCGGCCGTCCTCCGCAATCTCCATCAGCCGCCGGTAGTCATCCGCCAGCGCCGTGGCCCGGTTGATCAGCCGCAGCACCGCCGTGGGCAGCCCCTGAAGCCGCAGCTCCGGCAGCACCCCCAGCTGTCCGCAGGTAGCCCGGGTGTACTCCAGCCCCAGCCAGGGCGTGCCATAGGCGGCTTGCATCCGCTCCACGTCCTCCGGTCTGGGCACCCGTTGTCTCTGCTCCCATGCCTTGACAGTTTCCACCGACACGCTCAACAGCTCCGCGGCCTGTTCCTGGGTCAGACAGGCATCTTTTCGTGCCCTCTGGTAGATAGATGGGTATCGATCCGCCATGGTCAGCTCGCCTCCTGTGTGGTATGTTGGGGGCAGAGCTCCAGGGGGACCTGATACCCGGGGTCTCCAGGCTGCAGCACGACGCGCTCCGCCACCCACTTGTCAAAGAGCACCTTCGAAATCTCAAAGACCCGCTCCCCGTCCTCCTTCAGCCGCACACAGCTGGCAAATGGATACTGGCCTGCCTCGATCATAGCAGCCGCCTTGGTGTTGCTGGTGGGCACGCCCAGGGACCGCAGCCGCTCCACCAGCTCGCACAGTGTCATGGTTGGTATGTACATGCAATCGCTCCTTCCGAAATTTTAGGCAGTATTCCGCCCCAGGATGGCGTCGGTGCTGGTCTCCAGCACGTCCGCCAGTTTTGTCAGGTTCTCCACACTGGGCCGTTTGACGCCGGTCTCCCACTGGGCCACCGCCTGCCCGGAAACACCGATCCGATTGCCTAGTTCCCGCTGGGTCAGGCCTGCGGCCTCCCGCAGTTGCCTCAGCTGCATCTGCTCACCTCCTCTCTTGAAATCGTGCGCTATTTGTGCTATTGTGTAACCATCAGTTGATACATGAATTGACATACATAAGACATTTGACAGCATTTGAACAGTGAAAGCCGTCGTTCAAGGCATTCCTGCATCATGCGTTTTCTTCTTCTCGTTTTGTCAACTTCTGATTGTCAACTTCTGGTTGCAGTATAATCAGAATTTTTCTGATTGTCAAGATAAATTCTGATTTTTGACTTTTTGCACAAATTACAAATCAGATTTTTTCTTGCTATGGAGGTGATTCCAACGGATACCGTAGACCGTATTTTTGAGTTGCTATCACTCCGCCACATGGAACAAAAAGAGTTAGCAAATTGGCTTGGAATCTTACCGCAAACTGTAACTGACTGGAAGAACAGAAAGAGTAAGTCCTACACGAAGTACATTCCGAAGCTTGCTTTAGCGCTCAACACCACGTCTGAATGGCTCCTCACTGGAAATGGGAGCAAAGATGGCGGTCCAATTCAAAGTGAAGGGACCGGAACATGGGAGCCTCTTTCATTAACAGGGAGAGCGTTAAATACAGAGGAATTCCTTAAGGCCGCATTCTTTGAAGGTGGCCAGGACCTGACCCAAGAAGAGATGGACGAGCTCTGGGAGGATGCAAAGGACTACATCCAGTACAAGCTGGACCAGCGGAGGCGCAAAAAGAAATGACCAATCATCCGCTAGATCTATATGCTTATGCGGAGCGGCGGAATATTGATGTGGACTGGATTCCCATGCGGCGGGCCACGTCCCTGTCGGTCCCGCTGGGAGATCGGTATGCCATTGCCTTGGATCCTTGGAAGCTGGGATCCCTGGCGCAGGAGACGGTCTGCCTAGCCCATGAGCTGGGCCACTGTGAGACCGGCAGCTTTTATAACCAGTACGCAGCGCTGGATGTGCGCCAGCGTCACGAGAACCGGGCCGACAAGTGGGCCATCCAGCACCTGATCCCTGTGGAGGAGCTGGATGAAGCCGTGGCTGAGGGCTGCGAGGATATCCCCGCCCTGTCGGAGCATTTCTGTGTGACTGAGGACCTCATGCGCAAGGCGGTCTGCTGGTATACGCACGGCAACCTAGCCGCAGAACTGTATTTTTAATAAAGGACGGAACTTATTATGAACAACTCCTATTTTGACGGTACATTTTTGCAGTGGCTGGGATGGTCTCTTGCAGTCGTTGGTATTTCCGTGATTACTCTTGGCTTTGGTTATCCGTGGGCCTGCTGCCTTTTTATGCAATGGGAAACCAGCCACACGGTCGTGAATGGGCGGCGTCTGAAATTTACGGGAACTGGATGGGAGTTGTTTAAAAAATACATTTTGTGGATTCTTTTGACATATATAACCGTTGGAATTTATGGCCTCTGGATGTGGATTAAGGTCAAGCGGTGGACCACGGAACACACCATATTCGAGGACTCGTTCACAGGCTATCAGCAAACTCCTATCATTCAACAACAGGTCAATGTTGCGCCTCAAGGAAGCGTTTCGGAAAAATATGCTTCGAATGATACTGTCTCCATATTAAGCGGCCCGGCTCCTCTCGTTTTGGGAATTGTTGTATCGGTGATCGGTATCGTCTACATAGCAAAATCGTGGGCTGGACTTGGAATCGCTTTATTTGGAGTTTTGGTTGTCATTGTTAGTTTCCTCAATCAAAAATAAAGCGTGTCCGAATCGGACACGTAGAGAAGAAGCGGAATTCTATGGAAGAGTCCCAGGCCACGGGCCTAAGTCTTTGCAAGAAATGTACAGACAGCTGAAAGGAGTATTCCCATGTTAGACGAAAAAGACCTGCAGGCCCTCGCCCAGCTGATGGCCCAGCAGAAACAAGACATTATCAATGAGGTCAAGGTATTATTGGAGGCTGACATCCATCCGAAGTTCAACCTCCTGGCCGACGGCCTTGCAGCCGCCAACGAAAAGCTCAAGGCCCTCCCCGATCCGGACCTGATGGACAAGATGCAGGAGGAGCTTGATCTCCACCACCAACTCCTCAAGCGCCACACCAAGGAGATCAACGCCCTGAAGAAGGCGCAGTAAAAAGGCCGCCCCATCAGGGGCGGCTTTCTCACTATCCTTCCGGTGGGGGAACCTCCGGCACATCTTTGAGGGTCCATCCGAAGTACGTCATGGAGGGCGTTTTTCGCGTCCCCCGCAAAGTTGCCGCAATGGCCTCAAATCCGCTGGCGATCTGTATGGCGGACCGGTCCCCCGGCGGCTTGCCGAACCGCTCCGTGTTTTCCCTGGCCCATAGGAGCAGGTTTCGGACGATGATCTCATTTCCGCTGGGATCCACCAGGCGCCAAATCTTGGCTTCCTGGTTGGTCTCAAACCGACCGGCGATTGGAGACGCCTTTGCAGCCGCAGTCCCCAGCTGCAGATTGGCGGTCTGTCCCTCCGCCCGCTTGCGGGCCTTGGCCTCGTTTGCCCAGCTATTTGACACGCCCTCATGTATAATGCCCTTCCACGCAGCGGAACATCCCCTTGAGCATGTGACTGTCTTGTCGCTTTCCGGAGCCGGGAACAGGGTCCGACAGATCGGACACACCTTCCAGTTTCGCCCCGCATACTTCGGGGCGCAGGTTGGGCAAAACTGCGGGGTGGGCTTGCCGTCCGTATTGATGGCAAACGTCTCCCCGCATCCTGGGCAGATTGCGTGCCCGCGGCCTGGGCGGCGGGGAATACAGCCGCAGGACGATTTCAGACCTTTGGTCAAATTACCCAATGCCGCAATGGCTACACTGCCACAGTCACACTTGCACAGCCATGCCACACTGCAAGGCTGTGCTTTAGAGCGCCAGCGGATAGGCCGTACCGCTACCAGTCTGCCAAACCGCTGACCGGTTAAATCCCGCCGCTTCGCGTGTCCGCAGGAGCGTGTCTGCCCGGTCACAAGATTGTTCCTGGAGACCTTGCAGATGGCCCCGCAGGAACATCTGCACAGCCAGACAACACCTCCGCCGATGCGCTCGTCAGTGGCTTCCAGGACCGTCAGTTCCCCGAATCGTTGGCCCGTCAAATCCCGGTCCCATTTCATGGCGGCCCCTCACAGCAGCTTGTGGGGATCAATCCCCAAAGCGTCCGCCAAGGCCAGTAGATTCTTGGCCGTGGTATTGCCAGCCAAGGTTTCACCATTCTCAATTTTTTGGACCTGCCGGATATTGAGTCCTGCCAGCTCTGCCAGGCGTTTCTGGGTCAGACCGGCCTTGATGCGGTAGTAAGTCAGCCATGTGGCCGTTGGATATTGCGCATAGATGGCGGTGTCTCCCATCTTCTGGGCGTCCAGGACCGGCATATAGGTCCACTGATAGGCCGTGATTCCCTTCTTCAGGCATCCAGTGATGAGCGTCTTTCCAACAGCCAGCGCCTCGTCCCGGTCCTTTGCCTCGATAACCGCCTTGATCTTTCCCGCATAGACCTCCGCGCCGGGGACTGGCGGAAGATTTTCCGCCGTCTCCGGAGATCGCCGCAGGTCTGCCATCACGTAATACTGCTCCATGATGTCCTCCTTACCAGACGTTGATCTCAGTACCAAGATAGCGATATTCGCTGTCCATCCAAGCGGCCTCCAGGAGGGCCTCGCCGGTCAGTCCTTCGGGGTGATCCTGCTCAGCAAACCGGACCTCGATGCCCAGCTCAGTAGCAGCCTCGTAGGTGTGATGGCCATCGGCCAGGATGCAGAGTTCGTTGCCGTCCTCATCCGTCAGGCCCGTTGTCCACACAGGGAGTTCCACAAACTCTTTGCCAGAGAGCTGGTCGATCTTCTGGTTGACGATCTCGTTGTTGATATAGCTCTGAGAAGTGATGACCTTCATTGTGATTTCCTCCTGGGGTGTTCCCCCTCCTGATGATTTAATTATACGACAATATTGGCGTATTGTCAAGAAGAAAATCCATAATTTTTGAAAAATTCGAGGTGATCTTATGCTCTGCCCAAAATGCCGCAGGGAGATCCCGGATGACTCAAATATCTGCTGCTATTGCGGCCGAGTGATCCACCGGCTGGAACCACGGCCCCGAAAGCGTCCCAATGGCTCCGGCAGTGTCTACAAACTCACAGATAAGCGCCGGACACGCCCCTGGGTCATGGCAAAGGGCGGGAAGATTTTGGGCCGTTATGCCACGAAAACGGCCGCCCAGGAAGCTCTGGAAAAGCTTGCAGGAAAACCTATCGGCGATGCCATTGACCTGACCCTCCAGGAGATTTTCACACTTTGGAAGGCCCAGCACTATCCCCGGCTGAAGGAGGACGCTTGTCTAGCATACGATCTGGCCTGGTCCAAGCTGGAGCCTCTGGCGCCCCGAAAAATGCGCACACTACGGACGGAGGATGTCCAGAAGATCGTTGATGCTGATGTGGCGAAAGGCCGCAGCCGCTCCACAGTCAAAAAAATCCAGACGCTATACAGCCAGCTCTGCCAATATGCCATGCGCAAGGACATCCTGGACCGCAACTATGCGGACTTTCTGGTCCTGCCCCGGCAGGAGCCGGTGCAGCGGGATACCTTCACGGAGGACGAGATCCTCCGTCTCCGTGCTGATGCGGACGCCGGGGATGAAACCTCCATGATTATCCTGATCCTGATCTATACCGGCTACCGGATCAATGAGCTGCTCCAAAAGCGCAGGGACCAAGTGGACCTTGATCTGGATGTCATGTACGGCGGCAAAAAGACAGCTGCCGGCCGCGGCCGAGTGGTGGTGATCCACCCAACGATCCGGCCCTATGTAGAGTATTTTGCAGCCAGGGCTACCGGCCCCCTGCTGCTGTCCGGATACACCGGGAATCTGGTGCGGAACAACTTTGCCCGACGGGACTGGAAGAACACTCTCCAGCGTCTGGGGATCACCAGGGAAGGCCGGCAGCTCCATCCCCATTGCACCCGCTACACATTCGCAACCCGAGCAAAAACTGCAGGCGTGGATAACGACGCGATCAAACGCACTCTGGGTCATACGGATTTCGCCGTGACCTCCGATGTGTACATCCAAGATGACATCCAGCGGCTGAAATCCGAGATTCAGAAGCTTAAATAAGGTTGTAACCGTGGTAGTAACTGAAAATAACTTTGAAAAACTACCAATGTTCTATCTCTTGCGGCGCAACGGATAGACGGTTTCAGTTATCCCCAGTTATTGACAAGACTATCTTTTAAGCAGTGGGTCCGGGGTTCGAATCCCCGACGGGTCACCAAAAAGAAAGACACGACTTTCGTCGTGTCTTTCTTTTTGGGTTTCGCAGGCCATTGGCCCGCGAAACCCTTCGGCGATTCAAATGCTCGGCGGAAATGAATTCTGCCTCCGCCAAGGTTCCGCCTGCGGCAAAACGCTTGTACTGCGCAAACGCACCGTCCTGCTGTGCGGAGCTCCAATGTCCGCATCTCTTCTGTCAACACAAGCTGTAAAAACCTCCTGAAGGGCTAATGCTTCAGGAGGTTTTTACAGCCGGAAAATACCAGGGATTGTTCGTAACGGGTTACCAGCAAGGGATATATCAAATTTCGCTTCGATTGCCCTGTAAGATTTGGAGTCGCTGTGAAGTCTCCGCCAGCAATTTCAATGCCGATGCTTCCAGCACCGCCTGACTGGCCGCCTGCATGATCGGGCAGATCTGTCCCCCCAAGAACTCTCTGTTGGCTTCGCACGGAAGCGATTCATTCGCCCGTGCCGGGGCAGCCGCTGTGGTGCTCCGCCCGCTCCCGTCCCAGGCTGCTTACAGGGTCATCTCCTCTCCCGGCTGAAGGACTTTGGCGGCAAATCCCGCCTCTTTGCAGGCGGCGGCGAATGCCTCCGGATCCTGGGTGATGGCCTGGAAGGTGTTGTAGTGCATGGGGACCGTCAGTCGGGGCCGGATCAGCTTCACTGCCCGGAGGGCATCCGCCGGGCCCATGGTGTAGAAATCTCCGATGGGCAGCAGCGCCACGTCGATGTCCTCGTCTGCCAGCAGGGTCATATCGGTCATCAGGGCCGTGTCTCCGGCGTGATAGATCTTCCTGCCCCCCATCTCAAAAAGGAAGCCGCAGGCAGGACAGCCCGCCGCACCGCCGCCGTGGAGGGCCTGGAAAAACTTGGCGCAGCCAAAGGACAGGCGGACCGTGCCGCCCAGATTTCCGGCGACGCATGCCACCCCCGCAGGGACAAACACCGCATCCGCCAGATCCGCTGTGCAGCAGACCGGCGCACCGGTACGTCTGGCGATGGCGGCTGCATCCCCTACGTGGTCCCCATGGCCGTGGGTGACAAAAATCACGTCCGGGTCCACCTTCTCTGCCCATTCAGGACGGCCAGCCCCGGTGAGGAAGGGGTCCGTCAGGACTTTGTGGACGCCGTCATCCAGCAGAAAGCAGGCATGGCCCAGAAATTGCAGCTTCATATATGCAGCACTCCTTTTTCCAAGATGGGACGGACAGCTGTCAGAGCCTCCGTCGGTCGGTTCTCTTGATGGGATGATATCATATCCGGTGGGCAAAGTAAATTCCAGCCTCCACGAAAAAAGCGGCGCCGGGCTTTTTCGGGCCCGACGCCGTCCGCATATTCCATCTTTCTTACAGCCGGGCCAGGATGGCATCGCCCATGGCAGCGCAGCCCACCTTCTCACATCCGGGCCGCCAGATGTCGGCGGTGCGGATGCCGTCGTTCAGCACTTGATTCACCGCAGCTTCGATGCAGTCTGCCTCCGCCGCCATATCGAAGCTGTACCGCAGCATCATGGCCGCGGACAGGATGCAGGCGATGGGGTTGATGATATCCTGTCCGGCGATGTCCGGGGCAGAGCCGTGGATGGGCTCGTACAGCCCCCGGGTGCCGTCCCCCAGGCTGGAGGAGGGCACCATGCCGATGCTGCCGGTGATCTCGCTGGCCTCGTCGGACAGGATGTCGCCGAACATGTTCTCCGTGACAATCACGTCGAACTGGGCGGGATCCTTGCAGATCTGCATGGCGCAGTTGTCCACGAACATCTCCCGGTATTCCACGTCCGGGTACTCCGCCGCCAGGCGGTGCATCACCTCCCGCCACAGGCGGCTGG
>OLRU01001632.1_pt1 | contig 18518 bp, 13 predicted proteins | sample 1672961 | NCBI WGS metagenome assembly OLRU01 (sample SAMEA3136741, study PRJEB25190) | human gut metagenome | biome: human gut; feature: human-associated habitat; material: faeces | place: Austria | collected 2013
GCGAAATCCTTGAACCTTCGGCTCCGGCCAAACGGGAACTGATTGAACGACTTTCCAGCCACGTTGGTCACTCCACATCTTAATAATATGCTGGGACGAGGGCGCCGTGCGGACACCTTTACCTTCCGCACGGCGCCGCTCTGTTGACAGGAGGCTGCAAGAAAACGGAAAGGCTTCGCAAAATTCCTGTTTTGCGAAGCCGGACATGGCGCGTATCTCTTCTGTTACGCATCATACACCTTGAAATGTAACATTTCAAGCCCCAATTTTTTGTCAGGGTCCTGCGTTATTCATGCCAGGCGCGGGTTCTTGAGAGTTCTCCATGAGCGGCGCGCTAATGAGCCAGACAGGCGCGCCGCCGATGGAAATGAAAAATAATGTAGTGACGAGCCGTGGGCTCCTCACATATAAACGCCGTGGAAACGGCAGCATTCAAGGAGGTAATATCCGAAATGAAGACTTGCAAGAAAACCCTGAGCCTCGTTCTGGTTTTCGCGCTGGTCCTGAGCGTGTTCACCTATTCGGCGAGCGCGGACTTCACCGACCAGGACGAAATCACGTACGAGGAGGCGGCCGTAGTGCTCGAGGCACTCGGCGTCATCGACGGGTACGAGGACGGCTCCTATCAGCCGGACGTCGTGCTCAGCCGTGAAGAGGCCGCGGCCATTATCGCCCGCATGAAGCTGGGCGACAGCGCCGACAACCTCACCGCGGGCAGAGAGCCCTTCTCCGACGTCTCCGCCGACCGCTGGAGCGCGGGCTACATAGCCTACTGCGTCAGCGAGGGCGTGGTTGACGGCTTCGAGGACGGCACCTTCCGTCCCGATGACGAGCTGACCTGCTACCAGTTTGCCAAGATGCTCCTCGTCGCTCTCGGCTACGACGCCTACAGCGAGGGCCTGACCGGCACCAGCTGGGCTACCAACACCGTGTCCTATGCCGTCAACGCCGGCATTTTCGACGACGTCTCCAGCTACTCCGGCAGCGCCGACCGCGACACCGTGGCCCAGATGGCCTACAATACCCTCCTGGCCGATCTGGTGGAGTACCCCTCCGGCAACATCATCATCGACTCCGGCGACACCAGCATCGTCATCAACGGCTCCGGCGCTTCCCGCATTGAGAACACCAGCAGCTCCGACGGCAACATTGACGACGACGGCTATTACCAGTTCGCCGAGCGCTACTTCAGCGACCTCGAGCTGGTCGACGTGGCCAACGGCGACTACGGCCGCCCGGTCAGCTACAACTGGGAGCTCAACGGCGACGTCATCTACTCCGGCACCGGCAGCGATGAGCTGCTCGAGACCTATGACAGCTATGTCACCAAGGGCACCCTCTACAGCCTCATCGGCTCCAGCGTCTACAGCGACATCACCGAGGACGACTACGGCTGGTGGGATGACGGCAGCAGCCTCTACGTCTATGTTGACGGCGAGGGCGAGCGCATTGCCGCCGCCGACGTCGATTACTTCATAGAGCGCAGCAGCTCCGAATACGTCGGTCGCAGCGATGACCACTATGCTGACGGCGACGCTAGATACTACGACAATTACGGCTACTACTGCGGCTACGGCGTGCAGACCGAGGTCTATGTGACCGACGACAACGACGTCTACCTCATCTTCATAAACACCTACCTCGCCGTCGCGCAGGAGGATTACGACGAGGACGACGGCACCCTCGAGGTCACCTATTACGGCGATCTCAACGAGCCTGCCAGCGACTATGACATCACCCTCGAGGATGACGAGTTCGACATCGACGGCTATGTCGAGGGCGACTACCTGCTGCTCACCTTCGACGGCGGCGACGTCGCCACCGTGGAGGCCGCGGACGTCATCAGCGGCGAGGTCACCGGCTACACCGAGGGCAGCTCCATCTCCGTGGACGGCACCCGCTACTACTTCGCCAGCAACTTTGACGACGGCGAGTTTGAGGACAGCGACTTTGCCATCGACAGTGAGATAACCCTTGCGCTCGACAGCTATGGCTACGTGCTCGGCCGCGGCGACTCCACCAGCTTCAGCGCCAACTATCTCTACGTTCTCGAGATTGCCCAGTCCGGCAGCCTGAGCAGTAGCGGCTATGAGGCGGCGCTGTTCTTCACAGACGGCACTTACGATGAGATAGACCTGCGCTACACATATTATAACGATGTCACTTATGAGAATGGAGAAGAAGTCGACATTGAAGTGCCCTATGAAAAAGGTACCACCCAGGCAGGATGGTACAGCTACACCGTCAACAGCTCCGGGCGCTACACTCTGACTGCGGCCGACAGCAGCCGAATCCGCGAGGCCGAAGGCTCTGGCATTGAAATCACCAATGGCTACGCGCGCTACCTCTCCGGTACCGGCAACTCAGGCAGCGACAGCAGCACGAGGTTCACCGCAACCAGCTCGACCGTCTTTATCGTATACAACACCACAGACAATGACTACGATGTCTACACCGGCTACAACAACGTACCCAACATAAATGCTGACGGAAAGAATAGCATAGACGTCTACGCTGTTACTGGCTCTAGCGGATACTCTATCGCGGTCGTAATATATGTTGACGACAATGTCAGCATCTCTGGCGGCGGTGGAACCAGCAGCGACTTCATCCTCGCCTACGACTACAACGGCAGGAGCGTTGACAGCGACGGCAACACCTACTACAGCTACGACGCCTTTGTCAATGGTGTGGAGACCGACATTGATTCCACCGCGTCTCTTACGGTTGGCGTTCTCTACACCGACATCAGCTACGACGACTACGGCTATATCGATGACTACGAGATAGTCGGCAGCGTGGACGCTGATGATTGGCAGATTATCGAAGACGACTACATGGCCCAGTACTGGAGCGCAACCAATAATCCCAGCATCACCAGCAGCGGCAGTGTTGTCACCATCGGTGCTGACGGCGTCTACTCGCTGGCCGACGACTACGATATCTACGTTGTCGATGTCGGAACCGGCGATTATGACAGCGTAAGCGCCTCCATGCTCGAGAGCAAGTATGACGACGAAATCACCACTGACTGCAACGTCTATGCCCTGCTTGACGATGACGGTTATGTCTACGCTCTGTTCATCGTGGGTGATTATATAGTTGACTGAGATCGTCGGTATAATATCTGCGACAGCACAACAGCATAAGCAATAACTAAACCACACTGGGGAGAGTGTGGCGGGGGATAAAAGCCTCGCCATACTCTCCCCTATTTTTATGGGGGTGACGGAATGGGAGACACAGAAACAGTAAGGGTAAAGCTGCTGGGGACGTTTTCAATAAGCCGCGGCAGGCTTTCGGTCAGCGAACCGCTTGTTTCCCGGGAGAGCCAGTCATGGAAGATGCTGAAATACCTGTGTGCCAACTGCGGCCGCACAATAGAGACGGAAGAGCTCAAGCGCGAACTGATATTTGCCGGCAACGAAAGCAACATAAGCAACACCCTCCGCGTCCGCCTGCGCCGCGCGCGGGCCATACTCGACCGCGTCGGCCTGGGCGGCGCGCTGGACGGGCTCATACTGTACGGCGGCGGCAAGTACTGCATAAATCCGGACCTTTACGTGGTCATAGACGCACGCGAGGCCGACAGGCTGTGCCGCTGTTCGATGGACAAAACGCAGGGCGTGAAAAAGCGCCTGGCCGCGTGCCTGGACGCCCTGAAGCTGTATGGCGGCCCGTGCCTGGTCAACTCCGAGCAGAGCGCCTATATAGAGCTCCTGCGCGCTCAGTACGACGCCGTGTACCGGGCGCTGCTCAGGCAGGTTTTCCCGCTGATGCGTGAGGCGGGGGACTACTCGGGGGCCGGCACCGTTTGCAGGAGCGCGCTGCTGGTGTGCCCCGAGGACACGGAAATACACGAGCTCATCATAACGTCGCTGCTTTCGGCAAACTGTACCGCAGAAGCTGTTGCGCATTACACCAGCGTGGCCGTGGCACTGGCGAACACGGAAAACCGCCTGCCGGAATTCGGCAGCTTCCTTGAACGCAGCGGGACATAAACCAAATATGGAGGAGAAGCATGACGGACAATAAAAGAAATGATACCCCCGGGACCGGCTCCAGGCTGGGACGATTTACTGCCATCAAGCAGAAAATACCCAAACTCCCTCTGGACGGACTGAAGCGGCGCCTGGGGAAGGACAAGGACAGCGCCCCGGGGCCGGGCAAGAAAAAGAGGAAGAAGCTCGGCAAAAAGCAGATAATCCTGCTCTCGGCCGGAGCGGTGGTGCTCTGTGTGGGCGTGTATTTTCTTGTGGACCTGTTCACTGAGGAGGAGCTTGCCGCCGTTACGGGAGAGATAACCTACGGCTCGCTCACCCAGGACATCAGCGGCACAGGCACGACGACGCCGGCGGACTCCGTGACCTACTCCCTGCCCTCCAGCGAGGCCGAGGTCACCGGCTGGTATGTGGAGGCGGGCGACACGGTCGAGGAGGGCGACCTGCTTTTTGAGCAGGACGACAGCGAAGTGGACGAGATAATCGCGGAGTACGAGTACGAGATACTTGAATACGAGATAGAGATAGACGAGGCCCGCGAGAGCCTGACCGAGGCGCAGGAGGGCCTGGCGGGGCTGACTGTCACCGCCCCGTTTTCCGGGCGTGTGACCGAGATAACGGTCGAGGCCGGGGACAGTGTGTCCAACGGCATGACCCTGGCTTACATAGCGGACACAAGTGCGATGGAGATAACGCAGTACTTCAGCTACATCTACGAGTCCGAGATATACGAGGGCATGGAGGCCGCGGTCTCCGTCCCCGACAGCGCACTCTCGCTCACGGGCACCGTCACGGACATAAGCTACGTGAGCTACACGACGTCAACGGGCCTTGAGTGCTTCGCCGTCACGGTGCGCGTGGAGTCGCCGCCGGCGTCGCTCACCGACGGGGTGTCGGCTGAGGCGTGGCTGACCGGCAGCGACGGGTCGGAGATATATCCCGCCGAGGGCGGAAGCACGCTGGAATACGCCAACAAGAGGACCATAACCGGCGAGGCGACCGGTACGGTCTCGGCCGTGTACGTCACGGACTATGAGAACGTCAGCTCGGGCGCCACCCTGTTTACCATAGACAGCGACAGCTATGAAACTCAGATTGAGAGCCTGGAAAACCAGATTGAGACCTATGAGTCGCTCATAGAGGAGCTCAACGAGGATATAGCCGATGCCGAGGAGAGCCGCGAGGACTACAAGCGCTACGCGGAGATAAGCGGACGGGTCATCACCGCCGACTACACCGAGATGCGCGACGGCACCGTCACCGGCAGCGTGGTGATATACGACCTCACCAGCATGACCATCACCGTCAACTTCGACGAGCTGGACGTTGACCAGCTCAGCGAGGGCATGAGCGTCACCGTCTACCGCGAGACTTCCGATGAGACGGAGATGTACGAGGCCGAGATTACCTACATCAGCCTCGAGGCCTCCAACTCCAACGGCGTCGCCACCTTTGAGGGCGAGATAACCATATATTCCGAGGGCGAACTCTCCGCGGGCGTCAACGTCTCCTACTATGTGGACGTCAGCGGCGAGAGCGAGGGCCTGCTGGCGCCCGCCTCCGCCGTGCGCAGCTACGAGGACTGGTACTATCTAATAGTGCAGTCCGATTCCCGGCCGGACAGCGCCATAGACGTGGACGAGGATTACCCGAGCGGCTACTACGCCGTGCCCGTGGAAATAGGCGCCTCCAACGAGGACTATGTGGTTGTCACGAGCGGAGTCGAGGAGGGCGACACCGTGTTCCTGCGGTATCAGGAGTCGGCGCCCAGAGGCGGCGACGAGACCAGCTCCGGCGGCGATACGGATACCGGCGGCGATACGGGCGGCTTCGGCGGCGGCTCCATGCCCAACTTCGGCGGAGGCGGCATGGGCGGCGGAGGCATGGGCGGCGGTATGCCCGGAGGCTGATATGCTCATTGGGATACACGATCTGAAGAAAATCTACGCCGAGGGCGAGGAGAACGAGGTACGCGCGCTGGACGGAGTGGACCTGAGCATAGACTACGGCGAATTCGTGGCCGTAGTCGGCACCTCCGGCTCGGGCAAGAGCACGATGATGAACATCCTCGGCTGCCTCGACATACCGACCTACGGTGAGTACCTGCTGGACGGCATACCGGTCAAGGAGCGTACGGAAAAGGAGCTGGCCCACATACGCAGCGTGAAGATAGGCTTCATATTCCAGGGCTACAACCTAATCCCCCTCACTGAACGTCTGGCAGAACGTGGCGCTGCCCATGCTCTACCAGGGCGTGCCTCTAGCCGAGCGGCAGCAGCGCGCCATGGACGCGCTCGCGCAGGTGGACATCGCCCAGAAGGCCGAGAGCCGCCCCACGCAGCTCTCAGGCGGCCAGCAGCAGCGCGTGGCCATCGCCCGCGCCATAGCGACCCGCTCGCCGATAATCATGGCCGACGAGCCCACGGGCGCGCTGGACTCCAAGACCGGCACGCAGGTGCTGGGCATACTGCGCAGCCTGAACTCCCAGGGCACGACGGTGATACTCATAACCCACGACAACGGCATCGCCGCCAAGGCCAAGCGCATAGTGCGGCTGATAGACGGCAAGATAGTCTCCGACCAGCCCAATGTGCCCGACGAAGCCAGGGCACTGAACGAAAACATGTGAGGAGGCGGGAGCTTGGAAGAACTCAAGATGGCTCTTGAGAGCATAACGGACAAAAAGGCCCGCTCGTTTTTGACCATGCTCGGCATACTCATAGGCGTCGGCGCGGTGCTGATACTCGTCACGGTGGTCACGGGCATGAACGCCGACATGGAGGCTTACTACGAAAAACTGGGCGTCAACAAAGTCTATGTCACCGTGACGCAGTACGACCGCACCAACACGCTGGACATCACCGACGACCTCATGGACTATGTTGCAAGCGATATGAGCGATATCGCCGTAGGCGTCACTCCTGATATAGAGCAGAGCGGCACGCTGCGCTACGGCGGGAACACGAACGACAGCGCGGTCATCTACTTCGGCAACGAACAGTGGGCCGGCTGCAACAACTATACGCTTGAAGACGGACGCGATCTGACCGAGCTGGACATGGACAACCGTTCGATGGTCTGCGTGATAGGGGCCTACGTGGCGGAGAGCCTGTTCGGCTATATAGACCCCATAGGGGAGACCATAACGTATAACGGCTACCCGCTCACCGTGGTCGGCGTCTACTACGCCAAGGACGGCACGGCTGAGAAGAGCATGGACGACGCCATACTGGTGCCGTACACGCTCAACCGCTCAATACTGGGCACGGCGATAGTGACTGACTTCACCATCAAGGTAGAGGTGTCCGACAACATGGAGGAGGCCATAAGCCGCATAGAGAGCTGGCTGTCGGAAAACCTGAACAGCAACACCAGCGAGTACACCGTGGAAAACGGGAACGACGAGATGAACGCCTCCGAGGACGAGACGACCAACCTGTCGCTGATCCTGGCCGGCGTGGCCTGCATCTCCCTGCTCGTCGGCGGCATAGGCATCATGAATATAATGCTCGTCACCGTCACCGAACGCACCAGGGAGATAGGCATAAAAAAGGCCATAGGGGCCCAGAGGCGCGTCATCGTGACTCAGTTTCTGGTCGAGGCGGCCGTGCTCTCCGGACTGGGAGGGCTTGTAGGCATAGCCATAGGCTACGGGGGCTCGCTGCTGATAGGAAAGGCGATGTACGATCTGATCCTCGTGCCGGACACGCTCTACGTTGCGGCCTCTGCGGTTTTTTCCATCGTCATCGGCATAGCCTTCGGGCTCTACCCGGCAGTCAAGGCCTCCGGCCTGCAGCCGGTGGATGCCCTGCGTGCCGACTGAAACAAGACAAGGAGGATAAGCATGAAAAGAAAAATACCGGCGCTGCTGCTGGCGCTGGCCATGATTGCAGGTTTGTTCGGCGCTTCGCCCGCCGCGGCGGCGTCGGACTCGGACACGGAGCTGGCAATGGCCGTGTTCGAAGGCCTGGGCGCGTTTGAGGATGGGGCCATGACCTCGTCCGCCGCCATCACCCGCGGCGAATTCGCAAGGCTGCTGGCCTACGCGCTCGGCAAGGGCGGTGAGGCAAGCTCCTATGCGCGCCGCACCATGTACACGGACGTGCCGACGGGCAGCGACAATGCAAGCTACATAAATCTCGTGAGCAGCGAGGGCGTCCTCACCGGCAACGGCGACGGCACCTTTGACCCCGATGAGGGCATAACCTATGCCTCGGCAGTGACGGCGGCCATAAAGATGCTCGGCTATACCTCCGCCGAGGTGGGCACGGCATGGCCGGAGGACTACATAAGCCTGGCAGACGGCATCGGCCTATCCAGCGGCCTGAGCCTGTCCTCGGACAGCACAATGACCGCGGGCCAGGCGGCGCAGCTCCTCTTCAACGCCATGCGCGGTGACACCGCCTCCGGCACCTCCTACGCCTCGCAGATGAGCTCGTCGAGCGTTTCGGACGCCATACTCCTCTCCAACAGCGCCTCCTCGGACCTGGGCTATAACAGCGCGAAGGTATACGCGAACGGCTCGTCGACATACTACTCCCAGGCGGTCAGCCTGCCGGGCGAGCTCGTAGGCACCGGCGGCACGCTGCTCCTGAATTCCTCCGGCTCCGTCTGCGGCTTTATCCCCGACGCCGCGAGCGTGGTGCAGGTCAAGGTGAAGTCCGCTACCAGCGCCAGCCTCACGACAGACGGCGGGGCCTCATACTCGATACCCTCCAGCGCGTCCCTGGTCTACCGCGCAGAGCGCTACAGCTACGCGACGGGCTACATATACCTCAGCTCCGGCACGACTGTGCGCCTCTTCATAGGCTCCGACGGCGAGGTCGAGACAGTGAGCATGCCGACGGCAACCAGCGGCACGGCCGTGGTCGCCTCCTCCGGCGGCTCCTCGGCTCTGAGCAGCTTCATCAAGGGCCTCGGCGTGACAGGCAGCTACACCTTATACAAAAACGGTGCCGAAGCGGCCGCGGACGACCTGGCCAAGTACGACGTCGCCACCTATGACGCGGCCAATGCCGCCGTCCTCGTCTCCGACAGGCGCATAACAGGCGCCATAGAGGCGGTGTATCCCAGCATGGATGCGCCCCAGACGGTTACCGTGGCCGGGGTGGAATACAGCGTGCTCGAGAGCGCCCAGGACGATTTCTCCAAGCTCACGCTCGGACGCACGGTGACGCTGCTGCTCACCACCGACGCCGCCGTCGCCGCGGCAGAGACGGCGAGCAGCTACAAGTCCGACATGATAGGCATACTGGAGGAAAACTCCGACGGCACATACACCGTCTCCCTCCCCGGAGGGCTGAGCGTCAGCGGCGAGGTGAGCAGCGGGGTGGAGGAGCGCTACATAGGCACTCTGGTGAGCGTTAAATCCTCCGGCTCAGGCCGCATAAGCGTCACGCCGATATCCGACTCCGACGCCTACGGACGTCTGAGCATCAGCGAAGGCACGCTGGGCTCCTACGATCTCGCCGCCGGTGCCGCGATCTATGAGTGGGCCGGGCGCGGCTATGTCAGGGAGATATCACTTGATGACATCGACTGGACGGACACCGTCGGCGCAGCCAGTATAAGCTACGCGCACGTCAACTCGGCCGGGGAGGTGGACATCGTACTGCTCAACAGCGTCACCGGAAACTCTTATACCTACGGTATCGCGTCCATGACCTCCGGTGAAGGCACGTTCGGCTCATCCACATCGCTTACCGTCACCAATTCAGAGGGGTCCACCGGTGCTCTGTCCGGCGCCAGCGGTATACGCACGGGAGCTTTCGTAGGCGTGGCCTATACGGCTGCCGGCGCCGTGGCAGACACGGTCACGCTCAGCTGCAGAAGCGTCGAACGCAGCGACTTCGTAGGCTGCGAATATGTGGATGTTGACGGCACGCTCTACCGCATCTCGGACGACGTGCAGGTGTACAACACCACGACGGGCACCTGGTATACCGACTCTGCCAGCCTGGACACCGCTCTTGAGCAGGCGCTGGCCTATTCCGAGGACATAACCGTATATTACGACCGCGACGCTGACAACGGCGGACGCATCCGCGTCGTGACGGTGGCGTGAGATGGGCTGGGGAAGAACGCTGCCGGCCCTGGTCTGTGCGGCGGTGCTGGCACTGGGGCTGGCGGGCTATGACGCCGGGGCGGCCCCGCCGACGGAGCCGTCCGCGGCTCCGTCATCCGCCGGGAGCGATGCGCCGGTGCAGACTTACGTTTCCGCTTCGGCAGATGACGAACCTGCCGGTACGGACGAGCCGGCCGGGACGGACGAGACGGCGGCGGAGTCCGGCTCGCGCGCATCGCTGCGCCCGGCCTATTACACGGCCTCTGATGAGGATTTGCTGGCCGCCGAGAACAAGTACGCCTCGATGGAGGCCAACCTGCAGTTCCGGCTGGAGAACTACGAGCTTCTCAACCCGGGCTATGACGAATATGTCTATGATTACGACACGGATGATATAGGCCATGACCCGTATGTGCTGCTCTCGCTGCTGTCCGCATATCTGGGCGGCTACTGGACAATCGAAGGCGCGCAGGACGCGCTCTCGGAGATATTCAGCGCGCAGTACAGCCTGACCGAGACCGTCAGTGAGGAGACCGTTACCGAAACCGTCACTGAGACGCGGACAGAGACAGACGAGGAGACGGGAGAAACCGTTATTTACGTCGAACGAAGCGAGGTTGAGCGCACCGTCTCCGTGTGCACCGTCAAACTCGAGGCGAAAGCGCTCAAGCGCGTGCCGGCGTCGCTGCTCAGCCGAAGCCAGCTGGCGGAGTACGCCTCGTATATGTCAATCCTGGGCGGGGCGGAGGAGCTGTTCCCCGACTCCGAGTACCAAGGGTGAGACATGAGAACAAAGAATTATCTGGCCATGCTGGCGGCCGTGCTGGCAATGGCGGCGGCAAGCGCCTGCGGAGGCGGAGAGACCTCCGCCGCGGAAACCGCGCTCCCCGCCGACTCGGATGAGGAAAGCGCGCTCTCGCTGCTCACCGACGTGGCCACTACGCAGTATTTCACTGACGAGGCGGTCGCTGATGAGGACGTAGATACAATACTCGGCGCCGGAATAAACGCGCCAAGCGCCCTGAACGGCCAGAACTGGCACTTCAGCGCGATAACGGATAAGGAAGTGCTGGAGCAGATAGCTTCAGACATGGGCGCCGGAACGGCCGCGGGCACAGGCGCGTCGGACAGCGGTGCCCTCTCCAAAGCCGGCATTGCTGACGCGCCGCTGGCCATTGTGATATCCTGTGCGTCCGGCAGCGAGTTCGACGCCGGGCTCGCCTGCCAGGCCATGTCGTCAGCAGCCATACTGCTGGGCTATGGCACAAAGATAGTGTCGTCTCCAACGGCAGCGCTCAACGGCAGCAGGCAGGACTATTACCGCGGTCTGCTCGGTATTCCCGCAGACTACTCCGCGGCAGCGATGCTCCTTGTCGGGTACGCGGATGAAAGCGTGGACGAGACTGCCGACGGCTACACCGGCGCCACCTCCCGGGACGGAGCGGAGAGCATCGTCACGTATGTGACGCCCGCTGACTGATATTCGGCAGACATGGCAAGGCACCCCGCTCCGGCGCGCCGGAGGAAACGGGGTGCTTTTGCGGCCGTGACGCCGCGCGGTATGGACAGAAAGAGGACCGGCCGCAGGGCCGGTCCTCTTTGCGTTTTGATGATTATCAGTCGATGCCGGGGGCGTCGATGTTGTGCTCCTTGAGGTACTTCTTGCTGATCTTGCGGCCGCCGATGATGAGAGCGGGCAGGACGATGATGGGGAGATTCAGATAGCCCAGAATGGTGTAGCCGACGGAGACCAGGGTGACAATGCCGAACCTGGAGGCGAAGGCGCACAGGAGCAGCAGGATGAGGACGAAGATAGCGTCGCGCATGGGAGTGGTCTTCTCGCGCTGTCCCTTCGGGCGGTAGTACTTGCTGAAACGGGCGACACCGGCAAAGGCAAAGCCGACGACGGTGCTCATGACGGCGAGGAACACGACAAGTATGTAGACGACGGTCAGCCAGCTGTAGCCCAGGCGCTCCAGCAGGGAGTAGAAGGGGAGATCCTCCTGGGTGACGGCGTATACGTTGGTGTAGCTGTAGAGCATCATGCAGAGCACGATGAGCAGCAGGGTGTTGGCGATGAAGCCGGTAATGGCGCTCTTCTTGCTCTCGCGGCGGTCGGGCAGGGTGTCCGCGACGGAGGCGATGTTGGCGACTATGGTGGCCTGGAAGCAGCCGTAGATTATGGCCTGCCACAGGGCGCTGAGCCAGTTCTTTGCGCTCCAGTCGGCGCCGGGCAGGTTCTGGGCCTGGTTGGCTATGGCGCCGGAGATGTCGCCGTCGCCGTTGGCGGCGAGCAGGACCATGATGACAAGAAGCACGCCGACAACTATGAACATCATGTACGACGAAGCGTTGCGCACCAGGTTCGCACCGAAGGCGCACAGCAGCATGGCGCAGACGATGACTATGCCGACGCCGATCCAGTAGTTGACGCCCCAGAAGTTCTGCAGCAGGGTGGCGACGGCGTTTATGCTGCCGCCCGCGGCGGTGAGGATGGTAACAAGGAACGAGATGTCAAACAGGATGACAACGTACTTGTTATTAAAGAGCTTCGTAACCCAGCTCTCATAGTCATAGGCCTTGTAGATGCGCGAAAACTCCATCGAGCAATAGAGCGCAAAGCCCAGGAAGCCCATGGCCACGATGGTCATGATGATGCCGGGCAGGCCGTAGTTGACGTAGTACTGGTTGAGCTGCGTGCCGCTGGCGACGCCGGGCCCAAAGTGCGTGCCCATCCAGACGGATGCTACGCCTATGAAGACCGGCAAGCCCTTCTTCTTGGTGTTTTCCATATTTGACCCTCTTTCATTCTCTTCTCGGCTCCCCCTCGGGGCTCCGGATGCGCGGCCCCACCGCGCATGGATGCATTCTCTCGGCAGTGATATAAATACAGTAAACTTTTATTTGGCGAAAGTCAAGAAAAAATTTCGCAATGCAATGATTTAAATTGACAATTTTATAACAATTCACGGCTGGGGTATGAGCGGTTTGTAGAAAGCGCATAAAAATCCGGGCACATATTGGAAATCTGGGCCGAATTTTTTGACGCTCTTTGCGCGCGCCGCTATTGACGGAAGAGGAATTAAGTTATAAACTAACTATATATTTTTGCACTTCGGCAAAAACGGGAAGGAGAGATTCAACAGATGAAAATAGCTATGGTAGGTTCCGGCGCGGCGGGCAGCGTCTTCGCCAGCTATCTGAGGAAGGGCGGCGCGGAAGAGGTCTGGCTCATCGACCCCTATAAGGCGCATATGGACAAGGTCGCCGCGGACGGCATGATCTTCCGCAACCCGGACGGCGAGTTCCACGTCACCGGCTTCAAGACTGCGTACTCCGCCGATGGTGTGCCGCAGATGGATATAGTCATAATCATGGTAAAGACCACGATAACCGACGTCGCCTGCGAGACGGCCAAGCTGATCTCCGGTCCCGATACGGTCGTCGCCACGCTGCAGAACGGCCTGGGCAACGAGGAAGTCCTGAAAAAGCACTTTCCCGCCAGCCGCATACTCTTCGGCTGCGGCAACATGGGCACCGAGCTGCCCGAGCCCGGCGTGTGCGTGAGCAAGCCCAGCGCGGGCGTCGAGAACCTCTACTTCGGCCCCTGCGAGATGAACGACGTGACCCGCGCGGCGGGCGAATATCTGGAGAAGTGCTTCGCCGCCGGCGGCGCCCTGCCCAGGTTCTACGAGGACGTGCGCGAGCGCATCTGGAAGAAGGCCACCAGCAACAGCGGCTTCAATACCGTCTGCGCCGTGCTGCGCCTGAAGATCCGCGAGGTGTACGACACGCCCGAGGGCGTCAAGCTGGTCTGGGATATCTGGAAGGAGGCCAGCGATGTGGCCGCCGCCCTGGGCATCCCCGGCATCTGGGAGTACATGCAGGAGGAGATGCCGCGCGTGGTAAAGGGTCTGGGCGACTACTACCCCTCCATGGCGCAGGACGCGCAGAAGCACCGCCAGACCGAGGTGGACAGCCTCACCGGCGCCATCAGCATGTTCGGCCGCAAGGTCGGCGTGCCCACTCCCACCTGTGACGTGATAACCCTCGCCGTAAAGGCCATCCAGGCCAACTACGAGAGGCAGTATTGATTTTCGGATAAGCGTTCCAGTGCCCGGGCGGCAGTCTGCGGACTGTTGTCCGGGCACTCGCTGTATGGAGGAGGTTCAAGCGTGAAATTTCTGGGTTACAGACGTCCGGACGGGCGCGTGGGGACGAGGAACCATGTGCTGATCATGGCCACTGTCGGCTGCGCCGCGGAAACGGCCAGGCTGGCCGCGGAGGGCCTGCACGGGGCCGTGACGTTCATAAATCAAAACGGCTGCGGCGAGTCCAGCCGCAACCTCAGGCGGACGCGCGACGTGCTTGTGGGCCTGGCCGCACACCCGAACGTATACGGCGTGGTGGCCATCGGCCTGGGCTGCGAGATAAACAGGATGGATGATTTCCTCGCCGAGCTCCGGGCCCACACCGGCAAGCCGGTGGAAGCGCTGCTCATCCAGGAGGAAGGCGGCACTATCGAGACGGTGGCCAAGGCCAAGAAGATCGCCCGGCGCATGATAATAGAGGCCAGCATGTGCAGGCGCGAGGAGTGCGACCTCAGCGAGCTCATCCTCGGCGTGGAGTGCGGCGGATCGGACGCCACAAGCGGGCTGGTCTCCAACCCCGTCATGGGCCTGGTGAGCGACCGCATAATAGCCGAGGGCGGTACCAGCATGTTCTCGGAGACGGTGGAGATGATAGGCGCGGAGCACATCCTGGCCCGGCGCGCGGCCACTCCGGAGGTGGCGGAGAAGATACTCGGCTACGTCAAATACCGCGAGCAGGAGCAGATAGACGCGGGCGAGGACGTGCGCAAGACCCAGCCCTCTCCGGGCAACCAGGACGGAGGAATCACAACGCTGGAGGAGAAGAGCCTGGGCTGCATCTACAAGGGCGGCAGCACGCCCGTTGTTGACATGATAGACTGTGCCCACGAGCCGACGAAAAAGGGCCTGGTGCTCATGGACACCCCGTGTTACGACATGCTGTCCGTCACGGCCAAGGCCGCCGGCGGCTGCCACCTGATCGTGTTCACCACCGGCCGCGGCAACGCCATCGGCAACCCGGTGGTGCCCGTGATGAAGGTCACGGCCAACGCAGAGACGTTCAGGAAGATGAACGACAATCTCGACCTTGACATGAGCGACGTGCTCACCAGGAACGTCAGCCTCGAGGAGATGGCGGACAGGACGCTAAGACAGATAGTTGACACGCTCTCCGGGCGGCTGACCAGCGCCGAGGTGCTGGGGCTGGGATATTCGGAGACAATTATAAGCAGGGCCTGCGAATACTGCTGAAGCCCGGAGGGAGGACCAAAATGCAAAACGTAACCGTACCCTATGGCGAGGGCTCGCTCACTTTCCCGGTGGAAGACGGCCTGGAGATAACCCGCCTGGAGCTCAACGACTACCCGCCCCTGGCGGACTTCAACGCCGAGCTGGAGCGCGTGCTCAATAAGCCCACCGGCAGCGCGCCGCTGCGCGAGAAGGTCAAGGCGGGCGACAAGGTGGCCATTATCATCAGCGACTTCACCCGCGCCAGCTACCGCACGGACGCCTATCTCGCGCGTCTGCTCGACGAGTGCAACGCCGGCGGGGTGCCGGACAGCGACATCACCGTGGTCATCGCCACCGGCTACCACGAGGACGCCACCGAGGAGGAGAAGCGTATCCTCGCGGGCGAGGAGGCCGTGCGCCGCGTGAAAATAGTCTCGCACAACTGCCGCGCGGACGACCTGGTCCACCTGGGCAGAACGCAGCGCGGCAACGAGGTGTATATAAACCGCATCGTGGCCGAGGCTGACAAGGTCGTGCTCACGGGCGGCATCTGCTACCACGTCTTCGCCGGCTTCGGCGGCGGGCGCAAGAGCATCGCCCCCGGCGTGGCGGGCTTCTCCACCATCGAGCAGAACCACCAGAACTGCTTCAGCCGGGACGTCAAGTACGAGGTGGAGCCCAAGTGCAACAGCGGCATCCTCGAGGGCAACCCCGTCAGCGAAGAGATGTTCGAGATAGCCGGCATGGTGGACCCTGCCTTCCTGGTGAACGTCATCGTCAACGACCACGGCGAGTTCTGCGGCGTGGTAGCGGGCGACTGGCGCGAGGCCTATTACGAGGGCGTGGAGATCATAAAGAAGATCTACGGCGTGCACATACACAAGAAGTTCGACGCCGCCATCATCTCCAACGGCGGCGCGCCCAAGGACTGCAACCTGTTCCAGAGCGTAAAGGGCCTGCACAACGGCCTTTTTGCCATGAACGACGGCTCCTCCGTCGTGCTCTGTGCCGAGTGCTTCAACGGCTTCGGCCCCGAGGGCTACCGGCTCGGCTTCGAGTGCGGGAGCTATGAGGAGCTCTGGGAGAAGCAGGCCTACGAGCGCTATGACCCCGAGATGGCCATCTCCCTGCTCACCATGCGCTATCTCACGCACATGAAGGTGTACCTGATCAGCGGCCTCTCCGACGAGGAGGTGCGCAAGGCCGGCATGATCCCCGTCAAGACGCCGGAGGAGGCCTGGGCGCTCATAAGGGCCGACAAGCCGGAGCTGAAGGAGCTCATGGTGCTGCCCTGCGGCGCCCTGACCTGCCCGATCGTGGAGGAGGAATAACTATGGCTGACAACTACGGAATAGGCGCGTTCAACACCTTTGATTTCATCTCCAACAAGACCTGCTACAAGGCCTGCGGCTACACGGACGACGACATGAGCCGGCCCATTATCGGCATCGCCAACTCCTATAACGAGATGGTCTCCGGCCACGTCAACCTGCGCCAGCTGGCCGAGCAGGTCAAGTACGGCGTCTACCGCGCGGGCGGCACGCCGGTCGAGTTCGGCGTAATCGCCTGCTGCGACGGCGTCACGGACAACCACGCGGGCGCGCACTACGTGCTGCCCTCGCGCGAGAACATCGCCGACGCGGTTGAAATTCAGGCCCGCGCGCACCGGCTCGACGGCCTGGTGCTGCTGGCCAGCTGCGACAAGATCATCCCCGGCATGCTCATGGCCGCGGCCAGGCTGGACATCCCCACCGTGTTCCTGCCCGGCGGCTGCACCCTCAGCGCGCCGCCCTTCGGCAAAAAGCTCAGGAGCGACACCACCAGCATCTCCGAGGGCCTGGGCAAGTACAGCAAGGGCGAGATAAGCTACGAGGAGCTGCAGGACCTCACCCAGGTCTGCGCCCCCACTTGCGGTTCCTGCCAGTTCATGGGCACTGCCAACACCATGAGCGTGCTCGGCGAAGCCCTTGGTCTCGGCCTCTGCGGCAGCGGCCTCATCCCCGCCGTCTACAACGAGCGCCGCCGCTGCGCCTTCAGAAGCGGCGAGAAGGCCGTGGAGCTCGTGAACCGGCACATCACGGCCAGGCAGATACTGACCTGGGACGCCATAGAGAACGCCATCATGGTGCTGATGGCCGTGGGCGGCAGCACCAACGCCGTCATCCACACCTGCGCCCTGGCCTATGAGCTGGGCTTTGACACCGCCAAGGTCATGGAGGCCTTCGACAAGTACAGCTCCATAGTCCCGCACATCGCGGCGGTGGACCCGGCCTCGCTCATCTACGACTGCGAGGATCTCTACAAGGCCGGCGGTATCCCCGAGGTCATGAAGCGTATCCGCAGCGTGCTGCACACGGACGTCATGACCGCCGAGGGCCGCAGCCTGGGCGAGAACCTTGACGCCTTCCGCAACACATATCCCGCCAACGACGACCTCATCCGCACGATGGACAACCCGCACAGTACGCTCGGCGGCCTGGCCATCATGCGCGGCAACATCGCCCCGGACACCGGCGTGGCCAAGCCCGCTGCCATAGCGCCCGAGGTGAGACAGTTCACCGGCACCGCCATCTGCTTCGACGGCGAGCACGACTGCGTTGAGGCCATCAACGCGCACAAGATCAAGCCCGGCCACGTCATCGTCGTGCGCTACGAGGGCCCCAAGGGCGGCCCCGGCATGCGCGAGATGTACCTGCCCATGAAGCTCCTGAACGGCCAGGGCCTGGGCACCAGCACCGCCCTCATCACCGACGGGCGCTTCTCCGGCACGAACAACGGCTGCTTCGTCGGCCACATCTCCCCCGAAGCCGCCGCTGGCGGCCCGATAGCTCTCATCCGCGACGGCGACCAGATCCGCGTAGACGTCATCAACAAGCGCCTCGACGTCCTGGTCTCCGACGAGGAACTGGAACGCCGCCGCGCCGAGTGGGTTGCTCCCGAGCCGAAGCGCTTCGGCGGCTACCTCGACCGCTACGCGCGCCTGGTAAGCTCCGCCGCCGAGGGCGCAGTACTTAAATAAAGAAAAGCTCCGGTTTCCAATCGAAACCGGAGCTTTTTTAAGAGCATAATGCTGTATTTCAGCGGCACAGCCAACCCAACGCGCCCCGGCGGCAAAGCCGCCGCAGCAGCACC
>OLRU01001651.1_pt1 | contig 18303 bp, 10 predicted proteins | sample 1672961 | NCBI WGS metagenome assembly OLRU01 (sample SAMEA3136741, study PRJEB25190) | human gut metagenome | biome: human gut; feature: human-associated habitat; material: faeces | place: Austria | collected 2013
AGTGCCGTAAGGCATGGAGCTGACTGTTACTAATCGGTCGAGGGCTTGACCTGAATGGTTGTGTTCACAGAAATGGAATGATAGATGTGTAGTATATGTGGTTTTGAAGGTATATCGGAAAGGCCATCGGAGAGATCCGGTGGCTTTTTGTAATTATTTTCTGCAAAATACTTGTTTTTCAAAAAAGATTGTGCTATAGTAACAATTGTCAGGGAAAGATTCCTGAGGTATTCCTCGATAGCTCAATGGTAGAGCATTCGGCTGTTAACCGAAGGGTTGTTGGTTCGAGCCCAACTCGGGGAGCTAAGATGAAGAAGCGATACAGAAATGAGAAATCATAGCTGTATCGCTTTTTTGCTGTCTGTAGCCATTAAGAAACGCCATCTAACATTTTGACGGTTTTCCATAACATTTCTTCCTGTTCATGGAAGAAAGATTTCGTTATAATAAAATCAGACAGATCACGGAACATGTGCAGAGTCAGGAGTCGTGTCAAGGCGGAACTTTTTCCGATAGGCACTTGGCGTCATGCCCTGCTTCTGGCGGAAGGCTTTGGTAAAAACTTCGGCATTCCGGTAACCACAGGAAAAAGCGACCGTTTCGATGGAGAGATCCGTATACGATAAAAGCTCGAGCGCACGCGTGATCCGGCAGGAAGAAAGATAGTCCTGCGGTGAGGTATGGAGATATTTCTGAAACAGGGTATAAAGGTAACTCCGGTTGATGCATACATATCTGGCAATATCCGAGACAAGAATTTCATTGGAATAATTATTTCGGATAAACTCAACGGCTTTTTCCACGTAAAGATTGCCGCTCTCCCGTGCAGAAGGATCGGCAAGCGTGATTTCGCGGGAAAGAATTGAGAAAAACTGGTACAGACAGCCTTCCAGAAGATACTGGTCCGAGGTGTCATAGGTATTGTGCTTCTGCATCTGAAACAAAAGGGACTGCAGTTCACCGGAAAAGTTGCACTGGTAGACAGGGTGCTCCTCGGAAAGACCGAGTTCCTGTACATAAGAGGCAGCTTTTTCGCCGTCAAAACCGATCCAGAGATATGTCCAGGGATCATCCGCATCGGCTTCATAGTAGGTGCGGACATTTGGCATCAGGAAAAAGCCCTGTCCGGCGGTTAAACGGTAAGTGCGGTTTCCGATGGTAAAAGTGCCTTTCCCGGAAATAATATAGTGGATCACGTAATTGGGGCGGACAGCCGGGCCGTAGCTGTGCAGTGGCTGGCAGGCTTCGTAACCGCAGAAACAGAGATAAAGATCCGAAAATTTATGCTTTTGGACGGGAAGTGTCCAGGAAGTTTCCATAAGTATACCTCACAAAAAGAATCATCAGAAAAGCCGGAATGTCACAAAGGATGAGATTCCGAAATATCAGTAAAATTATATCGTGTTTTGCAGGATACTGCAAGCCGCTGTAGGAAATCAAAGGCCCGGAGTAGCAGCCGTTGCGGTTCACGCAGCACCGGAACACTTGCTGTTCGGGTATGTAAGAAAGTGATTTTGGTGTGAGCAGACCGAAAAAATGCGATAAGATAAAGGAGAAAAAACCATGGCAATCAAAGTAAGTGAAAATGGACGGTTATTTACCCTCCAGACAAAAGACAGCAGTTACCAGATGTTCGCAGATGACAAAAATGTGCTTCTGCATCTCTACTATGGAGAAAAAATCGGTGAGGAAAATCTTTCCGGTCTGATTTTCTGTACGGATATGGGATTTGCAGGAAATCCGGAGGAAGCAGGCCCTAACCGGAAATATTCTCTTGATACACTTCCGCAGGAAATTCCGGGAAGTGGTGTCGGTGATTTCCGTGATGATATGATTGAGATCCGCCACGCGGACGGCAGCTTTGCAGCAGATTTCCGTTTCGATTCGTTCGAAATTCTGGATCATTCCTATGCTATTCCCGGAATGCCGGCGCTGTACGATACAGAGGAAGAAAAAGGTGAGACTCTTGTTATTACAATGACGGAGAAGGCTTCCGATATTGTTCTGAAGCTGTTTTACGGTGTATTTGAAAAGGAAAATGTGATTACGAGAGCGGCAAGACTCGAAAATCACGGAGAAACGGCGATTGAGCTGGAAAAAATGCTGTCATTCAGCATGGATCTGATGTATGAAAATTATGAGATGATCTATTTCTCAGGTCGTCATGCGATGGAGCGTACGGCGGAGCGGATTCCGGTGCAGCATGCAAAAGTCGAGATCGGAAGCACCCGTGGTACATCGAGCCATCATTACAATCCGGCTGTGATCCTCTGCGAGGAGGGTGCGGGTGAGACACACGGTTCCTGTATCGGCGCATGCCTCGTTTACAGCGGAAACTTTGTTGCGGCAGCACAGAAGGATCAGAAAAATCAGACCCGTTTTCAGATGGGTATTCATCCGACCAATTTCTGCTTCCATCTGGAAAAAGGAGAGGCGTTCGATACCCCGCAGGCAATCTTAAGCTATTCCGGAACCGGCCTTACCAAACTGTCACAGCAGTATCATGAGATCATCCGCGAGCATATCTGCCGTGGCGCATATAAGCATGCCAAACGACCGATTCTGATCAACAACTGGGAAGCAACCTATTTTAATTTCAACGAAGAAAAAATCCTGAAAATTGCAGAACAGGCGCAAAAGCTTGGCATTGAGATGCTGGTGCTTGACGATGGCTGGTTTGGAAAACGAGAGGATGATAACAGTGGTCTCGGTGACTGGTTCGTCAACGAGAAAAAGATGAACGGCTCCATGGCGCAGCTTGCAGAAAAAATTCACAAGATGGGCATGAAATTCGGTCTCTGGTTTGAGCCGGAGATGATTTCCGAGGACAGTGATCTTTACCGTGCACATCCGGATTGGGCATTTGCAATTCCTGGCCGTGTGCCGAACCACAGCAGAAATCAGCTTGTACTTGATATGACGCGTGAGGATGTGCGTGAGTATCTGCTGGAGCGTCTGACAACCATCGTTCATGATGCAAAGATTGATTATGTCAAATGGGATATGAACCGCAGCGTCTGCGATGTTTACAGCCATGTGGCAGCTCAGAACAGAAACGGGGAGCTGTATCACCGCTACGTACTCGGCGTTTATGATCTGCTCGAGCGTTTCCTTGCCGCATGCCCGGATCTGCTGCTCGAGGGCTGCAGCGGAGGAGGCGGACGATATGATGCCGGTATGATGTATTACTCCCCGCAGATCTGGTGCAGTGATAATACCGATGCGATCAACCGTCTTTCCATCCAGTACGGAAGCTCGTTCTTCTATCCGATCAGCACCGTCGGCTCCCACGTTTCGGTATGCCCGAACCATCAGACAGGCCGCGTGACACCGTTCCGGACAAGGGGCGATGTAGCGCTGGCAGGAAGCTTCGGCTATGAGATGGATCTGAATAAGATTTCGGATGAAGAGAAAGAGATGGTAAAAGAGCAGGTTGCTGCGATGCATACATATTATGACCTCACACATGAGGGACTGTATTACCGCTTGACCGGACTGAAAAAACAGGATTTCATGGCATGGGAGTTTGTGGCAAAAGATCAGAGCCGTGCACTGCTCACGATCGTAAAAACCGACGCAGAAGGAAATATGCTTCCGGTTCACACGAAAGTGTGCGGACTGGCAGAGAACAAGCTGTATCGCTGCAGTCTGGACGGTGAAATCCGCTCGGGCCGTACCTGGAACCGTGCGGGTCTGACCCTGCATCAGGTGCTGAAAGAGTATGAGAGTATCCGCGTGGAGTTTACAGAAGTAGAATAATAAAAGATAAGAAAAATCTTCAACCGGGTTTGCGGGGGAACATCAATCTGGTTGGAGATTTTTTATACTAAAAAATCAAAGTAGAAGGGAAGGAACGCACTCTTTACAGTGGAAAAATGGTTATGATATAATAAACGCAAGAAATTTTTTGACAGGAAAGGAAATCGTACATGAGAAACAGAAAAAACTGTTTAGCCGTTCTTCTGATGACAGCTATCGTGATAACGGGATGTGGAAATCAGCAGGCGGAAAAAGAGAATCCATCGGTTGTCGCTCAAAAGACATCCAGTGTTCAGAATGAGTCAGAAGATGGTGAAAAAAATTTTCTTTCTACCTATCAAAACATTGCAGTCACCCTTCCAGAAGGCTGGAATGTAACAAAAGATGAGAAAATCCAGTGTAGTTTTGTATCGGAAGATGGTGAAAGCCTTGAAATATCGTACCGGGAAGGAATGGCAAAAGTGGTGCTGATGGATTTTCCGGAGAATGAAGAGAGTGCTGAAAAACTGCTCTATCCAAATGAAATAACCGGGGAAAACAGCATCAGTGATTTTGTGGTGAAAACAGTTAACGAAGGAAAAAGTAAAGAGAGTTTCTTTTATCGTTTCTGGGTTAAAAATTCCCTGCAGATTCCGACCGCATTTTTCTGCGGGGTGAAAACGGAGAATGAGGGGTATCAGATCATATGGAAAAAAGGAAACAACAGCAGCGATACGCAGCAAACCGTGCAGGAAATGCTGGAGTCTCTGCAGTTTCCGGACAATGAGCTGCTGACAGAAACACTTCATACAGCCTGTCAGGAGCAGAAAAGTGCGCTGGAAGCAGAAAACAATTCGGATGGCGTGAAAAAGCAGAAAGGAAAGAAAACAGTCACCTGTATCTCCCCGGTCAATGTACGCACGGAACCCAACATCAGCACAAGCCAGGTCCTCGGAGCTCTGACGACAGGGGAAGAAGTGGAAATGCTCGGAAAAGAGAATGGATGGTACAAGATTTCGTATGAGGGAAAAACGGCGTATGTGTATGAAGACTATGTGAAAGAAAAAGAAAATTAAAAAAATGATATTTTCAAAAAAGCTGCCGAAGCAAACAGAACCGGCAGCTTTTTTGAAATAATTTTGAAAAAGAAAAATCCCGGAAACCATCTGTTTCCGGGAAAATAGAGGCGTCGACCGGATTTGAACCGGTGGATACTGGTGTTGCAGACCATTGCCTTACCACTTGGCTACGACGCCATATGACTCCGACGGGAATCGAACCCGTGTTACCGCCGTGAAAGGGCGATGTCTTAACCGCTTGACCACGGAGCCGAAGTTTTTGATTTGTCTGCCGTGATTTTTGCTCAGCGACAAGTAGTATATTATCATAAGAAAACGAGTTTGGCAAGTGTTTTTTGAAAAAAAATCAAAAATTTTTGAGATTTGTGTTGCCGTGCATTCAGAAGGAAAAAATTTGATGTTTCGCTGTGTAAGAAAGTGATTTATCTTTGCGTAGATATAAAAAGGGAACAGAAAAATTTGCCGGGTCAGGGCATGGCTTTTCGATATTCTTCCGGTGACATACCAAAAGTCCGGCGGAAAATGCTGGCAAAATAGCTGGGGCTTTCAAATCCGGTATCCAGAGCAATTTCCAAGATAGAAAGCGAGCTGCCGGTAAGAAGATCTGCGGCTTGGGTTACGCGGTACTGGTTGATATAGGAAATAGGCGTTGTGTGAAAGTGCGTTTTGAAGAAACGACAAAAATATTGTGGATTCATATTGAGTATAGCAGCAAGATCTGAAAGACGGATTTTGGAATCATAGTTATCCTGAATATAACGTAAGAGTTTTTTACATTGATCAGATCTTTCTTTTTTACGAGTGCAGAGGGGTTCCGGATGAAGAAAAAGCTGGTATTGCGCCAGAAGTGCAAGAATCCGATACATGCCACTTTTGATCAGAAGAAACCAGCCGATGGGTTTGGTATCGTATGCATACAGGATTTCCTGGAAAAGCTCAGATAATGTCAGTACAAATATTTTCTGTGTCTGAGAGGAGGCTTCAGTAGCAGAAAGCTCTTCCAATGGAAAAGCCGGAAGAAGCAGTTGATGAGAGAGCAGCGGACGAATCCAGTCTGCTTCACAGGAATCCAGATAGGCACATGAGAGAATTTCTGGAAGAAATACAAGGGCATGGTGAACCGAAGGGGTAGTTCCAATGCTGCAGAGCTGATGCAGTTCGTGACTGTTGATGAAAAGAAAAGTACCTTCGGAAATTGTCCGGGTTTCAGTTTTCAGTGTCAGAGTGAGAGTACCTTTTTCAACCCAGATCCATTCTAATTCTTTATGCCAGTGAAAAGGAACAGAGAGCCCGCCATGCGCATAATCCTGATGATAGATATGGAGCGGAACAGGTTCGGTTCCATGCACGGTAAAATCCCGGATTCCGCCAGAAAGAACAGGGGAACAAGATTCAGGAGAAAAGAGCTCTTTTGAACGTTCTTTTTTCATAAAAGTCAAAATCCTTTCATTAAATACGAAAATCAGGTTAGAAAATATAAGATAATATCATTATACTGCTCTTATAGGAAAAAAGAAAGAGAGGACAGAAAATGAAAAGAGAGTGGTGGCATAGCTTAACCGTATATCAGATTTACACCAGAAGCTTCTGTGACAGCAACGGAGACGGCATCGGCGATTTTGGAGGGATTCTGCAGAAGCTGGACTATCTGCAGGAGCTTGGTGTTGGAGCCATCTGGCTTTCGCCTTTTAACGATTCTCCTAATTACGACAATGGATATGATGTCAGTGACTATTATAAAGTAATGGAAGAAGCGGGCACAATGGAAGAGCTGGAAGAACTGATCGCAGCCTGTGAAAAGCGGGAAATTGTGGTCATGATGGATCTTGTTTTAAATCATAGTTCCCATCTGCACCCATGGTTCCTGGAAGCCAGAAAGGATCGAAACAGTAAATACCATGATTTTTACATCTGGAAGGAAGGAACGAAGGAGCAGCCGCCAGAAGGCGGCGGAGCATTCTTTGGAGGAAGCACCTGGGAATGGGTGCCGGAGGTTCAGGAATATTATTATCACAGTTTCAGTGTAATGCAGCCGGATCTGAACTGGAAAAATCCGTCGCTTCGGAAAGAGCTGTACCGGATGATCCAGTTCTGGATGGATAAAGGGATCCGTGGTTTCCGGCTGGATGCAATTGACAATATTGTAAAAGATGGACATGGAGGAAATGATACTCATTCAGAGCAGATTCATACATACTTAATGGAAATGAATCAGAATACGTATGGAAAATCAGAACAGATCCTGACAGTGGGGGAAACCGGAGGTGCTACGGTAGAAATGGCACAGCAGTATTCTGATCCGGAAAGCCAGGAGCTCAGTATGATTTTTCAGTTTGAACTGATGGGAATCGACGGCATCCGAAGTGGAAACTGGGATCCGAAACCGTATACGCTGCCGCAACTGAAGCAGCTCTTTGAAAAATGGCAGACGGGACTGGAAGAAAAAGGATGGAACAGCCTGTTCTGGGGAAACCATGATTTTCCGCGTGTCGTATCGCGCTTTGGAAATGACAGGGAACCGTATCGGGAAAAATCAGCAAAAATGTTGGCTGTCCTTCTCCATGGGATGAAAGGAACTCCTTATATTTACCAGGGGGAAGAAATCGGTATGACAAATGTGTCAGGGCTTCGGATCGAGGACTATCAGGATATCGAGTCTGTAAATTTTGCCGAAGACCGTAAAAAAGAAGGCTGGGAGGAAGAAAAAATTCGTACCTATCTTGCACGGAACAGCCGGGACCATGCGCGGACGCCAATGCAGTGGAATGCGGAAAAACACGCCGGATTTACAGCGGGAACACCGTGGATGGCGGAAAATCAGAATTACGCGGAGATCAATGTGGAAAACAGCAGAAAAAATCCGGATTCCCTCTTCTATTTCTATCAAAAACTAATTGCGCTGCGTAGGAAAAATGACACTCTTGTTTATGGGGATTTCCGTCTGATTGAGGAAGAAAATCCGGATATTTTTGCTTATGAGAGAAATCTGGGAGAGAAAAAGCTGATTGTGCTCTGCAATTTCCGGGATACAGCGGCAGAGATGAAAGCCCGATATGATTTGACAAAAGGAACGGTTCTGATTCATAATGATACAGAAAGTCTCACAAAAGAAGTGTGGAAGTTACAGCCGTATGAGGCGTATATGATTGAACTTCTGCAGTAAAGAGACAGAAATGAAAAGCAGCAGGAGAAGAAAACTGCAGGAGCAACTGGAAACAGGAGGGAGAAAATGTATCGCGTTCTTCTTGTAGAAGATGAAGAAATTGAACTGGAGACATTGCGGGATTATATTGACTGGAAAAAGAACGGGATTTCCAGAGTATTTACCGCGCGCAATGGCAGAAGGGCACTGGAGTGCCTGGAAGAAAATATGGCAGATATTGTGATTACGGATATTCAGATGCCAGGAATGAGTGGAATTGAACTGGCAGAGACGATCGTACGCCGGGGGTATCCATGCAAAATTGTTTTTCTGACAGGATATGATGATTTTTCCTATATCCATTCCGCTTTTCAGGTGAATGCCGTGGATTACCTTTTAAAGCCATTTACGATTGAAGAAGTAGAAGCATGTCTGAAAAAAGTGAGAAGTGAACTGGAGAAAAGAGAGATAGCAGACTGGTCGCGGAAAACGGCGGCGAAGCAGTTGCTGGAAATGGCTTTGCGGGAAAAACAGGAAACAGAGCTTTTACGGAAAAATTTCCGTGGTGTATTTGGAGAAGAACTGGAAGAGTGCAGGTTTGGAATCATAGCGGTTTATGGAAAAACGGAAGAAAACATCTGTAGCCAAATTCAGGAAAAATACAAGGGCATCCGTTACATCAGCAAAACGGAACGGATCAGTATGCTGCTGCTGGCGGGGTATCTGTCGGTGAAAGATACGGCATTTCAGATCTGGAATGATTTGAAAGAAGACGCACCGAGAGCCGTTGGATGGTGCAGTGGAGCATGGACAGCTGACTGCCTGTACGAAAAGGCGGAAAAACTTCGGAACTGTTGTGTTCTGGCATTTCATATGGATCCACCGGAACTTTTCTGTGTAGATGAAAAAGAAACGGAAGAGGAAAAAGCATATCATTTCCGGGAACAGAAGGAGCGGAGAGAAGAAATCTGTCGTCTGGTCAGCAACGGGAAAAAGCAGGAAACGCTGCAGACCATGAAAGATTATTTTCAACAGCTAAAGGGGCTTGCGCCGAAAACATTTGCGGGAGAAGTTTACAATCTCTATATGTATCTATGGAACCGTCTTGTTTTGAGCGATGAACTGCTGGAAAACTGGATGGAAGCAGAAAAAATTTTGAGAGAAAATGAAATTTTTGAAGCAAACAACAGTTATCAGATGCGGGAAAAGATGAAGCAGTATCTGGAACGGATGTTGGCATTTTTTGAAGAACAGAATCAAAATCCAAATTACTATGCCGTTTATCAGGTAAAAACATATCTTCAGGAGCACTGCTCGGAAAGCGCAGATATCGAGAAGCTGGCTACGGAGGTCGGTTTGTCTCCGAATTATCTGAGGAGCCTGTTTAAAGAGGCAACAGGAAAAACGATTTTGGAATACAATACGGAAATGCGTCTGCAGAGGGCGGCGGAACTGTTAAAGAATAAGAAAAATAAAGTACGGGAAGTGAGTCTGGCGGTTGGATATGAAAATGTTTCTTACTTTGGCGTTGTTTTTCAGAAAAGATTTGGAGTGACACCAAATGAATATCGTAAAATGGTATAAAAATCGGAGTTTTCAGTTTAAACTGGTGATCGGCTATCTGGTACTGGCACTGATTCCAATGCTGTGTGTTACCTGGTACAGTTATGGAAAAACAAGGAATGTGCTTCTTACTGAAGCATATCAGAGTGCAGAACAGGAAGCAGAACGAATTGAAAAAAATTTTTCTACGATGGTCGAGCCTTACGAAACAATTCTGGATGTGCTGTATGTGGATCAGATGCTGAGCGGATATTTGTTTCAGGATTACAGCAACGATTCTTATGAAGATATGTTTTACTATATTGATAAGAAGCTCAGCGAAATCTGTCTGATGAATGCAGGAATTTACAAAATCTGTTTTTACAGCAACAATGAAACGCTTCCGCAGGATAATTATTATTTTTATTCCATGCAGGATCTAGATCGGAGGGAATGTGTGCTGACATTTGATGCGATAGGGGAAACGGTATTCTGTGGGACATCTGGAGACGGAAAAGCATTTCATATGAATCGTCTGATGAATTTTTATCCACAGGGCGGGATGAAGGGCGTACTGTCGTTACAGATTGAAAATCAGCAGATACAGCCCCTCCTCGAAACAATAAATTCCACCGATGAAATTTATCTGGTGGATCAAAAAGGATATATTCTGGCTGCTTCCGAACCGGAAATGGCAGGCCTTCCGATCCGGACCAGAATGCCGGAAGAGGATCTGGAGCAGAAAGCGCAGATTGAGTTTGAGCGTGACGGCATTTCAAAAATCGGAAATATCCAGAGCGGAGTTTTCGGAACAAAAATTCTTGTGATTTCGGATAAGGAGACGGTTTTAAAAGACGCAAAAGCTGTTTCAAGAAGGATGATGTTCCTGATCCTCTGCAGCGCGGCTATGGTATTTCTCTGCATTATCTGTTACACAAGATGGATTTCCGCGCGGGTGCAGAAAGTGGTGTATGCAGCAAAACGGATGGGACAGGGAGAATTTGATTACCGTCTGGAAAATATGGGAGAAGACGAGATCGGACAGATCGGGCTGGCGTTTAATCAGCTCAGTGATCAGATTCAGGAGCTAATTCGGGAAAATTACGAAAAGAAAATCCGGATTCAGACGAGCGAACTGAATCTGCTGCAGGAACAGATCAATCCGCACTTTCTTTACAATGCACTTGCGGTTATTTCAGCACTGGCGATGCGGGAAGGTGGAAAACAGACGATGCAGGCGGTCAAAAATTTGTCCAGCTTCTACCGGATTTCCCTGAATAAGGGAAAACAGGTGCTTTCCATCCAGGAAGAAGTGGAACTGCTGCAGAGCTATCTGAAAATCCAGCAGATGCGTTTTCGGGACAGCGTACAGGTGGAGTATGAGATTGCAAGAGAAGTACTGACATATCGAACCATTAAACTTCTTCTGCAGCCGCTGGTTGAAAATGCCATTCACCATGCGAGAAAAGAGGAAGAAGTTCTCCACATTGCGGTCAGAATTCAAAAAGAAGAAAGGGATGTGGTATTCCAGGTGACAGATGATGGATGTGGAATCGAGGCGGAAAAACTGATTAAACTGCGAAGTTCTCTGCGGCGCTCAGAGGAAGGATATGGACTGAGAAATGTTGCAAACAGGGTTCGTCTGGCTTATGGAGAGGATTATGGTGTCCGAATAGAAAGCCAGGAAGGATATGGAACGACAGTTTCTGTCAGAATTCCAGTAAACGAATAAAAAATCAAACAAAGCAGAAATAACTTCGTATTGTTTGCATAGAAGAGGAAACAGAAACCGGCTGATAAAGGTGATTTTGCCCGTCAGCCGGTTTCTGTTTCGTTAGATATTGACAGAAATCGTAAGAAAACAACAGAATAAAAAAGAGAATTATAAAACTCCGTTAAATCGAGATAGAAATCATAAAAAAGTGAGATTGTTGCAGGACAGACTATCCATTAGAATGGAAACATAGACAGCAAGAGTGTACAAGATGAACAAAAAGAAGAAAGAAGGAGAAGGCATGAAAAAAGAAAACGTGCATGCAAAGCACAAAAAAAGCCTCGCGGAACGGTTCTGGAAACAGAAATATCTGTTTTTACTGCTGCTTCCATCGTTGGTATGGGTCATTCTGATCTGCTATGCACCAATGACAGGACTGTATATGTCCTTCATCAACTACACGCCGCAGGGTAGCGGCTATTTTGCGGATATGGTGAATTCGCAGTTTGTCGGTCTTGACTGGTTCAAGTATTTCTTTTCCACAGATTTCACAAAAATCATGAGAAACACACTGGCAACCAGCTTACTGACACTGTTATTCTCATTCCCGCTGCCAATCATTCTGGCGCTTTGCCTGAATGAAGTTCGAAACCAGAAGGCAAAGAAATTTGTACAGACCGCATCTTATATTCCCTATTTTATTTCCTGGGTTATTGCGGCAAACATTTTCCTTACATTCCTTTCTTCAGACGGCGTCATCAACAATCTGTTAAAATTCCTCGGATTAACCGATGAGTCGATTCTGTTTTTCCAGAAAGGACCATATTTTTGGTGGATCATCGCGATCGCAAATGCGTGGAAGGTACTTGGATACAATGCGATTATCTATATGGCGGCAATCTCCGGCATCAGCCAGGATATGTATGAAGCAGCGGATGTGGATGGTGCGACGAGAATGCAGAAGATTCTGCATATCACACTTCCGGCATTAAAGCCGACCATTATGATTCTTCTGATTCTGGCAATCGGAGGTGTTCTGAATACAGGATATGAGCAGCAGCTGTTGATGTCTAATGATGCTATTTTAAATTATTCTGATGTACTTGATACGTATGCATACCGCTATGGTCTGAAAAACGGAATGTATTCTTACGGTACTGCAGTAGGATTCTTTAAATCCGCAGTCTCCTTCATTCTGGTCATCAGTGCAAATGCACTTTCGAAGAAATTCAGTGATGATAATACGGCACTGTTTTAGGAGGAAGGAAAATGAGAGAAAAAGCAATTAAAATCAAAAGAAAACGTTGTGCCAGTGACTGGTTTCTTGATATTTTCAAAGTGGTTTTTCTGGTGTTAGTTACTGTGATCTGTGTGTATCCGTTCTGGAACATTTTTGTGGTATCCATTAACGATGCAACCGATGCACTGCGCGGCGGGCTCTACTTTCTGCCGAGAAAACTGAGTCTGGCAAGTTATAAAGATATTCTGGAACGTGCCACATTTTTGCATGGCATTCTGATCACTGTACTTCGTACTGCAATTGGTACACCGCTGGCGGTCCTTGTCACGACAGCACTTGCCTATGTGCTTTCCAGAAAAGAGCTGCTGTTCCGGAAACAGCTGAACCTGTTCTTTATCTTCACCATGTATTTTGGCGGCGGAATGGTTCCGTATTATATGGTATTAAAGAGCCTTGGAATGCTGAATAATTTCATTGTATTTATTTTCCCGAACCTGGTAAGTGTTTATAATATGATTCTGGTAAAGAATTATATAGAGGGAATGCCGGCAGAGATTTTTGAATCGGCGAAAATTGACGGAGCAAACGATCTGACAGTTTTCTTTAAAATGGTAATTCCATTGTCCAAGCCGATTATTATGACCATTGCACTGTTTGTTGCAATTACCCATTGGAATTCTTGGTTCGATGCATATTTGTTTACGAATGCACAGTCTTTAAAAACAATGCAGTCCATTTTGGTTGAAATTCTGAATCAGTATCAGACTTCATCAGCGAACCAGGCGGCAAATCAGGCGTCACAGACCATTACGCCGGACAGCATTCGAATGGCTGCTACGATGATTGCGACCATTCCGATTATCATGGTTTATCCGTTTATTCAGAAATATTTTGTTAAAGGAATCATGCTCGGATCTGTAAAGAGCTGATGATAGAAGGAGGAAAAGAAAATGAAGTTCAAAAAAAGTATCGCAATGGCGATGAGTGTCCTGATGGCAGCGGGAATGCTTGCAGGATGCGGATCAAATGGCAGTACATCATCAAGTACTGCATCCGGCAGTGCATCATCTGCATCGGGCGAGGTATCAACAGACGGAGTTACGATTTCTATCTTTGACAAAAACTCCGGAAGCAATACCTTTGATGATCCAGTTGCAAAAGCAATTGAGGAAAAAACAGGTGTCAAAATTCAGGTAGAAAATCCAACCGGAGATCCGCTGGAAAAATTGAACCTGATGCTGACCGGTCAGAATTACCCGGATATCGTCCTGATGGATCGTGGAAATGATATTGTAAACCGTTACATTGAGGCAGGCGCACTGCTTCCGTTGAATGATCTGATCGATAAGTACGGCCCGGATGTAAAAGAGATGTACGGGGAAACCTTAAACAAGAGTCGTTATACCGATGGAAAGAATTACTATCTGAATAACTGGTACGGAGAAGATCCGGATCCGGTAGCCGGTGTTCTGATGCGCTATGATTATCTGTGCGAAATCGTTGGAAAAGACCGCGCAGACAGCGATGAGCCATTTACACAGGAAGAGTATATTGACATTTGTAAAAAATTCAAAGAACTTCATCCGACCATTGACGGAAAAGAGAGTATTGCCATTACCTTTGATGCAGAATCCAAAAACTACGATGGAACATTAAAAGGAATGTATGGTCTGAAAACATATTATCAGGATGGGGACAATCTGGAACATGTTGCCAAAGCACCAAACTTCAAAGAGATGATGTCCTTTGCCAATGAACTGTATACCGAAGGCCTTCTGGACAAAGAGTGGGTTGTCAACAAGAAAAATCAGTGGACGCAGAAACTGTCTGCAGGCAACGTATTCAGTACCTTTGCTTCCTACTGGGATACCGATGCAGCAAATACAGCACTTGCTTCTTCTGTAGGAGAAGATGCAAAATTCTATTCCTATAAAATCCTTGGAAACGGAATCAGCGCAGATGAAACTACTTACTCCGGAAGAAGTACACTTGGCTGGGATGCAATCGCGATCACCAAGAATTGTAAAAATCCGGAAGCAGCCATGAAGATGATCAACTACCTTGCAAGCGAAGAAGGACAGTATCTTCTGATGTGGGGTATTGAGGGAACCAACTGGAATATGGAAGATGGAAAACACGTTCCGAACGATGATCTGATTGAAGGATTCCAGACGGATTTTGACAAAATACAACTGGATACCGGCGTCCGCAAATGGACCTGGTTTGTAAAGAACGGAAATGGTACAGACGGAACTCCATACGATGTAACACAGTATAAAGTAAAAGAGACCCGGCAGGTGGCTATGAATCACTTTGGTGAGAACGACAGATGGGATACCGCAGAGTTTACAGGCCTTACCCCGGCAGGAAGCACTCCGGATGGCTTGAAATGGCAGAAAATCCAGGATATCTACGATCAGGAATATCCGAAGATTGTGAATGCAGACAGCCACGATGCGGCAATGGAAGAGTACGATAAGATGATTTCCGAAATGAATGACGCAGGACTGGAAGATGTAGAAAAAGTTATCACACAGAATTATCAGGAGCGTATGAAACTCTGGAATGAGTAAGCTAAAGTAAAATAAAAAAATCACACACGGAAAAGAACCGGCAGAAATCGAAATACAGATTTCTATGTCGGTTCTTTTTTATCAGAAGAAGCATTGCGATTTTCAAGGAATCTGGATATAATGAGGAAAACTGGAAAAACAGGGAAATCCAACCGCATGAGACAGGAGGCATCGTACATGGCAGCGAAAGAACAGTTAACCGCAATGGAAATGATCTGGGGATTTATGAGTGGGACGACAGGACATATGGGAAAGACGGACTTTGCGCCGCAGAAGGAAGCGTTCGGGGATTTTGCATCTCCGGAGACATATTTTCCGCGTGTGACGCCGGAGAGTGAGGGAATCTCCTCGGAAAAGCTGACGCAGATGCTTCGTGAGCTCGCCGCCGCCCGCCATACGGACATGCATCACCTGCTGGTCCTGCGGAACGGACAGGTCATCTGCGAATGCAATTTCGCCCCATACCGCAGCGGCATCTGGCACGCGACGTATTCGATGTGCAAGAGCATCACCGGCATGGCGGTCGGTTTTCTGATCAGTGAAGGAAAACTTTCCCTGGACGAGAACGTCTATGATATTTTTGAAAAACGAAATGGTCTGCTGCAGAAGATCCTGCGCCCGAATCTGACCGTGGAGCATCTTCTGACGATGAAGAGCGGCGTACAGTTCAATGAGATGGGCGTTGTTTCCGGCAACGACTGGGTGGACAGCTTCTTAAATGCGCCGGTCAAGGGAACGCCGGGCGAAGCGTTTGAGTACAACAGTATGAACACGTATCTGCTGTCTGCAATCATACAGGAGCGCACCGGCATGAAAATGGTAGATTACCTGCGGCCGCGTCTGTTTGAGCCTCTTGGCATCCGGAAAGTCTTCTGGGAGAGCTGCCCGGCAGGGATTACGAAAGGCGGCTGGGGCCTCTTCCTGTGCCCGGAGGACGCGGCCAAGCTCGGGGTGATGTACGTGAACGGCGGAAAATTCGAAGGAAAACAGATCGTCCCGGCGGAATGGGTCGCAGCGTCCACCTCCGTTCATGCGACACCGCCGGAAAAGATGGGAAAATATGGCTATGGTTACCAGGTCTGGATGGAGGAGCGTCCGGGCAGCTTTGCGTTCAATGGCATGCTGGGGCAGAACGTACTCGGTTACCCGGATACCGGCGTGGTGATTGTGACGAATGCGGGCAGCAACGAGTTGTTCCAGACGTGTGAGATGCTCGACATTGTGCGGAAGTATTTCGGCGCGGAATTTGGTGCAGAGCTGAAATCCGGCGAGGCGGAAAGCCCGATGGCATATCAGAAGCTGGTGCAGACCTGCCGTGATCTGGAGGGCGCGAAAGAGACACCGGGAAGAATCCTGCGCGGCGGCTGGAAGCGGAGAACACCTGGGCCGCGGAACAGCGGAACACCGCGTCAGATCGACATGGCGCAGCTTCTGCACGGAAAAGAATATAAAATGGAGGACACGCATGTCGGCATGTTTCCGCTGACGCTGCAGGTCTTCCACAACAACTTTTCTGACGGCATCCGCCGCATCGGTTTCTTCTATGAAAAAGGCCGTTTCTTTGTCGAGCTGACCGAGGGAGAAAAAACACAGCGCATTGCGATCGGTCTTACGGGGTCCAAAGTTGTAGAATGGGTGGAAAACGAGGAATCGTATCTGCTCGGAACGACGGGACAGTTTGCGGAGAATGAAGACGGCGAACTGGTGCTGAAGCTTGAGTTTGCATTTCTGGAAGAGGCCGCAAGACGGAAGGTCAAAATCATTTTCCAGCGTGATTTCGAGCGGATCAGACTGGAGTGGAATGAGACGCCGGGCAAGGATCTGATTATCGAGGGCCTTGAATCCCTCGTGACGGATGTGGCGATCGCGCCGCTTCTGCCGTCGCGGTTCCGCGAGCGGAGCCTTGACATGATCCATCTGCTGATGGCACAGACCATTGAGCCAATGGTAGAGGCACACCGCGTGCGGCCGGGGAAAGAAACGGAGACAGAAGAAGCGGCAGCGGAAGCTGAATTGGCCGCGGCAGTGGAAAATGCGGAAAACGCAGAAGAAACGGTGTAAAAACAGAAAAAATCAGAAGAGAAATGTGGATAAAAAAGGGAATGGAGCTGCCGGATGCGCAGTTCCATTCCCTTTTAAAAATACAGATTACAGATTCAAAGCCATATCGCCGGATTTGATCAGGTTTGCCTTGCGGAATACCTCTGAGAAGAACAAGGTGATCACAGCCGGAAGCACGAAGTGGAGCAGAATGATTTTGATGATGACGAGCTTCGGATCATCATAAGCGATCATGGTCTGGTAGGTTGTGATCTGTCCGACAAGACCTGCAGAGCCCATGCCGCTTCCCGTTGCATTATTCTGCATATTGGCAATTATGGTGGAAACCGGTCCTAAAATCGCACTCGAGAAGATGACGGGCAGCCAGATCAGCGGATGACGCATGATGTTCGGCACCTGAAGCATCGAGGTTCCAAGACCCTGTGCGACAAGGCCGCCGAATTTGTTTTCCCGATAACTTGCAACCGCGAATCCGACCATGTTGCAGCAGCAGCCGATCGTTGCGGCACCGGCGGCAAGACCGGAAAGATTCAGAATGATGCCGAGTGCAGCGGAGCTGATCGGCAGTGTCAGAACCATACCCATGACGACCGAAACAACGATGCCCATGATGAACGGCCGCTGTTCCGTTGCCCAGTTGATGATGCTTCCAAGGCCTGTCATCATCTGGGAGATCGGCGGTCCGACGAGCAGTCCGACAACGGAACCGGCTCCGATGGTGATGACCGGTGTCACGATGATATCAACCTTGGTCTTGCCGGAAACCAGATGGCCGCAGGTGATGCCTGCGAAAGCTGCGATGAAAGCGCCGAGCGGTTCGCCAGGTCCTGCCAGAACGGCATTTCCGTCCACAAAGAATGTGCCGCCGGTGATCTTGCCGGCATAACCGCCGACCATGGCGGCGACGGCTGCAGAAACCGTGACAAGCGGGCTTTCCCCATATTTCACTGCCACGCCGACACCGATACCGGCACTTGTCAGGGCTGCGGCAGCTTTTCCAAGCAGATAGATCACATTTCCGGTCGAACCGCCGATCAGAAGACCGATCTGCTGAATCATCGTACCGATAATCAGGGTTGCAAAAAGACCCTGCGTCATGCCGCCGAAGCCATCAATGAAGATGTGCGAGGCGACTTTTTTGATTGTTCGCATATGGAATTCCTGCCACTCAAAATGTGATTAAATATACTTATCACATCGAGATAATGTAAGTT